>RCUO01000806.1_pt1 | contig 13887 bp, 8 predicted proteins | sample 2166161 | NCBI WGS metagenome assembly RCUO01 (sample SAMN09932617, study PRJNA488358) | compost metagenome | feature: garden; material: soil; isolation source: compost soil in cyclohexanecarbonitrile-enriched culture | place: Germany: Experimental Botanical Garden Goettingen | collected 2016-01-27 | reverse complement strand
TTAACGTCCAATATGCGGATTGCCGTTCAATTATATTATTTTCAAGGCTACTCACTACAAGAGATTGCTGACTTTCTGGGGACTTCGGTTTCGGTATTGAAGAAGCGACTTTTTGATGCCCGCCGCAAACTGAAAGGTGCATTGCCTGTGGCAGATGTTCTTTCCGTATTCAACCATTTGTACGAAGGGGGAAAAGATGTGCTTCACATTGTAAATGGAGATGTAGTGGGAGAGAAGCTGCGGCAAGGAATCGTTAAAGGTGATGTACTGGTGTGGAGAGAGGTATATTCGCATGGGCCGGTATTTTTGGATCCTGCCGATGGAGATAACCGCGCTGTTCGAGCGCAATATTTGGAACAAACGATGGGGATTCCGCAGAGGGAATTTATCGCCAATAGTGAGAGGCAAGAGAAGATTTTAGCTGATTTCCATAAATATGAAGAAGTGGTGTTATGGTTCGAGCATGACCTTTTCGATCAGACGATGCTCAGTTATTTACTCCATTGGTTCTCGAAGCAGAAAATGTTAACCACCAAGCTAAGCTTACTATGCATTGGAGAGTATCCGGGAATAAAGTTATTTCGAGGACTTGGACAACTTTCTATAGAGCAGATGGAAACATTATCAGGCACATGGAAGCTAATCGGAGCCAAAGAACTAGAAGCAGGTCAAGCACTCTGGGAAGCCTATGTATCACCGAATCCAGAATTGCTGTCACAACGATTAACTACAGATACGTCGGCTTTACCCTTTGCACATGACGCCTTCCGGGCGCATTTATCACGCTTTCCTTCTACTACAAACGGACTTGGCATCGTAGAACAAATCACGCTGGAGATGATCCATGAGGGAATAAAATCACCCTATGAGCTGTTCAAAAATGTGGGTGATCAGCTTCATATCTTAGGAATGGGCGACTTGCAATATTGGCATATTCTAAGAAAGCTGGTGCAAGGCCCGTACCCTTTGCTACAAACCCATGGATGCAATGAGTTCCCTGTTTATAACGATTCAGTAATGCAATTTAAAGACTGTGAGCTTGTATTAACAGAGCTAGGTAAGAGTGTAATAGCTGGAAACGAAGACTGGGTGCAGAAGAATGGCAGCGATGAGTGGTTTGGAGGTGTACATCTGCAAGGATTGACTCCGCGCTGGCGGTGGAATCCGTTGGTCGGTGCGCTTCAGGAGAGAAGTGCCGAGGCGTAATTTATTAATCTAAATGTTTGCTACACAAGGCATATTGAGCATAAAAAGACTTCCGCTAATTTGGAGATACTCAAACGCTCCAGAGGGGGAAGTCTTTTTTGTTGTATCCATATATTATATGAATAGTAAATATAGTATATATCATCTATTTAAAGGGTGATTGATCTTTGTTGGAGAATATTATCTATAGAATAAATAGTGAAAGTATTCACTTGTTGATGTAAAGGGAGGAATATTCGTTATACGATAGGAGGATGATGTATCAATGTCCATACAGAATAAAACAGCAATGATAAGAATTGCAAAAGCAAATTTAAAAGCGGAAAAAACCAAAAATTACTTTGTAGGCAGTGTGATAGCTTTAGCTGCGTTTTTATTAACTGTTGTAATGACCTTTGGTTATAATTCTTTTACTAACCTACAACATGAGTCGAATTTCCAGGCTTTATTCTATAATCTCAATAACAATGAAATCTCACGATTGAAAGAAATAGAGGGAATTAATAAAATCGGACTCTATAAGGAAATAGGCAGAGAGAAAAAAGAAGAACGTTTATTGTCCATTCTCTACACGGATCCAGCCATGATGGATTTATCAAATGCCAATATCGTTCTGGGGAAATTTCCTACAAAAGAAAATGAAATTGCAATAGAAAAAGACTTTCAGTTATCCGATGATCGAAGCCTGGGGCTTGGCGATTCTATTTCTTTGCAATTTAGAAACAATGCCAGCAAAGAATTTCAAACCAGCCAATTTGTGATTACTGGAATTCTGCAAACAACCGCATCAGGTAACGAGAATCGAATCGGTTACAATGCTCTGGTATCAAGCGCGTTCGTTGAGGCAGATCCGTTTCTTTCCAAAGAGGATTACTCCGCGGCAATTAGCATCAACAACAGCAGCAGTTATTCCAACGAGGAACTGAAGTCAAAAATCAAAGAAATAGGGCAGCGAATGGGTATCTCTGAGAGAAATATTCAGATCAATAATGTGAATGTGGATAGTAATAATCTGTCAGGAAGCACTGTGATAACCATCCTGTCTATCATGCTGATTATCGTACTGGCTTGTTGGCTTGTCATCTACAATATCTTTTATATTTCAATTACTAAGCGAATTAAACAATACGGACAACTTAGAGCAATCGGTGCAACAAAAAAGCAGATAAAACAGCTTGTTCTATATGAAGGGAAAAATCTTTCAAGAAAATATATCCCTATTGGAGTTATCTTTGGATGTTTAATGAGCTGGATTTTAAGTGGCTTTCACTGGAATGCAGTTCCAAGTTTTTCACTTGCCTTTTTAGCCGGTTTGCTCACCAAAGTAACAGTTAGAGCTTCATTAAACGCACCATCTAAATTCGCATCAAGAATCTCCCCTATAACAGCGATTAGACATGTAGATGCCGATGTTAATACAAAAAAGGAGAAAAGAAACTCTAAAAGACTAACACCATTTTCTTTAGCTGCATTGAACTTATCAAGAAGCAGGAAAAAGACGGTGTTAACTTTGCTGTCTCTTTTTTTAAGCGGAACGCTATTTGTCCTTGGGGACCTTGTTAAACTCGGTCGACCCAATCTCAAAAGCAGAGAAATATTTTCCAAATCATGGTCAGTTTGATATTCAAATTAATAATGATTTGTATTCTGAAACAACCTCATTAAGTGATCTTCAGACGGAAGGGCAACTATCTACTTCTTTAAAAAATAAAATCCTAGCTATAAATGAAGTTGAGGACGTAATCGAACATCAGTATATTGAAGCTGCTATCGAAGGAATAAAAACGGATGACGGGGCCGCGATAGTCAGTATTGAGAATATCCCTACGTTAAACAACGAAAGATGGAGTAGTCATTTGGCTGAGGGGAAGATCCCAGATGTTGATTCGTCGGATGCATCCTACATTCTCCTTAACAGCGCCAGTAGTGACTTAGATTATTACGGGGCTCATTACGCTGTCGGTGATCATATTTCATTCATAATTGCTAATGATCAGGAGAAGGCCAAACATGATTTTGAGATCATTGGAGATATTTCGGATAAGAATTCAGGAACTTCATTTTATCTTCCACCCAAAGTAATGCAAACTACAGCCCCTTTTAATAGCAATAAGAGCTACGAAGTTATTACTATGGATAAAGCGAATGAAGAGTTAATAAAGAGTGAGTTAGAGGGTATGATTCTCAATGAGGATACACTCAAATTATTGTCTTTTTCCGAAGTTGTAGAATCCAATAGAATTGCTTTTAGAACTATCACTATTTCAGTGTATAGTTTTATGGTTTTTATAGCAGTATTCAGTATGATCAATCTCTTGAACACCATAATCACCACTATTTCTGCAAGAAAAGGGGAGCTAGGCCTTATGCAAGCCATAGGAATGGGCCGAAAACAATTAATGGCTATGTTAACCTATGAAACAGGATTTTTAGTTGTCGGAAGCTTTACGATGGCTCTTGTTACGGGCAATCTAATGGGATACATGATAAGTAAGAGTGCAGGGAATATGGGGGGGCTTTCCTACATTCAATACCAATTCCCTTGGAGTGCTATTTTCCTGTATTTCTTGGTTATTTTACTTGTCCAGACTGGTATGGTTCAGTTTGTTAGACGATCAATATCGAAGCAGAGCATTATAGAGCAATTAAATTAACGATGCGGAAAGTTTAGCTATATTTAATAAATCCCTCGCCTTTATACGGGCCAAACGTGAAAATAAATAGTGAGTAGCAATTAACGTTGAAGGGTGATTTATATGCTGAAACTACCGGTGTATCATTCCGTTATTTCTTCCAATGCCTTAGTACCCGTAATTAATGATCTTTATGAAATCGGGGATGTTTTGGAGTGTAGTTTTTATGAGAACGGACTTAATGATACCTATTTACTAAAGACCTCTATTGATAAATACATTCTTAGGATCTATAAAGCTCATTGGCGAAATAAACATGAGATTGATTTTGAAGTGGAGTTATTGAATCACTTAAATAAGAAGAATATCCCGGTATCGGCTCCGGTAATCAGCAAGGATGGTGGTTACCTAATTGAGCTGGAGGCTCCTGAAGGAACACGTTACGCAGTTCTGTTTACTTTTGCAAAAGGCAATTATTCCGATGGAAAAGCTAGCTGTGAATTATACGGTGAACAAGTGGCTAAGATGCATCTGGCTATGAATGATTTCGAATGTGGGCAGCAAAGATTTACGCTTAATCTGGATCATCTGCTTAAAGAACCGCTTCAATCGATTCGCAAGCCTTTATCCCACAGGCAAGAGGATATCGATTATCTAGAATCTTTGTCGGAAGTATTGGCAAATAGCATAGCTGAAATCTCATCAGAGCTGGATTGGGGGGCATGTCATGGTGATCTTCATGGAGCGAACGTACATTTCTACGAGGATACCCTGACTCATTTCGACTTTGATTGCGGAGGTTTTGGCTGGAGGGCCTATGATGTTTCCGTGTTTTTGTGGTCAAGGGTTAGAGGGAAAGAACGAGAGCATTTTGACAATGAACAATGGACTGTTTTCCTGAACTCATACCAAAAGCATAAAGTATTATCTGAGAACGATTTAAAGGCAATCCCTATATTTGTTGCTATCCGGGAGATATGGTTGATGGGTCTGCACACAGGGAACGCACAGGTTTGGAGTTGTGGGTGGCAAAACGATCATTACTTCAATACTAATCTGCAATTCCTACGTAATTGGTGTGAAGTTCATTCTATCCAATAGACAATACCCAAACAAGAAGCCGCTCCATATTTAGGGGTGGCTTTACTTCAGTCATTATTCATAAACGTCTTATGATAAGCGTTACGATATTGGGTGGGCGTCATGTTTTCGTATTTTCGGAAGAGGCGCATGAAATATTTATCGTCGGTGAACCCCGTCTCTGTCGCGATGTCCCTCACGCTTAATGCGGTTCTGGTTAGTAGCTCCTTCGCTTTAGTCACACGTACTGAATGGATATATTCCAATGGCCCCATGGAGGTATGCTGTTTAAATAGCCGAGCTAAATAGTCCTTGTTGTAATTGAATTTATCCGCGATGATGGCCACGGTAAGGGGTTCGCTTGCATGAATCCTTGTCCACTCAGTTATTTTGACGAAGGTGACATCTTGCTGTGCGCGGATCAGCTTACTGGCGAACGGCTGAAGTGCATGCTCAGATAGCTCAATTAAAAGCGAGGTCAGCAAATAATTAACGCTGGAATAGGTTAAATACCCCGAGTTGGCCACATGAAGGATTTGATTCGCCAGAATATGAATCCGGTCACTATGTTCGATTTTTATGATTTGGGGCAGATATAGATCATGTACGGACCATAAGCGCTGTGTGCGCGAAAAGATTTCTTCTGCCTCAGGCTTCATTTCCTCCTCACTCAGCAATAGCCCCTCGTTTGTCAGTTCGAAATGAAACCAATAAAACTTAACCCCGGGTCGTGACTCTCTATAGCCGACATGTGTGCGATTAGGCATGAGCAGAAGAGCTTCGTCAGGGCCTACTTCAAATTGTTTGTTTTCCTCACTCAAATATACTGTTTCGTTCACGCCAATGATTAGTTCGTAGTTCCCCATAACACGCTCCACATGCTTCCATGGTGTTTCTGAGATAAATTCACCTGCCGCTGTAAAATGAACAGGTACATCTGCATTTATTTTTAAATAGCTCATGCGGTCCTCCTAGCAATCAATAAGTCGGGTTTGTCCACTATTTGTACGACTGATCTACCGACAAATCAACGTTCCGGTGTTATCTTATGGATACAAATATACACTTGTCATCTAACCCTGACAAGATTGCGAGGGAGCGATTTCATTGAAGACGCAAGCTTTTGATCTACAGAACGTACGAATTGATTCAGGTCCACTTCTCCATGCGATGGAGTTAAATACTGATTATTTACTCAAGCTTGAGGCAGATCGGCTTCTGTCGCGTTTTCGCGAATATGCTGGCTTAGAGCCTAAGGCTGCTCACTACGAGGGCTGGGAATCTCAGGGCATTAGCGGCCATACGTTAGGCCATTATATTTCTGGATGTGCGTTAATGTATGCCTCTACGGGAAATGAAGAGCTGCTACAACGCGTGAATTATGTAGTAGATGAATTAGAGCAATGTCAGGATGCGCATGGCAATGGCTTTATTTCCGGCATTCCTCGTGGCAAGGAGTTATTTGAGGAAGTGAAGGCAGGCGACATTCGCTCACAGGGCTTTGACCTCAACGGAGGTTGGGTGCCGCTTTACACGATGCATAAGCTGTTTGCAGGTCTTCGCGATGCTTATCGATTGGCCGGCAATCAGAAGGCGCTCGTTATTGAAACGAAGCTGGGCCTGTGGCTTGAGGATATTTTTGCAGGGCTGAGTAAAGATCAGATCCAAGAGGTGCTGCGTTGTGAGTTTGGCGGCATGAATGAAGCGCTGACGGATTTGGCAGAGGATTCCGGGGAAGATCGTTTTCTCGCGTTAGCGGAAAGCTTTTATCATGGGGAAGTGCTTAATGATCTGGCCGTAGAAAAAGATACCCTAGCTGGAAGACATGCTAATACACAGATTCCAAAAATCATCGGAGCTGCTAGACAATATGAGGTAACAGGGCAGGAGCATTATGCAGGTATTTCCCGCTTCTTCTGGGATCGGGTCGTGAATCATCATTCTTATGTGATCGGCGGCAACAGCTATAATGAGCATTTTGGTGAACCGGATAAGTTAAATGACCGATTGGGCGAAGGCTCCTGTGAGACATGCAACACGTACAACATGCTGAAGCTGACCAAGCATATGTTCCAATGGGATGCGTATGCAGCGTATGCGGATTACTACGAACGTGCGATGTATAACCACATCTTAGCCTCTCAGGAGCCGGTAGATGGCCGGGTATGTTACTTCGTATCTCTCGAGATGGGTGGACATAAATCGTTTAATTCGCAGTTCGAAAGCTTTACGTGTTGTGTAGGTTCGGGAATGGAAAGCCATTCTATGTATGGCTCGGCGATATACTTCCATAGTGCAGATGAGCTTTATGTCAATCAGTACGTACCTTCTACAGTGGCTTGGAAAGAGCAAGGCATTAGCTTGCAGCAAGAGACCAAGTTCCCGGCAGAGGGACAAGGTGTACTGCGGATCAGTGCAGCACAGCCAACGAAATTCACATTAAAGCTAAGACATCCTTACTGGGCTGAGCAAGGGATGAGTGTTAGCGTAAATGGTGAAGATGTTCAAGTAAATGTAGGCAAATCTAACTACTTTACTTTGGATAGAGAGTGGCAGGATGGAGACGTTGTCGAATACGATATTCCGATGTCGGTGAGAATCGAGACGATGCCGGATAATCCGAACCGAGTTGCATTCCTTTACGGGCCACTTGTGCTCGCAGGTGATTTTGGGCCTATAAATGCAGAGGCCAATAGCGATCGCGCCCTTGCCTCCGTATTAATCGGAGATCGGGACACACTGACGGACAACCTCATCCAATCTAATGTGAGCAAAAATGTGTTCCGGATGAAAGGTTTAGGTTATACAGGGGATCATGAGCTTCGTCCGTTCTACCCTATGCATGATCATCGTTATTCCGTGTATTGGGATTTGTTCACACCGGAAGAGTGGAAACTGGCAGAGGCTGAATATCGCGAAGCCGTGGAGAATAACTTGCTGCTTGAGCTGTTAACTGTCGATTCCGTACAACCTGCTGAAATGCAGCCTGAACGCGATCATAATTTCACAGGTGAATTTGTAGGCTTAGGCAAAATCCACAATCGCAAGTATCGGGACAGCTGGATCAATGGCTGGTTCTCCTTCACGATGGAAGTTTTGCCGGATGAGCAAGTGGATCTGGTGGTCACGTATCTGAAGTCGAACGATACTTCGCTGGCATTCGATATTTTGGCGGATGGGGAGCAACTTGGTGTAGGCACTCTTGAGTCTGAGGAGATGAATAAGCTGGAGACGATTCGTTATGAACTCCCGCAACCGATCACGAGCGGCAAATCAGCAGTTACGATCAAGTTTGCTTCTCATGAAGGACATAAGGTTGGCCAAGTGGCCGGACTACGTATCGTTAAACGTAATTCTTGAATAAAAAGGCTTACAGAATTATAATAGGGTCAATTCTTTTAATTGAGGTGAAATGGATGTCTTTCCGTACCGTTACAAGGAACTAGTTATCGGGCTGGGTGAAACGCGTACCAGCTATCAAGGGGGGAGTCTACCCTTTTGATTACAACTAACTAGAGCTTTGAACGGTGCCATAGGCAGCTATTTTTGTAGAGCCAGGCACTTAACCTATTTAACTTAGAGAACCGTTTATTTGTGGATGGTTTTTTACAGTGGGATAGGGGCGCCTGGCTTTTTTGCATTCAATTAAAAGAGGGGATAAATGATATGTTAAAAAAGAGTCTAGCTCACCTAAAGTGGTGGGTATGTGGTTATATTTTATTGGGTTTTGCCATTCAGCTGTTAAGTAGTTTAGGGGTTGTTGTCTTTCAAAAAATATTAGATAAGGCCACGGTAATCAACAGTTTTGGTGAAATATCCACATTAATTATGGTGTATGGGTTTCTGCTAGCTGGGGTGGCGATCCTGAATTATATAGACGAATACCCGAGTGTGTTTTTATCGAACAGCATCACGGAGAGGTTAAAGATTATTGCACTGTCCAAAATATCAAAAATGGATTATCAAGCGTATCAGGATATGGGAACAGGGCAAATGATTAAGGTGATCGAGAACGGGGCAGCGGCTGGAAACAGCATTATTTTTTCTTTTTTTCTCAAAACACTACATGAGCTATTACCTACTCTTCTATTCAGTCTAGTCTTTATCAGCTTCTATGATCTAAGGATCATGTTAGTGATTGCAGCTGGCTATGTGGTCGTCTTTCTGATAACAAATCTGTTGTTGAAATTTCTGTATGCGATGAAGGCAACCATTCTCCAAGAGCAAGAAAAGATGTCCAGATTCTCTATCCGCGGGTTTATGGAATTGGTCGTCTTTAGAACCAACAAGAGATATGAGAAAGAGATCGATAAATTAAGCCAGACCGCGCGCACTATCATTCATAAAAATGCTCAGCTAAAAATGATTCATGAAGCTTTTTTCGCTATATTCGAGTTATTTGTCACGATCATTAAAGTTGTTGTCCTGATTTATGGTGTGAAAAGCATTGTCGCAGGCGAGACCTCACTTGGTATTGTGGTCGCATTGTTTATGTTCATCGATAAAATTTATACCCCAATTGCCATCTTCAATGTTTTATTTGTAGATTACAGACTGAATAAAGTGACCTACAGAAGATTCGAGGAATTTATTGCTGCCCCAGAAGATAAGAACTTGGAATCCGGAGAAGCCATCACTGAGCTCCAAGGCAATATTGAGTTTAGGGAGGTGTCCTTTACTTATGGGAATGTGCAGATTCTGAATAACCTGTCATTTTCGCTTGCGCGAGGAACTTCCGTTGCTATTGTCGGATTAAGTGGAGGCGGGAAATCTACGCTGATTAAATTGATTGTGGGGTTATTAAAAAAGGGCGAAGGTGAACTCTTACTGGACGGTAAGGATATCGATGAGATTCGTTTGAATAGCTACTATGATCATATTTCCTATCTATCCCAAGACACGCCGATTTTCGATGCTACGATAAGAGATAATATTGTATTCGATGAGGATACTCTGTCCGATGAAGAGCTATATGAGATTTTGGAAAAAGTTCATTTGCAGGAAAAAGTAAGCCATTTGCCGGATCGCTTAGATACTTTGGTGGGCGAAAAAGGTCTAAAATTATCAGGAGGCGAAAGACAGCGATTAGCCTTTGCCAGAATCATTGCCCAAAAAAGAAATATTCTAATTCTGGATGAGCCTGTGTCAGCGCTTGATAATATCACTGAGCAGAGTCTTATGGAGACGATTTTGAATGAATTTAAGGACAAAACTATCATCATTGTGGCCCACAGGCTTAATTTTATAAAAGACGTTGATAAGATATTGGTAGTGGATCAAGGGTCAATTGTTGGGGAAGGGAAGTTTGATGATTTAATAGAACAGTGCGAAGCTTTTAAAGCGTTATGGAATAGAAAAATATCGTTTACAGATTATCGATAAATTGCTAGACTCTTCTAAAAAAAAGAGGTGCTATCGATGGCTTGGCCAACACATATTGTAGCGGTGGGTGGAATTGCAATAAATGAAGAGGGAGATATTCTTTTAGTAAAAACACATCATGGTGGCTGGGTATTTCCTGGAGGACAAGTGGAAGTTGGAGAAAACCTAATGGATGCACTAATTCGCGAGATTAAAGAGGAAAGTGGAATAGATGTCGTTGTTTCTCAATTGATTGGCGTGTATTCGAATACAGGTATGCATAAATGGTATGACGGTGAGACGGATGTTCCTACCAAGGTCATGTTAGACTTTATCTGCAAGCCCGTGGGTGGAGAATTAAGTACTTCGGAGGAAACATCTGAAGTGATGTGGGTAGCCAAGGAGAAGGTGCTGGATCTGATTTCTGCAGCGGCTATTCGTACCCGCTATCAAGCTTATTTGGATTTCGATGGAAATACTAGGTACATGGATTATGTAACTGGAGGTGCGTTTGAAGTTAAATTGGATCGGACGGTGTAAAAAAAGAAGCTTTGAGGCTTTCCCGAAAGGGAAGGCCTCTTTTGTTGGGAATGAGCAATCATTCCGCTATATCGTATAAGGATTGTGACGAATCATCTCAATTAAATTCACTGCGGCTGCTGATAAGGGCTCATTTTTACGTGTACAGATCGCAATGGTATTTTTCAGATGGACGCCTTCTACATATACTCGGCACAATTCTCCACGCTCTACATATTTGCGTACGACTAATGAAGAAACGAAGTTTGCACCATATCCGGCGATAACGGCTTTGATGGCTTCATGTAGTCCATTAAATTGCAAAGAGATGATAGGAGCGGGTGTGTTGTATGTGCGGCATAAAGATAATAATCGCTCCCGCGTTGAACTTCCTTCTTCACGCATAACAAAGGGTTCCTTCATCATTTCGGATAGAGAAACTTGCTGATTGGCATAACGATGATCGGGTGCGACTACAAACCATAACTCGTCCTGAAATAACTCCTCTGTCTGGATTGTATCTGGATAAGCCTCGGCGATTCCTCCATAAATAGCTATATCCACATCTACATTTAACAGCTGCTTGAGGGCATCACTTGAGTTGGTAGTGGTGATCATCATCTCCACTTGTTCATATTGCTGCTTAAACTTTGCAATCCAGGTAGGAATGAGAAAGTGAGCAGGCAAATACGTTGCGGCTAGACGGATACTTCCGTTAGTGCCGTTAACATAATCTTGAGTGAATTGCTCAATTTGTTGTTCTACGGCGAACAGTCGCTTGGCGAGTAGAGTAAGCTCTTCCCCAGCATCCGTTAAAGCGATTCCTCTGCCTTGAGGTTTAAATAGGGTAAAGGACAGTTCTTTTTCGAACTTCTTAATCTGCGCAGTGATGGCAGGCTGACTTATATTTAAAATTTCTGAAGCGCGTGTCACACTGCCTGCCGATGCGATTACATGGAATAAGCGTAAGGCATGTAGGTTCATGGTTAAACTCCCATTCTTCGATTTATATAATAAATATATAAATTAGACTTAAAGATATATTATATTTATGATTATAACTGATTTACAATACAGATATAAAGATGAACTTGGAAAGATGAGATTAGGGAAAGGAGTAATGGAGAGGAGGTTTGGAACTGTAGGAGCGTAGCGATCGCCTTTGTCTCCGGATTTCAACCATGAACAAATACTAAAGGAGAAGTGATAAATATGAATCAAACGACTACTTGGGATAAAGTCGATCAGTATATTACAGAGCGCCTGATTCCACAGGACTCTGTGTTGGAAGAAGTGTTGGTCACCAATCAACAGGCAGGGCTGCCGCCCTTTGATGTTTCGCCTAGTCAGGGGAAATTCCTGAATCTACTGGTGCAAATGAAAGGTGCACGCCGGATTTTGGAGATTGGCACCTTGGGCGGGTACAGTACGATTTGGATGGCAAGAGCCCTGCCGTCTGACGGACAGATAGTTACCTTGGAGCTGGATCCCATTCATGCGCAGGTAGCTAAAGCTAATCTTTCGCTTGCCGAGGTGGATCATCTGGTAGAGCTTCGTGTAGGGGATGCATTAGAGCAACTGTCTCAGATGAAACAAGAGGGCGTTGAACCCTTCGACTTTATTTTTATAGATGCCGATAAACCGAATAATCCTAACTATTTAAAGTGGGCGCTGCAATTCTCCCAGCCCGGAACGGTGATCCTTGGAGATAATGTGATTCGTGAAGGTGAGGTCATTAATGAGAATAGCGAAGACGCTCGTGTAGTAGGCGTACGGGAATTCTATGATCTGTTGGCTGAAGAGTCTAGAATTTCGGCTACTGCCATTCAGACGGTGGGAAGCAAAGGTTATGATGGATTTGTATTGGGGATTGTGAATAGCTGAGGGATTCCACAGGTCCTCTGAGCGTTACGGACCCCAGTGACGCTATTGCTTAGAAAGAGGTTCATCTGTGTCCGATAGATGCCGGTGCCTCCTACCTGTAAATGATATCAAATCAAACAAAGGTGTCCCTAAGCCATGATGGATTTAGGAACACCTTCGTTATTTTAAAGCGCCTCTTTAATCACCTTTTTGTAATAGAAGACGGACAATATTGCAAAGATCGAATACAAAGCAGTGTATAACAGCATCACCAGAATCATCGGTGTCCAAAGCTCTGTGCCGAATAAGAACCAGCCGGATTTAACGGCGAAGTAGCTGTGAAGCAGACCTATGACTAATGGAATACCGAAGTTGAACAATTGTTTCATCTGTATACCTCTGAGCAGATCACCTTGCGTGAACCCTAGCTTTCTCAGAATGGTGTAGTTAGGTTTTTCATTTTCACTTTCATCCATTTGTTTAAAGTATAGAATACATCCGGAGGTAATCAAGAAGGTTAACCCCAGAAAAGCAACGATAAACATAATGAGTCCCATATTTTGTTTTTGACCTTTTATCGACTCTAATTGAGAGTCTTGTTTGTTTTTCTCATCAAATTTCAAGGTCTTGAAAAGTTCATTTGCCTGTTCAACGCTGGCCCGGACTTTCATATCAATCCCGATATTAAGGGAGGATCCTCTTTGAAGGGCAGGATCTAAATCCTTCTTTAAGCGCTTAAAGATAGATTCGTCTACAACCGCAACCGGTAAGCCACCACCTGTGTAATACCCTGAAATGGGACTTTCGATATCTAATCTTTTATAATCCTGCGGAAAAACCTCATGTAACCCTTTGAGTTCAATCGCACCTTTATCTTTCATAGTAACAAAATTATCCAATGTACTGCTTGATTTCGTGAAATAAGCTTTATCTGGAGTTAGATCAACGTCTTCAAGTGCATTTTCACTTATGACCGCCAGGGTCATAATATTTGAAAACATATTGTCTCCGTCCGGTTTTTTAACAAGAATCTCTTCAACATCTACATCGACCTGAAGGACTTGGGTCCTTCTTTCTGTAAATACTAAATCATTTGCCGTTAGGATCTTTGTAAATTGTTCAGCCTCTTGGGCATTCGTGAATACAAAATCCGTTGGGACATATTGCTTGGAAGTTTTCTCAGCAGAGTAAAAGGAAATGTAGCTAAGGGATAATAAACCCAGGG
>RCUO01000804.1_pt1 | contig 13894 bp, 14 predicted proteins | sample 2166161 | NCBI WGS metagenome assembly RCUO01 (sample SAMN09932617, study PRJNA488358) | compost metagenome | feature: garden; material: soil; isolation source: compost soil in cyclohexanecarbonitrile-enriched culture | place: Germany: Experimental Botanical Garden Goettingen | collected 2016-01-27 | reverse complement strand
CGTCTGGGTTTGTCGTTGTAGTTCGGAATATACCTCGTCGGCAGAAGTCATCTCCTGAAACCGCACAAAGCATTCCCGTCGCCATGTGAAAAAGTCTAAATCCTTCATACTTACGAAATAGAACCCCTGTAAAAGATAATCATTATTATGTATTCATAAACTAACACATAAATCTTATTTATATATATAAAATATCGGCTCAGCGGTAAATATCTACAGAAATTATAGAGTTATAAGCATATCGACAGCATTTAATCACGCCCAGATGCATTCACAGGAACAATAATTTGCTCCGGAGATTAATTCCGGAGCAAAAGAGTGCAAAAATGCTACTGCATTAGAAACTTTTCCAGAAATTGCTTCGTACGTGGCTGCTGCGGGTTGGCAAACAGTGATTTTGCCGGCCCCTGTTCTACGATGCGTCCTTGATCCATGAAGATCGCCCGGTCCGCAACGTCGCGGGCAAAGCTCATCTCGTGGGTGACGATGACAAGGGTACGCTTCTCCTGCGCCAGCTGACGAATGGTGTTCAGCACCTCGCCCACCAGCTCCGGATCCAGCGCCGAGGTCGGTTCATCAAACAGAATGACGTCAGGTCGCATAGCCAACGCGCGGGCAATGGCTACGCGCTGCTGCTGCCCGCCGGAGAGTCGACGCGGATAGCTGGTCTCTTTACCCGACAGCCCCACCTTCGTCAGCAGCTCGCGGGCGCGGGCAGTGGCATCCTCTTTCGACTCGCCTTTGACGATCACCGGCCCTTCAATAATGTTTTCCAGCACCGTACGATGCGGAAACAGATTAAAGCTCTGAAACACAAACCCCACCTGCTGACGCAGGCGGCGGATCAGCCCCTTCTGCTGGTTAAGCGATTTACCCGTATCGATGGTGATATCGCCCACGCGGATGGTTCCGCCCTCGGGGTGTTCCAGCAGGTTGATACTGCGCAACAGCGTGGTTTTACCCGAGCCGCTCGGCCCGATGATCGCCACTACCTCCCCTTCCTGCACTTCGAGGTCGATCCCGTGCAGAACGGTCTGTCCGTGAAATTTCTTCACCAGGTTTTTGACGTCGATAGCACTCATTTCGGATCACGCTCCTGGCGGTTAAGCTGGTTTTCAAAATGGTTCTGCAGCGCCGAGAGCACCGTCGCCATCACCCAGTAGATCAGCGAGGCCGCGAGGTACATGGTAAAAACCTCCAGCGTGCGTGAGGTGATGAGCTGCGCCTGGCGGAACAGCTCCGGCACCTGAATGGTGGCCGCCAGCGAGGTGTCTTTCACCAGGCTGATAAAGCTGTTGCTGAGCGGGGGCAGTGCCACGCGCGCCGCCTGCGGGAGAATAGCGCGACGCAGGGTTTGCCACGGCGTCATGCCAATACTGGCCGCCGCTTCCCACTGCCCTTTTTCGATGGAAGAGATCGCCGCGCGCAGCGTTTCCGAGGTGTAGGCCGCGGTATTTAGCGACAGGCCAATCATCGCCGCCGGGATCGGATCAAGCTCGATACCGAACTGCGGCAAACCGTAATAGATCATAAACAGCTGGGCAATGAGCGGCGTACCGCGAAACACCGAGATATAGAACCGCGCCAGCCAGCGGACGGGCAGGATGGGCGACATGCGCATCAATGCCAGCACAAAGCCCAGCACCAGTCCAAAGAACATCCCGCCGATACTCAGCTGCAGCGTAAACACCGCGCCTTTCAGCAGGAAGGGCAATGAATCAATCACCAGTTGGATACTTTCTTGCATTATGATTTTTCTGCCTGTGCTTTAGACATGAGGATGGTAGGCAAACAGCGCCGGTGCACCGCCAGTATGGATAAACAGAATCGGTCCTTCATCTTTAAAGCGCTTCTGACTGATACCGTCGATAAGCCCCGCCATCGCTTTACCGGTGTAGACCGGATCCAGCAGGATCCCTTCCAGCCGCGCCAGCAGTTTTACCGCCTCCGTCCCCTCGTCATTCGGGGTGCCGTAGCCGGGCGCAAAGTAGTCGTCCCACAGGATAATGTCGTTACTGGCGCTCACCTCCAGCTGCTGCGCCACCTCCTGCTGCAGGGTGACGACCTTCGGCTTTTGCATCACGATGCTGCGCGACACGGTGACGCCAATCAGCTCGACTTCGGGCATCAGCTGCTCCAGCCCAACCGCCAGCCCGGCATGGGTGCCCGCACTGCCGGAGGCCACCACCACCGAGGAGATCCCGACCGCGCCTTCACACTGCTGGGCAATTTCCAGCGCGCTTTCGACGTAGCCCAGCGCACCCAGCGCGTTCGAACCGCCCACCGGAATAACGTAAGGGCGAAAACCCTGCGCTTCGACGCGGGTCGCCAGCTCGTGAAGCTGCGCCTGCGGATCGGTCAGGGCATCGCACATCTCGATTTGCACATTAAACAGATCCAGCAGCAGGCGGTTGCCATTGCTGAGGTAGTTTTCCGCACGGGTACCAATCGGGTTTTCCAGCAGCGCCACGCAGTGCAGGCCCAGCTTGGCCGCCACGGCGGCAGTCTGGCGAACATGGTTGGACTGAATGGCCCCTGCGGTTATCAGCGTATCGGCCCCTTCGCGCAGGGCATCCGCCGCCAGAAACTCCAGCTTGCGCAGCTTATTGCCGCCCATTGCCATCGGCGTCACGTCGTCACGTTTGATCAAAATATCGCGCCCGAGGTAATCCGATAAGCGCGGTAAATACTCCAGCGGCGTGGGTGCGCCAATAAATTCGAGGCGTGGAAAACGCGTTAAGTTCTGTAGTGACATGAAAACCTCCGTAACCCTGTCTAAGTCTGATGTTTTTATTATGCACGCTGACGGCGAGGAAATAAAAAAGGCGCTTTGATAAGCGCCTTTTTTGTTAGCTAACGGCTTACTTTGTGATATCTGCCCCGAACCACTTCTCGGAGAGCGCCTTCAGGCTGCCGTCTTTTTGCATCTCGGCGATTGCAGCGTCGATAGCGTTGACCAGATCGTCGTTGTCTTTACGGATAGCTACGCCCGCTTCCTGGCGGGAGAACGCATCACCGGCAACGGCCAGCGTGTCTTTGGTTTTCTTCACCAGATCCAGCGCTGCCAGACGGTCAACCAGAATGGCGTCGATACGGCCTACGCGCAGATCCTGGTATTTAGTCGGGTCATCATCATAGGTACGAATGTCCACGCCCTGTACGTTCTTACGCAGCCACTCTTCATAGTTAGTGCCCAGACCAACACCGACTTTTTTCCCTTTCAGGTCCGCAGCCGACTTGATAGTGCCTTCATTGCCTTTTTTCACCAGCGCCTGGATACCGGAGACGGTATACGGCGTGGAAAAATCATACTTTTTCTTACGTTCGTCAGAGATGGTGACCTGGTTAATCACCACATCAATACGTTTTGAGTCCAGCGAGGCCAGCATGCCGTCCCATTTGGTCGGTTTCAGCGACGCTTTCACGCCGAGGTGCTTCGCCAACTCTTCGGCGAACTCAACTTCAAAACCGGTCAGTTTGCCGTCATCGCCCTGGTAGCTGAACGGAGGATACGTCCCTTCCAGCCCCACCAGCAGCGTGCCGCGCTCTTTCACTTTATTCAACAGACCTTCTGCCGCGAATGTTTTGACGCTCATACCGGCAACCAGCGCAACGGCCATTACACCCATCAGCGCCTGACGACCCAGAAGTGCTAATTTCATACCTACCCCGATATCATTGGAATTTTGAGTGTAGTGTAGGGTGTTTAACCGCAAGGTCAAACACGACTGCGCTACATGTTATTCATTTTTAATATATATCAGAAGTTGTTTCGAGGCGGACTTTCTGCCTGGTCGCCATCGGCATTTGCGTTTTAAATTGCGCATATTTGCGCAGTGCAATCCGATAGTTATTGGTGCTGGTCGCGGGCAGCCAGGGTTCCAGATTTTCATCCAGATAACCATTGCTCAGTAAGTCACGGGAAATTCGCTGCGTGGTCAGATGCTGGCCAAGACGACGCAGACGCACAACATACTCGCGCACCGTGCCGTGGCTCATCTCTGTTTGTTCAAACAAGAATTGCTTAAAGCCAATAATGTCGAAGTAGTCGCTCTGCTCTTTGCAATGCAGATCGCCACAAAAACGACATAACGCCACCCACTCCTGCTGCTCTTCCTGCCATCCGGCTTCATCCAGCAAGGTATCGAGGCGGGAGATCGCAATTTTATTGACGATTTCTCCGCGACGAACCAGCGTGATGCGGTCGAGTAACTTCTGGCAATGGGCGCAATGCGTCTGGCTGTGTTTAAAGTCTTTAAGGTAGCGGCTTAATGGCCGTCTTTTAGATTGCTGCACCGTCATGATAACTCCTGGTTTCAACACGTTGTGCGGCACTTATCGGGTGATATGCATCACCTATAACTTACCCAGTTTGGTCCGTAAGCGTTTAATGGCCTGGCTGTGCAGCTGGCTAACCCTTGACTCCCCCACTTCCAGTACCGCACCAATCTCTTTGAGATTGAGCTCTTCCTGGTAATAGAGCGTCAGCACCAGCTGTTCACGTTCCGGTAAAGCTTCAATCGCTTCCATTACGCGCTGGCGCACGTTGCCTTCCATTAACTGGTGCAACGGGTTTTCCTGCTTATGGTCGTCCGTCACCAGTTCGATGCTATCGCCATGCTCTTCACGCCACTCGTCATAAGAGAAGAGTTGGCTGTTATTGGTATCGAGCAACATCTGACGATATTCGACAGTCGCGATACCCAGACGCTCCGCCACTTCAGTTTCGGTTGCGTTGCGCCCAAGTTCCTGCTCCAGCTGCCCCATCGCCTGCGCCACTTCGCGTGCATTGCGGCGGACGCTGCGCGGCACCCAGTCACGGCTGCGCAGTTCATCCAGCATCGCACCACGAATACGCTGTACTGCATAAGTCGTAAATGCCGTTCCTTGCAGGGCGTCATACCGGTCTACTGCATTCAATAACCCGATTCCGCCCGCCTGTAGCAGATCGTCCAGTTCCACACTCGCCGGCAGCCGCACCTGGAGGCGCAATGCTTCGTGACGCACCAGCGGGACATAACGCTGCCACAGCGAGTGTTTATCCATTACACCATCAGCGGTATAGAGTGAATTCACGATAAACAGCCCTGCGTTAGTTGAGTTATCGGCATGATTATCCGTTTCTGGAGGGGTTTTAATCGTGTGAATAGGGGGGGGAATGGGGGGTTATTTAGGGGTTCTATATATAGAGGGAAAGTAAAAAACCCCGCAGAGGCGGGGTTGACGCGATAAGTTTGAATTAACGCAGCAGGGACAGCATGGTCTGTGGAACCTGGTTAGCCTGCGCCAGTACTGAAGAGCCAGCCTGCTGCAGGATCTGCGCGCGGGACATATTAGATACTTCGGTGGCGTAGTCGGAATCCTGAATACGGCTGCGGGCAGCAGACAGGTTGTTCACGGTATTGTTCAGATTGGTGATGGTAGATTCAAAACGGTTCTGGGAGGCACCGAGGGAGCTACGCTGGGTATCGACTGATTTGATAGCAGCATCGATATCGGTCAGAGGCGTTGTGCCTGCTGCAACACCCGCTGCACCGCCGGTTACTTTACCTTTCAGTACGTCAAAACCAACTGCTGCTACAGTACGCATTTGACCATTAACGGCTTCTTTCTTGGTTTCAGCTGCAGCCAGTGTTGCGGCAGTTTCTGTAATGACATATTTGTTCTCTACCGCAGTATCGATGCCTGCGGCACCTGCTGTTGCCAGGTTCCAGCCACCACTACCATTGATACCGATGCTGATTTTCTCACCATCTTTAGAACCGACCTGGAAGTCATAATTTTTAGCAGTAGCCGCTCGGTTATCCAGAATTTTAATGCCGTTGAAATCTGTTTCTTTGGTGACGCGGTTCACTTCCTGCATACGCTGGTTAACTTCAGACTGGATGGAGTCGATGTCAGATGCAGAGTTTGAGCTGTTCTGCGCCTGAACGGTCAGGTCACGGATTCGCTGCAGGTTGTTGTTGATTTCGCCCAGCGCGCCTTCTGCAGTCTGCGCCAGAGAAATACCGTCGTTCGCATTACGCGCCGCTACGTTCAGGCCGTTGATGTTAGAGGTGAAACGGTTAGCAATCGCCTGACCCGCAGCATCGTCTTTCGCGCTGTTGATACGCAGGCCGGAGGACAGACGCTCAATCGCGGTACCCAGGGTCGACTGAGACTTGTTCAGGTTGCTCTGAGTCATCAGCGACAGGGTGTTGGTATTAATCACTGCCATAGTATGTATCCTTCAATTTTATTCATGAGTTACGGCATGCGGCCTGCGGCTTTATTGCCTTCATAAAAGTTATCGACAGGACAGGTACAAACTTTAATTTTATTAAAAATAACGAACATCTTTTTCACTGATTTGAAAAGAAAAAAAGCGCCGACATGCGGCGCTTTTTTAATGCGATAAACGATTAACGCAACAGGGACAGCATGGTCTGCGGAACCTGGTTAGCCTGTGCCAGTACTGAAGAGCCAGCCTGCTGCAGGATCTGCGCGCGGGACATGTTGGAGACTTCAGTGGCGTAATCAGAATCCTGAATACGACTGCGGGCAGCAGACAGGTTGTTCACGGTGTTATTCAGGTTGGTGATGGTCGATTCGAAACGGTTCTGGGAGGCACCCAGGGAGCTACGCTGGGTGTCGACGGCTTTAATCGCGGCATCAATATCTGCCAGCGGTTTTTTGCTCGTTGCTACACCAGCGTCATCAACTTGGCCATTAAGCACATCAAAACCTTTCGCCAGCACGGTACGGAACTGCCCATTGACGGCTTCATTGGCAGCTTCACCAGCTGTGATTTCAGCGGCAGTCGGCGCGGCGGGAGCTGCCGGGGCTGCCGTATTAACATATTCATTCAGCGTGGTACCTGCTTGACCGGTAGCAGCCAGGTTCCAGCCATCACTTGAATTTAAAGCAATCTTAATCTGCTCACCATCCTTTGAACCCACCTGGAAGGCGTAATCTTTTGGGGTGTCCTTCGTGTTCAGAATCTTAATGCCGTTGAAGTCGGTTTCGCGCGTCACGCGGTCAACTTCTTCCATACGCTGGTTAACTTCTGACTGAATAGAGTCGATATCAGATGCGGAGTTGGAGCTATTCTGTGCCTGAACGGTCAGATCACGGATACGCTGCAGGTTGTTGTTGATCTCGCTCAACGCACCCTCTGCGGTCTGCGCCAGGGAGATGCCATCGTTGGCGTTACGCGCCGCTACGTTCAGGCCGTTGATGTTCGAGGTGAAACGGTTAGCAATTGCCTGACCTGCTGCATCATCTTTAGCGCTGTTGATCCGCAGACCGGAGGACAGACGCTCGATCGCGGTACCCAGAGTTGACTGAGACTTGTTGAGGTTGCTCTGCGTCATCAGCGACAGGGTGTTAGTGTTAATCACTGCCATGGTAATTATCCTTTAATTTGAGTCATGTATTACGACCCGACGCATGCGGCCTGCGGCATGCGACTTCCTAAAAGTTATCGACAGGACACACTAAAACTTTAATACGATTAATGTTTCTGACTATTTCGTCACTGATTTTCAAATAAAAAAAGCGCCGATATGCGGCGCTTTTACTAAATGGCGAAAACCAATTAACGCAGCAGAGACAACATAGTCTGCGGAACCTGGTTGGCCTGCGCCAGTACTGAAGAGCCCGCCTGCTGCAGGATCTGCGCACGAGACATATTGGACACTTCAGTCGCGTAGTCGGAATCCTGAATACGGCTGCGGGCTGCAGACAGGTTGTTCACGGTATTGTTCAGGTTGGTAATGGTCGATTCAAAACGGTTCTGGGAGGCACCCAGGGAGCTACGCTGAGTGTCGACGGATTTGATGGCAGCATCAACAGTCTGCAGCGCGCCCCAGGTCGCGGTATCAGCCGCATCGTAAGGACCTGAAGAGACTTTGCGCACGTCAAAACCTTTGGCCGCAACGGTACGTGCTTCATTGTTCACTTGCGTTGCTGGTACAGCGCCACCGGCGTTGTACATATCCCAGCCGCCCGTCGCGCTGAAATCACTGACGTCCATCGTAATAGAGATTTTCTCAGCATCTTTCGAACCGACCTGGAAATCGAATTTCTTCGATGCCGCATTATCCAGAATTTTGATGCCGTTGAAGTCAGTCTCATTGGTAACGCGGTTGATCTCTTCCATACGCTGGTTGACTTCAGACTGAATGGAGTCGATGTCAGATGCAGAGTTTGAGCTGTTCTGCGCCTGAACGGTCAGGTCACGGATTCGCTGCAGGTTGTTGTTGATTTCGCCCAGCGCGCCTTCTGCAGTCTGCGCCAGAGAAATACCGTCGTTCGCATTACGCGCCGCTACGTTCAGGCCGTTGATGTTAGAGGTGAAACGGTTAGCAATCGCCTGACCCGCAGCATCGTCTTTCGCGCTGTTGATACGCAGGCCGGAGGACAGACGCTCAATCGCGGTACCCAGGGTCGACTGAGACTTGTTCAGGTTGCTCTGAGTCATCAGCGACAGGGTGTTGGTATTAATCACTGCCATAGTATGTATCCTTCAATTTTATTCATGAGTTACGGCATGCGGCCTGCGGCTTCATTGCCTTCATAAAAGTTATCGACAGGACAGGTTCAAACTTTAGTTTTAATAAAAAAACGAACATCTTTTTCACTGATTTAAAAAGAAAAAAGCGCCGACATGCGGCGCTTTTTGTACTGCTATAAAACGATTAACGCAACAGGGACAGCATGGTCTGCGGAACCTGGTTGGCCTGCGCCAGTACTGAAGAGCCAGCCTGCTGCAGGATCTGCGCGCGGGACATGTTGGAAACTTCAGTGGCGTAGTCAGAATCCTGAATACGGCTGCGGGCAGCAGACAGGTTATTCACAGTGTTGTTCAGGTTGGTGATGGTCGATTCGAAACGGTTCTGGGAAGCACCCAGGGAGCTACGCTGGGTATCGACGGCTTTAATCGCGTCGTCAATGGTTTTTAAACCCGTACCATTTGTACCGTCGTTCTGCAGAACATCGTAACCGTTACTTCCGACTTTACGATCGGCAGCAACAAAGTTGCCACTCAGACCAGCTACGCCTGGTGTTGACGCTGCAGTATATTTATCCCAGGCGGTTTTATCGTTCATTGAGATACTGATTTTTTCAGCATCTTTGGACCCAACCTGGAAATCAAACGCCTTGGTCGCGGTATTGTTCAGCACTTTGATACCGTTAAAATCTGTCTGTGTCGCTACACGGTTAATTTCTTTCATACGCTCGTTCACTTCAGACTGGATGGAGTCAATGTCGGAAGCGGAGTTGGAGCTGTTCTGCGCCTGAACGGTCAGGTCACGCACACGCTGCAGGTTGTTGTTAATTTCGCTGAGTGCACCCTCAGCGGTCTGCGCCAGAGAGATACCGTCATTGGCGTTACGTGCAGCCACGTTCAGGCCGTTAATGTTAGAGGTGAAACGGTTTGCGATTGCCTGACCCGCAGCGTCATCTTTTGCACTATTGATACGCAGACCAGACGACAGACGCTCAATTGCAGTACCTAAGGTCGACTGAGACTTATTCAGGTTGCTCTGGGTCATCAGCGACAGAGTGTTAGTGTTAATCACTGCCATGATTTTTTATCCTTCAATATTTGTCATTAAGTTACGGCATGCGGCCAGCGGCTTTATCGCCTTCTTAATCGTTATCGACCAGACACGTTTAAACTTTAGTGGAATTGCTGTCGCCACGGTGTGCCGCATTTTTGCATAGAAAAAAGCGCCGACATGCGGCGCTTTCGAAATGCGATTACGCTATTAACGCAGCAGGGACAACATGGTCTGCGGAACCTGGTTAGCCTGAGCAAGTACTGAAGAACCAGCCTGCTGCAGGATCTGAGCGCGGGACATGTTGGACACCTCAGTCGCGTAGTCAGAATCCTGAATACGGCTGCGGGCTGCAGACAGGTTGTTCACGGTGTTGTTCAGGTTGGTCACCGTAGACTCAAAACGGTTCTGAGAGGCACCGAGGGAGCTACGCTGAGTATCAACAGCTTTGATAGCTTTATCAATATCTTCCAGTGGCTTACCTGCGCCCAACGCTGCAGCGGTGACTTTTCCGCTTCGTACGTCGAAACCAATTGCGGCAACAGAACGGTTACCAGCAGTACCATTTACATCTGTCAGTGTTGCTGCAGCAACGGTGTTGGCATATACGCCAGCGCCCGTAACGGCTGTAGTGGTGCTATCCGCGTTTGCCGACGCCAGGTTCCATCCAGCAGCACTGTTGAGAGAGATTCCAATGGTTTCACCATCTTTAGAACCGACTTGGAAATTATAGCTTTTCGCGGTAGCCGTTGCGTTATTCAGAACCTTGATGCCGTTGAAATCGGTCTGTGTAGTCACACGATCGATCTCTTTCATACGCTCATTTACTTCAGATTGGATAGAATCCAGGTCGGTGGCAGAGTTAGAGCTGTTCTGCGCCTGTACGGTCAGGTCACGAATGCGCTGTAAGTTGTTGTTGATTTCGCTAAGCGCACCTTCCGCAGTCTGTGCCAGAGAGATACCGTCGTTGGCGTTACGAGCAGCGACGTTCAGGCCATTGATGTTAGAGGTGAAGCGGTTAGCGATCGCCTGACCCGCCGCGTCATCTTTTGCGCTGTTGATACGCAGACCGGAGGACAGACGCTCAATCGCAGTACCCAGCGTCGACTGTGATTTGTTCAGATTGCTCTGGGTCATCAGCGACAAGGTGTTAGTATTAATAACAGCCATGATTTATTCCTTCAAAAAGTTATCAGATTCAGGCATCTGCCTACGGCTTTCTCACCGTTCATCTGATTATCGACTTCCCCCCCTCAACCTTTAGGAAAATGATCATTTTTTTAAAGGGGCAAACTGCCCGATCTTTCTCTGCTTTATTTGCGCATTGATAAGCGCAAAAAAACGCTAATCTTTTTGCCGTTTCTGCCGATAGAGCATCCAGCGATTGTCTTAATAAAGGATGAAAAAATGGCAAGTATTAGTTCTCTCGGCGCTGGAACCAGCCTGAATCTCGGTACGTTATATGACAATTTAGAGACCGCCGAACAGACCAAACTCACGCCGATTACGACGCAACAGACCTCGTATAAAGCAAAACTGACGGCGTGGAGCGTGGTTCAGGCGTCATTAACCAAGTTTCAGAGTGCATCGGATGCGCTGAAGAACACGTCCGCCATTGCGCAGGCAAAAGTGACCAGCACCAATACTGCATTCAGCGCGACGCTGGCTAGCAGCGCGACTGCGGGTTCGTATTCGGTAGAGGTCACTAAACTGGCAGCGGCGCAAACGCTGCTGAGCCCGAAAGTGGCTAACAAAGATACCGATCTGGGCGACAGTGGGATGAGTTCTCGCACTGTCACTATCACCCAGCCGGGCCAGAAAGATCCGCTGACAGTAACGCTTGCCAGCGACAAAACCAGCCTTGCCGATGTGCGTGATGCAATTAACGCCAAACAGGGCAGCGTGACCGCCAGCATCATTAAAGCCGATGACAACAGTTATTACTTGTCATTGACGTCGCGTGACAGCGGCACAACCAATGAGATGACGATCACCACTGATGACAGCGAACTGGCGAAATATATCGGCCACGATCCGCTGGATACATCCAAAGGAATGACCGTCCAGGTTGCTGCGTCAGATGCCGTCGTAAACATTAACGGTATCAAGATCACGCGTAGCAGCAACACCATTACCGATGCTCCGGAAGGCGTGACGCTGAATCTGACCAAGACCAATGTCGGCAGTCCGGAGACGCTGTCAGTCGTGAAAGACAATCAGCCGATGACCGATGCGATTCAGGCCTTTGTTGATGCGTATAACTCGTTGCAAACCACCATTAGCAATCAGACGAAATATACCGCGGTCAAACAGGGTGATGCGTCCCAGGACTCCACTAACGGCGACCTGCTGGGTGACGGCACGTTACGTAATATCCAGACGCGACTGCGCTCTATGCTCTCGTCTTCTCAAGGCAGTGGTGATTTAGCAACCCTGTCACAACTGGGCATTACACAGGATATTACCGGTAAATTGACCGTCGACAGCACCAAGTTAGGCAAAGCTTTGACGGACAAATCTGTCGATGTAGTCGCCTTCCTGTCTGGCGATGGCAAAACCACAGGTTTAGCGACCCAGACCAGCAACCTGTTGAAAGACATGTTAGGCAACGAGGGGTCAGTTAAAAATGCCACCGATGGCATTAATAAAACGCTTAAGCAGCTGACTGAACAGTCCACTCGAGTCGCAGCACAAATTGAAGCCACTATGGCGCGCTACAAAACGCAGTTTACCAGTCTGAGCCAGCTTGTTTCCTCCATGGACCAAACAGGGAGCTATCTGACTCAACAGTTCAATGCCATGAACAGTTAATGAAGATGAATTGAGGTTTACCATGTATACAAAATCGGGAATTCAGGCCTATGCGCAAGTCGGTGTTGAGAGCGCGGTCCTGAGTGCCAGCCCGCATCAACTGGTGGTTCTTCTTTTTGATGGCGCGTTAAGCGCCATGAAAAGAGCCATGATATTGATTGAGCAAGGGGATATCGCCGGCAAAGGCCTGGCGCTGACCAAAGCCATCAATATCATCAGTAACGGGTTACAGTCAGGGCTAAACCACGAAATTGGCGGCGAACTAACGACCAATCTGGATAGCCTCTATGACTATATGACCCGGCGTCTTCTACAGGCCAACCTTCATAATGATCTCGATGCCATTAATGAAGTGGTGGAGTTACTCAACAATATTGCTGATGCCTGGAAAGAGATAGGTCCCCATTCTCAGCATGCGCGGGATAATTACTAATGGAAGCCAATCTCGGGTTGCTCCAACACTATCAGCAGTTGTTAACCACCAGTGCAGCGATGCTGGCTCTGACCAAATCGGGGCGCTGGGATGAGCTGATTACATACGAAGTAAAATATCTTACTGCGGTCGAAAAACTGACGCAGTTTCAGGATGCCAGTGACGTTGCGTCGCCTGTACAGGCACAAATTCGCCCGATCCTGAGACAGATACTCGATAATGAAATTGAGCTTAAAGCCTTGCTGCAGCAGCGTATGGACGAGCTGAGAACTTTGGTTGGGCAAACCTCCCGACAACATAATCTGAATGCTACGTATGGACGTCTCTCTGGCAATATTCTTTTCCCTACCGATATTTAATTCGGGGCGAATACTCGGCGGGCGAAATATTTTTCGCTGTTTCACCCGCTAATTTCTCCCGGCTCGCCCATACTGTCTGTGTTCTTAAACTGGAGCACGGAAGATGAAAAACCCCACCCTCTTGCAGTTCTTCCACTGGTATTACCCTGACGGCAGTCAGCTCTGGCCGGAAGTAGCCGAGCGCGCCGACGGTTTAAACGACATCGGCATTAACATGGTCTGGCTTCCCCCGGCATATAAAGGGGCATCTGGCGGTTATTCGGTTGGTTACGACTCCTACGATCTGTTCGATCTCGGCGAGTTCGATCAAAAAGGCTCCATTCCCACCAAGTACGGCGACAAGGCCCAGCTGCTCGCTGCCATCGAGGCGCTCAAACGCAACGATATCGCGGTGCTGATGGACGTGGTGGTGAACCACAAAATGGGTGCCGACGAGAAAGAGCAGATCCGCGTTCAGCGCGTCAATTCAGACGATCGCACCCAGATTGACGATGAGGTCATCGAGTGCGAGGCCTGGACCCGCTACACCTTCCCGGTACGGGCCGGTCAGTACTCGCAGTTTATCTGGGATTACAAATGCTTCAGCGGCATCGACCATATTGAAAACCCCGATGAAGACAGCATCTTCAAGATCGTCAATGACTACACCGGCGAAGGCTGGAACGATCAGGTCGATACCGAGATGGGCAATTTTGACTACCTGATGGGCGAGAACATCGACTTTCGCAATCACGCCGTGACCGAGGAGA
>RCUO01000802.1_pt1 | contig 13916 bp, 8 predicted proteins | sample 2166161 | NCBI WGS metagenome assembly RCUO01 (sample SAMN09932617, study PRJNA488358) | compost metagenome | feature: garden; material: soil; isolation source: compost soil in cyclohexanecarbonitrile-enriched culture | place: Germany: Experimental Botanical Garden Goettingen | collected 2016-01-27 | reverse complement strand
GTCCATAAGTTTAAGGATTCTCACTGGATCCTTAGCATTGATAGTAATCCCGAATCCATTATTCAAGTTAAGCGCAGGGCGATCCAGATAATAATCTTTGGTGTTGGTATCATACACAAGAGGCAGACCTACATAAGTTCTCATATCTTTTTCTTGAGTCTTGAGTGAATCTTCTGCTTTACCAAAGTTCCAGTGCTGATCAAACATTCCTAGAACGGCTCCGCTGGACAATTTAGCTAAATATTGGTCATAATCCATTGTAAATGCTTCTTTATCAATAATACCCAATGCATTCATATCATTAAGCTTCTTGTAGTACTGCTTAGCATAGTCTTTATCCGCAAAGACTTCTGCCACGTTATCATTAACCACTACTCCGCCATCATTAGGATGCCCGATCAGATGCTGAGGAGCGTTAAACAATCCCCAGTTTCTCCAGTCTTTGTTATGAATTTCAAACCCAACTGTTGGTTGTCCATCAATGGTTGGATTCTTCTCTTTATACTTAACGATAAGATCGAAATACTCATCCAAAGTTTTAACCACTGGATAGCCAGCATCTTTAAGTACAGCTTTCTGAATCCAGAAAGCTGGGCCAGAGTAATAGGTTGAATTCACATCACCGTTATACGCACCATAGTTTGGAAGTGTATAAATATGTCCATCATTTGGATCCTTCATCATGTTCCAGTAAGCTGCGTAATGCGCTTTCAAATTTGGAGCGTGTTCTTCAATCAAGTCCTCGAGAGGAATAAATGCACCTGCTGCCGTCAGTTGGGTATTAGAACTCATTAGATCTGGATAATCCGAACCGGCAATCATAACGCCAAGCTTCTGTTTAAGATCTCCTGCCAAGAATTCGAAATTGAATGAGGCGCCTGTTTTTTCTTTAATCATTTTATAAATTTTATTATCTGGTGTTGGTTGCTGGCCTGCTTCTCCAAGAAAGATACTAATTTCGAAAGGTTCAATCTTATCAGAATCTGTTCCTGCTGCAGTTGAAGTGGCTGTTTCTGCTGGTTTGTCTTCTCCCTTAGCCGTCGTATTGTTGCTGTTATTTCCTCCGCACCCTGCTAAGGTAAAGCTTAGGGATAACACAGCAATCAGACTAAGTTTCCATTTGGATATTAACTTGCCCCCCATAAAGCACCTCCATATATTTGTTGGTGTAACAATGTTGTAAGCCCTTACAAGTTAAATTATAGAGGTGATAATCTTCTGAAAATACGCCAGAATTAAAGATGTACCCCCAAAAAGTTTAGGTATTAGTGTTTTTAAATTCGTTAGGACTCATATGTAGCTTTTTTTCAAATTGCTTGAGGAACTGACTATAATTGCCATAGCCCACTTTCTCAGCGATTTCACTATTTTTTAACTTATTTTGTTGAAGTAAATGTACTGCCTCTTTTATTCGGAGGTTATGCAGCTGTTCATTGAAATTAATACCGTTCTTCTTGATCAATAATTGACCCAGATATACCGGGTGCAGGAAAAATACCTCTGATAGTCTCTTAATGGTAAGACATTCGCGAAAATGCTCTTCAATATAATTGTTAATCTCCTGAACAATCCCCTGTGATTTTAGGTTTTGTTCCTTAAGAAGGATATCGATACTGGCCTCGCCGCAGAATAGCAAATTACGCATTAAGTCCGTCAAGGTGATCATTGAGTCTAACATCGCGGGGATTCTAATTTGATTAGATAAGGAGGACTCATGAACTTCACTGGCTTCCGAGGTAAACTCAATAATCTTATACATCATATGAATAACAATTTTCTTCACAACCTCTGGAGCGATGCGCTGTTCCCGGAAACTGCGGGCTGCCGAGTTCACAGCTTGGCTAAAGCCTGCGGAGTCCAGGGTGTTAATCGGTCTTATCAAGTCATCCATCAGTTGAATTTGATCATAATGATAACTGAAGGGACTATCCTTAATCTCTTGATAACTCAGGACCTCTGCATTTTCAGGATAATAAAAATAATACATTAATGCTTCTTTCGCCGTTCGGTAACTGTTCCCGATCTGAAGCAAGGAGCCTACGCCAGCGCCAGCTGCAATATACAAAGCTTGTTTAGGGTGTTCATTCAGCAAGGGAGTTGCGATCTGATCGATCACAGCTCCCTCAGTGGACAATGAATGGTATCCGTATACGATTCCAAAACAATGACTCTCCAGATCCATCAGAAACATCGAATCTTTATCGGTTAGGAGGGCTGAGGCTTGCTCTCTGATCTCTGTATATAAAACCGGCTCTGTCTGTATCAGACAAATATTCCAATGGCTTTTCCCTTCCGATAATCGGTTAAGTACCTCCTGATTCGACTGCTCAGCTTTCTCATGCAGTATTCCTTTCAGGAGAGAAACAGCCTCCTCCGCGGAGGCTATTTGATTTAAACTGCGCTTCTGAGCTTCCTGCTCCAGCTCCTGATAAATCTCCAGTAATTCTTCTGCCGCTTCTTCTGGAAAAACTGGCTTCATCAGATAATGATTAATTCCATAGTGTATAGCTGTCTTGGCATATTCAAACTCACTATAACCACTTAGTATGGCAAACTTAATCTCCTTAATCTCAGCTCGTTGCCAAGCTGCGACCATCTCCAGCCCATTCATTAGCGGCATATTAACATCCGTAATTACAAGATCTGGTTCGAGCTGTTTCATTAACTCCAGCCCCTCTTTGCCATTGCTGGAGGTTCCACATACCTCAAAGCCAAGCTCCTGCCAATCAATCCACAGCTGCATCGCTTCAAGCGCACTAGGCTCATCATCGATCAATAATACTTTGTATTTCATTGAGGGTCCCTCACTTTCTAGCTATTCTTCCGTTCCAGGAGTTTTAGTGGAATGTCAAAAGTAACAATGGTCCCTTCATCCGGAACGCTGCTGATATCAAAACGGACCTGATCTTCATAATACAATTCTAATCGGCGGTACACGTTGCGGATTCCGATATTCGTTCCCGAAGACGCTTCATTTTGAACATTACCTAATAATTCTTGCAGCTTCTCTGGCTCTATCCCTTTACCGTTATCAGAGACGGTAACTTTTAAGCGTCCCTCCTCCACTAACGTCTTCACTTTTATCACACCAAGTCCCTCTATGGCCTGTAGACCATGTTTGCAGGAATTCTCAACGAGCGGCTGCATGCTTAGCTTGGGAATCTTATATTGAAGCGACTGCTCATCGATCTCAAATTGATAGTCGAATTTATCCCTGAACCGGAATTTTTCAATTTTCAAATACATCTCAATGAAAGTCATTTCTTCTTCCAAGGTAACGAGATCCTCTTTCCAGCTCAGCAGCCGTCTAAGTAATTTCGATAAACTCTTAATGATATCCGTAACATCTGAGTAATTATTTTTAGTACAGACCACCAAAATGGCATTTAACGTATTAAACAGAAAATGCGGATTCATCTGGCTTTGCAGAAAATTCAGTTCAGCTCTTACTCTTTCCATCTCCAGATTATTTTTTTGAATCTCCAGTTTATATACATCATTGATCAAGGAATTAATGGTAGTGGTCATCCTGTTAAAATTACGGATCAGTCCCCCGATCTCATCCTGGCCTTCATCGATTCGAATCAGCTCAAATTTCTCATTGGATACTTTCTGCATATGTCTGGATAACCGTTTCACCCGATAATTATAGGATCTTAACATCACATATAAAAAAGCGGTTGTGATTAGCGTGACAATAGACGCCAGAATCCCTGCATAAATCCGAATCTCCATTATCGCTTGGGTAATACGCTCACCTTGTGTAATTCCTATTATCCGCCAGCCCTTTATATAACTAGCTCCGCCGACGGGTACAATATGAACGTCCTCCTTGCGCTCATCATCCTGCAGCTTGAACACGGGATAAGGTTCCGCGGTGCCTCTTTGATAGCCGCTTTGTGCAGACATAATAATCTCGTCCTGCTCGTTAACTAAATAAAGACTCAAGTAATCTTTTTCTCTGATAATCACGTCATATATTTTACTGAGATCCAAATCAATTCTAAGCAGCTTTTCAAACTTATTGTATGAGCTGTAAGCGTCCATTCGCTCAATAACACTCAAATAAGGCGCTGTAGAAATCACACTAGAGGTATCACTCATATGATAAGCGGCAAGAAACAGATGTTTATTCGCAGCCTTCGACTGCTTATACCATTCACTATTCATTACCTTTTCATTGATGACCTGATAGTTGCTGCCGGAAACAATGGAATCATTGTTCGTAAATACAGTAATCCGTTCAATCTGATTATTCACCGGCATATAGCTGTTCATGCGGTCTCTCAGCTGTTCATCAAAAGTGTCATAGAATTCAATAGAGTTCCCATACGTCCGCTCAAGCAATTCATACAGGTTCTTATCAGCAGAAAGCGTATAGCTGACAGCTACCCCACCTTCAATGAAGTCATGAATATCCTTTCGGGCTCTTTCTAAGGATATCTCTAGATTCTGCTGCTCTCTCGATTTGATCAGATCGGAAATCCGATCCAAAAAAACAAGGTTAATAATAATGATAGGGAGAAGAACACCTATGATATAAATAAGGGAAAATTTATAATTCAAGGGAATATCATTCACTACTTTTCTAAATCTGAATTTTTTTCTCTCCATATGAAACACCTTGCTTCCCCTAGAGCTGTTGGTTCTTATTCTCATTTTTATACACGGATGGTACTACCCCTACAAGCAGCTTAAATTTATCTATAAAATAATCAGTGTTAGAGAATCCCACCTGCACCGCTATATCCGATATCTTTAGCTGTGTTCGTTTCAGCAGACTTTTCGCCTCTTCAATCCGTTTGGCATTTAGGTATTCACTAAAACCCTGACCCGTTTGCTTTCTGAACAGTTGTCCCAAATAGGTAGAATTAATATGAAATTGTTGTGCCAAATCCTGAAGCTTTAATTTATTCCGAAATTCCCGATCCACATACTGAATAACCTTGTAAATCGTATTTTGTTCATTCTGCTGCTCTAGTTCAGACAGATAGACGGCAGCCCGTTCACACAGACTTTGTACATAACGGCTTAATATAAAATAATCACTAAGCTCACCTAGATTTCCGTATTCTTGCTGAAGCTTAATCATAATCGTATCCGGGTCTCCATTCATTTGAGCTATAATTCTACAGATCGTAAGCTCTAAATGGGCCACTTTTGCTTTTACAACTTCAAGGGTCAGCAGATTCTCGACGAAAGCAGTGAACGCTTCTTTTACACAAGGCTGGATCTGTTCCGTATCATTCGTTTGGACCTTATGCAGCAGCTGTCTGAAATGATCCTCATGAGGTTCTTCCTTTTTCAGGCTCCTAAGCTCACTATAATAAAAGACCCCTCTTTTCTGCTGATGCGTTTTTCGTTTCCATACCTCAAGTGCCTGCCTATAAATCTCTCGAATCGAGCTCACCCCGACCATTCTGCTGCTAAGTGCTAGAAAGACCAGCTCCTGTGATTGTTCAGTGAGATCTGAATGCATCTGGTTGACGATAGTCTCCAGGCTCTCATTGCCGATAGAAGCAGACTGAAGAATGATCCCCGCTCTTCCCGATCCGTCTTGAAAGAAGCAGAAGTGTTCCTCGGAAAAATAATCACTTATCTGCGGTTGGAATGGATTCGTAGAGGAGGCGGGTTCGATAAGAATACACATTAACTCTGCATCCGCTTGAAGCTTCAAGGTGTTTCGGGTTAGAAGCTCTAAATTTTCGTTATACTCCCCTTGGATCAGGCGGTTGATGATATTATTTACGATAAAAAATTGCTTTTTATCAAACTCCTCATTGGAAGCGATTTCATTTTGGATTATTGGAGTGATCCTGCTTAATAAAGCCTCTATTTCTTCATCATCAATGGGTTTTAATAAATATTCATTTACCCGCTGGCGCAATGCCGTACGTGCATACTTGAAATCATCATATCCAGACAAAATCACAAATTTAGGAGGTTTCTCCATCACCTCATTCAACTTTGTAATAAGCTCAAGACCGTTAATTACAGGCATATTAATATCCGTAAGAACCAGTTCCGGTTTATTCTCCTGGATAAGCCTCATCGCATCCGTGCCGTTTTGAGCTTCACCACAAACTTCATAACCGAATTTTCCCCAGTCGATCATCGTCCTTAGCCCCTCAAGAACCCAGGGTTCATCGTCCACGATCAGAACCTTAAGCATGATGTTCGCTCCAATCTTATTAAGATAAGCCCGCGCTTTACACCAAAATATATAGATCATGCTATCATACTTGGATAATGATGTGAATTCATAAATTTTCCTTCTTTTGTTTAAAACAGTACTTTTTTTACTTGAAAAAACATACTAAAAACAGCGTATCCTAAATTTCAGACACACCTTTACAAGGGCCCATCATTCCATTATTATAGTTTACATCGAGTAAACCTTTACACAGTGTAAACTATATGGGAGGGCTATGATATGAGCAGCTTATCTAAGTCTGCTAGATTTCCACTTTTCATTCTGATGTTGAATCTATTTATCGCTTTATTAGGGCAAGGTATGGTTATTCCCATTCTACCTGAGTATCTGAAGCTGTTTAATGCGTCAGGAGCTGCTGCCGGATATCTTATTGCAGCTTTTGGAGCAGCACAGTTTATTTTTTCACCTATAGGGGGACAGCTTTCGGATAAATGGGGAAGAAAATCAATGATCATTTCCGGAATGTTTTTAACCGTCCTTTCAGATCTGATATTTGCTGTATCTACGACATTGCCCCTACTTTACATCGCTAGATTTATTGGGGGTATAGGTATCGGAATCATGGTCCCTTCCAATATGGCCTATGTCGCTGATATCACCACCCATGAAACCCGTGCAAAAGGTATGGGGTACTTGGGGGCCTCCATGAATTTGGGTATGGTACTTGGTCCAGGGTTAGGCGGCATTATCGCTGGGTTTGGCATACGGGTGCCTTATTTTTTTGCGGGTGGACTTGGGCTTATCGCTACGATACTTTGTTTTTATATGCCAGAGACACTACCAAAGGAAAAACGGAAATCCGTTAACAAACAGGCCCCTCGGGAATCCATTCGTAATCAAATCGTAAATTCATTCCGGACGTCCTATTTCCGCTATCTTCTGCTCATTCTGATCATGACATTTGGTCTGATGAATTATGAAACGGTGTACGCCCTTTTTGTGGAACAAAAATACGGTTTTGATGCAACGAAAATCTCAATCATTATTACGGTTGGTGCTATTATAGGCATTATTGTGCAGATCTGGCTGCTTGATCATCTGATTAAGAGACTTGGCGAGATAAAGCTTATACGTATATCATTGGTGATGACCGCTATAACCTTATTGTTGATGATATTCAAGATCAATTTAGGTTATTTATTAGTTGTATCCGGTTTATTTTTTGCTTTTAATGCTTTTTTGCGCCCCACAGTAAGTACATTGATTGCCAATTCAGCTGGCGATCGGCAAGGATATGCTGCCGGATTAAATACAACGTATACCAGCATAGGAAACATACTTGGACCCATTTTAGCGGGATTGATGTTTGACAAACACATGGATATCCCCTATATTTTTGGGGCAATTATCCTGGCATCTGCCTTTTTCATCACCTTACAAAAACCAAAAAAAGAGCAAGAAAGGAGTGTCGCCCATGACTGAGAACTGGCACCAGAATTTAAAAAACAAAAACCGGGAAGAATTAATTGCTGCGGCGAAGGATCTTTTTATGAAGCAAAGCTTTCTCAAAGTTAATATTAAGGATGTCTGCGACGTGGCTGGTGTAAGCCGGGTTACCTTTTATAAGCATTTCCAGTCCATGAACGAACTGATTTTTGAGGTCCAGATGGAAATTCTGGAGAGCATGACGCAATTTGTTAGAAGCGCACCTTCTTCAATTGAAATGAATGGTAAGCAAATGCTTGCTTCGATGCTTAATGCTTGGATTGATTATGCCCGGCAACACCCAGGTTACATCAAATTCATTCTTCTATTCGATTTGCATTTTGAAGCCTATGATTACAGTAAAGAACTCAAAGAAAATTACAGAAATTTTGTGATGCGGGGTAAAGAACGACATTTCTTAATGGATGCTCTGGAGGCCGGAGTTAAAGATGGATCGTTAAAATTTGATACAGAACCCTTATCCACTGCTCATTTCATCTTCACGTCTATGATGGGTTTATTGCAGAAAATGAGCCTGATTTCCAAAGACGATTTCAACAACGAACTTCAGGATATTCAAATTGCTAACCGATTTGTGGACATGTTAGTTCAGTATTTAAGTACAGAAAGTGATGAATCTCCTGCCTTGAAGTAAGGGGACCCATCACTTTCTCCGTAATAGAGAGAAGTAGTTAAATGAAATTATTCTCCTTTAAGGAGCGGTTAGACTCATGTTTGATTAACCATTCTTTTCTGGCAAGCCCGCCTCCATAGCCACCCAATTCACCATTGCTGTTTATCACTCGATGACATGGAACCAAGATTGAGAGTTGATTGGTACCATTCGCCCTTGCTACAGCGCGGCAAGCAGAGGGATTATTGATTTTCTCTGCAAGCTCCCTATAAGAAGCTGTCTGTCCCAGAGGTATTTTCCGGAGTTCATTCCACACCTTTTGCTGAAAGTCTGAGCCCAGATAACGAACCGGCGTTGTAAATTCCGTAAGTTCACCGGTGAAATACAGCTTCAATTCCTCCTCAATTTGGTGAAGGACGGCTACCTTTTCAGGTAATATAGTTGCATTTAAGCGAGTGCGTAATCTTTTGATTTCATTTTCAAGACCCTTGCGATCCACAAATTCCAGCAGTAAAAGACTCTCTTCATCGGAGATGGCCAGCATGGAACCCAATATCGTTTCTATCCAAGTACAGTACAGCACTTTAATCTGCTTGGAATGATTCGGGACAGTCCCCATCGTTCGTGAAAAGGCATCCCTAAACCCATTGCTCGAATCGTACCCGCTTTCCAGTTGTGCGTTAATGATTGAATCCCCATTCCTAATATGTTTGAATGCCAGTCCTAAACGTCTAGAACGTGCATATTCGATAAAGGTCATTCCAAATTGTTTCTTAAATTGGCGGCGTGCCGTGTTTGCACTAATAGACAGCTCATCAAAATCTTTATCTGTCCATTTTCGTTCCGGATTGCTCTCAATAGCTTCTACTAGCAGCTTTACTTCAGGAGACATTTTTGTTGGATTGGATAGCGGCTGACACCTTTTACAAGGTCTATATGAAGCTAATAAGGCTTCCTTGGCTGTAGCAAAAAACTCACAATTTTCTTTTAATGGCTTTTTAGCGGGACAAGTTGGCCTACACATGATGCCCGTTGTTTTCACTCCTACAAAAAATACGCCCTCATAATTCGAGTTTTTCTCGACCAGCATCTTATAATATTTATTGATATCCTGCTCATTAGTTATCATAGTATGGTTAGCTCATTTCTAAATAAAGTCCTGAGGCATCAAGCGTTTGCCGGGCATTTTCCTGAAGATTATGTTGTGCCTGAAAGAAACTACGCGGGCCATAGCTAATACGTTTCACGCCAATTTTTTGCAATTCATGATTTGAAAGCATACCGTCCATAACCATGATATTCACAGGCAGTGGCGATTTTTTGACAAATTGTTCAATCAAGCTTGGATCAGCGAGCCCCGGTATAAAAATCCCATCCGCTCCAGCGTCAGCATAAGCATAGGTACGTTCTATAGCTTGATTCACTAGATCCATCGAATGTTCCTTATCCTTGAAAAAAATATCCGTTCTAGCGTTAATAAACACACGCTTTTGCAGTTTGGAGGCTACTTGTTGTATGGTTTTGATCCTCCGGCTTTGTTCGCTGGTCTCCCATAGTTCATTGTTAGGATGGTTTACGATCTGATCTTCAAAATTGATACCACAGATGTCTAATTGAAATAACTGCTCCATGTTATGCGCTAAAATATCCTCATCTATAGCATATCCACCTTCGATGTCTACGGTCAATGGAACCGCTACTCGTTCGGCAATCTTTGAAATCATCCAAAGCATAAGCTCAAATGTAAGCTGTTCACCATCCGAATATCCCCACGCTTCCGCCATGGAATAGCTGCTAGTTGCTACCGCCTTTGATCCAGCTTGCTCTATTGCTTTAGCCGAGGCTACATCCCAGCAGTTGTACAGGATCAGTGGATTTTTTTGATCATGCAGCGTTTTAAAATAGTCATAGTTTTTAGTGTTCATAAGTGGTCATCTCCATTTAGTTAAGAATAGAACCACTATATATTAGACATCCATTATCGATACCAGAAAAATTAACACCAATCTTTTTTTCCACAAAAAAAACACCGATAGATAATCTAATCCTCTCAGGATCAGATCATACCATCGATGTCAGTTTGCCGATTAAAGTTCTACCTTACGGAGTGATTGTTTTGGTGATGGTTTGGATGACTTATTCCCTGTCCCCATCGGTAGGATTTGTGGAGCTGCGATCCCGATCAGAACTACGATAATCCCGATCCAGCGAAGTAATGATACCTCTTCTTGCAGAACTAACACGGAGGCTACTACAGCTGCCGGTAACTCCGCTGCCCCTAAAATCGCGCCTAGACCTGAACCCAGCTTCGGAACCCCGATCGAAAAGAACAGAACTGGAATTACGATGCCCAACAAACCTAGAGGTAGGCCGTATTTCCAAAGCCCATCGGTAATCGCACCGTCATATAAAAACGAAGGAGAAAAAACAGTCATAATAATAACCATTGCACTAGTGGTCATATACAAGCTTTTATTAACGGCAGGTACCTGCGTAGCTACTCTTCCACTCACAAAAATATAGAAGGCAAACGACACGGCTGACATTAAGCCAAAAACCACACCAGTGGTCGTGATTCCACCTACACTCGGCTCAAGGATGCCCCCCGCTAATACCGTACCAATTAGAAGGATAACCATCGAAATCACTTTTTCCCGACTAGGAAGTTTTCGATCTACAACCGCCTCCAGAATTACACCGATCCAAGTAAATTGGAATAACAGTACAATCGCAATCGAAGCAGGTAATTGTTCAACGGCGAAGCCATAAAATATGCCAGTTAAACTGATGGTGATCCCAGCGGCTAATAATTTCCCGCCTGTTTTTAGCCCTAATTTCTTTCGAGAAAATAATAAGACCAGCAAGAGCAGGATACACCATCCAAAAAAGTATTGTGATCCTACCAATTGTTTCATTCTAAAGCCATCGTTCATTCCAAGCTTGACGATCGTAGAGAGTGAGCCATAACTACAAGCGCCTAAAAAAACTAGTAAAGCATATTTGAATAACTTCATATTCATCGTAAACCTCTTCCCTTTCTCTTGAGCAAGCTCATTAACATAATAAAGCCCCTTGTCATCGAAATGACAAGGGGCGATTGAAACCAAAGAATACATCTTTGACAAAATTCCGCCACTCCATCCACTGGATAGAGTTTGGTTTATTTACTTATAACAACTCCAATCATAATATGATAAATCACACAGGGTGTCAACTTGAAATTTAAGGATTTAGCTGGAACAATCGATAGACAATAACAGCTGCCTGAGCACGAGTTGTATTGGCTTTAGGTGCAAAGTTATCTTTGCCTACACCTTGAATAATCTTTGCTCCGCTCATGAATTGTACAGCCTCACGAGCGTAGGCTGAAACGTCAGCGGCATCATTGAAATTCACTGGCTGGTCCACTCCCACGACCGTAAGCTTAGCGAGCTGTGCTGCACGATAAGCCATCAACGCCATTTCCTCACGGCTAATTGTTTCATTAGCACCGAAGGTTCCATCAGATCTGCCCTGAATAATTCCTAGCTTCTGAGCAGCAGCAACGGAGCTGTAGTACCAAGCATCCAGCGAAATATCCTTAAATGTACTTGCCGCACTACCTTCCTCCAGCTCTAGTGCAAGCATCAGCATCTTCAGGAACTGCGCCCGAGTTACATTCAGCTGTGGCCCGAAGTTATGATCTCCGGTGCCATTCAGAATATCTCTGGCGGCAAGGGCTTGAATGCTATTTTGTGCCCAGCCTAGTCCAGCGATATCCTTAAAGGAATTTTCCGCATATCCTACTGCGAATCTGCTGGAATTGTCTGGTCTGAAGATGATCTTGCCAGTTGTCGGATTAAACTGGGAGTTTCTAACCACCTCTACAGTCCCGTCTTCACGGATTTGGTAGGCTACTATTTGTTCTACACCTGAAGTTGTCTTTGGTTTGTAATCCCGTTCAACCTTCAGTCCACGCCCAAAGCTGTCAAACTGTTTGCCATCAACAAAGAACTTAAACTCATAAATATCCCCGACATCCGTCTGAAGCGACAGTGTCTTCGCGTCAACTTTGCCAACTACAAGCTTAACGCTTGCGGCGTCAGATCCTGCCATCGCAAGAAGCAGGTCAGCATTTATTCGGAACGTAGACAATCCCATGTCTATTTCTAAAAGTTGAATTGCTTTTGCTCCCGCTCCAGCCAACTCACGAGCTGGCAAGGTCAGTTCAACCACCGAGCTGGCAGAGGATGGCTTCACTGTGATTCTCAATACTCCATTCTGCATTGAGCCAATTGCTTGTTGCAGAATCGTCGAGGATACCTCTGCAATAGCTTTACCATTCACATCCGCTGTCACGGAAAGAGTAACTCCATCTGCGTTCACAGTTGGTTCCGGTTGTTTCACTGGTTTGACTGTCGTTGAAGATGAAGTACCGCCCGATTCTGAAACCTGCGATTCTGCCTTAATCTCAATGGACATCGTACCTACAACACCGGAGTCATCTTTAGCTGTCGCTCTCACCGTTACTTTGCCTGCTGCAATTGCAGTGAGCAAGCCGGTATCCGTAATAGTTGCTCGCTCAGTAGCTGATCCATCCTCATTCACTACTGACCAGGTCACTGCTGGATCGGATGCATGGTCCGGCAGGATTACAGCTGCCATTTGCAGGGTTTGCCCTGACTTGATTTCGCTCACATTATCTTTGGAGGAGACTTTTATCTCCATGACGGATATAGGAATGACATGAACAACCGACTGTGCCTCATGCAGGATGTCAAAATCAACATCTGTGTTGGATCCTCGGAAAGAAATAAATCCAAGCGGCACGGCGATTTCACGATTTGTCTTCTTCGCTTTGAAGATGATTTCTAAGAATTCCGCATCATCGGTCAGGATATTTCCTGCCTCCGTTCCAGCTACACTAACTGTTATTAGACCTGGACTGTCCTCATTAATATGAGTGATGCTGAATCCGTCTGGCAAGGTCTGAGCGGATATGAATTCCACACCAGATACGTCATATGCCATGGTAAAGTCTACAGCATACACTTCCTTGTAGACGGAGGTAGTAACATTTGTAAGCCCTACACGGTAAGTGAAATCCTGTCCTGCCACCACTGTGACCGGTCCGTTCAGCGTTGCAGCGGGCAGATTACGGGCAATCTCATCTTGTCCGCTGATATTAATCTCTAGGCTTCCGGATACTCCACTTCCATCTAGAGCTCGCGCAGTTACTTGTACGCTACCGTTCTTTCTAGCTGTCAGCAAGCCCTTCTCATTAATAACCGCTTTATCCGTAGAGGTTATCCCATCTGCTTCAGTTACCGTCCAGATAACTTTAGGATTCGTCGCATTCTCTGGAAGCACAGAGGCTTGCAGCTGCAAGGCACCGCCCTTCGACTCAATGCTGCTAATTCCATCTTTACCCGTTACAGTAATTGAAGAGACTTGTACCGCAGGTATCTGCTCTTGATCCACTAAGATCTTGGATTGCTGTGGATTCCAGCCATCACTTCCACCAAGCACAGCTTCAATCGTATAGGCAGCTGCCTCTTCTGCTGTTATTTGTTTGGACCAGCTGTAACGTGAAGCTGCATTAGCCCCCTCTCCGTAACTTAAAAACTCAGAGAACCGTGCAGTTTTGGAACGACCTTCATACCA
>RCUO01000801.1_pt1 | contig 13921 bp, 13 predicted proteins | sample 2166161 | NCBI WGS metagenome assembly RCUO01 (sample SAMN09932617, study PRJNA488358) | compost metagenome | feature: garden; material: soil; isolation source: compost soil in cyclohexanecarbonitrile-enriched culture | place: Germany: Experimental Botanical Garden Goettingen | collected 2016-01-27 | reverse complement strand
GAAATGGAGAGCTGTCATGAAGCAATACCTTTTTTCGAAAGCCATATTTGAAAATAAAGAATACAATGAGTATTTGCTGGAGTTTTTATTGTCTGCGAATATCGGAGTGATTGTGTTTTGGGTTCAATCCGGAATGAAAATATCCCCTGAGGAATTGGCTCTTCTGCTTAAAAAAATGATCATCAAAGGTCCATTAAATGTGTGATTCACATCACCAGGCTGAACGGGAGGAATTGTTGGACGAGGCTCAGATTTAGCGGATCATTGATGCCTGCATGTTGGTCGTTAGGGCGTAAGCGGCGGCTGCAACGCAAAAAAATCCAGCAAGACACCACCCGCTGCATACGGGATGGTCCTGCTGGATGCGGAAAAGCGTAAGTTTATAGTGAAGCAACCTGTCTTCCTGGCGAGACTTGAGGAATCTCCTTGCCCGGCAGGAAGTGTATGCTGCGGATATAGCGGATGGTACGGCTCTGGGCGCGCATGATGACGGAATGCGTCTCTGCGCGTTCCTTGCCGATGAAGCGGACACCGTTCAGGAAGTCGCTGCCGGTGACGCCGGTCGCGGCGAAGATCACATCGCCGTTGCCGACCATATCGTCCATGTACAGGACGCGGGTCGGGTTCTCGATGCCCATGCTCAGGCAGCGCTGCATCTCGAATGGGCCCTGCGGCAGCAGCTGGCCCTGCATTTCGCCGCCGAGGCATTTCAGCGCGGCGGCAGCCAGTACGCCCTCGGGCGCTCCGCCGGAGCCGAGGTAGAGGTCCACGCCGCTCTCAGGCAGAGCGGCTGCGATCGCCCCGGCGACATCGCCGTGGCTCAGCAGATTGATGCGGACGCCCATGCGGCGGAGCGTGCTGACCAGCCCTTTGTGGCGGTCCCGGTCCAGCACCATGACCGTCATCTCGGACAAGGACTTGCCGAGAATATGCGAGGCTTTGGTCAGCGTAATTTCGGGCGGGTCCGCAAGATTCAGCCTGCCAGCCAGCTCGGGGCCGCAGGCCAGCTTCTCCATGTAGATGTCCGGCGCATGGAGAAGGCTGCCTTTGTCGGCGATGGCGATCACCGACTGGGCGTTCTGCAGGCCGCTGGCGACAACCTCGGTGCCTTCCAACGGATCGACGGCGACGTCGACGGAAGGCCCTTGCTTGTTGCCGACCTTCTCGCCGATGTACAGCATGGGCGCGTCGTCCATTTCGCCTTCGCCGATCACAACCGTCCCGTCGATGGAGACGGAATCAAACATGGAGCGAATGGCCGTTGTCGCCGCATTGTCCGCGGCATCCTTGTCTCCCCGGCCGATCCAGCTGGCCGAAGCCAAAGCACCCAGTTCCGTAACCCGTACAATCTCCAGAGCCAGTTCACGTTCCATTGTTTATATTCCCTCCAGTCCATTTTTGACCAATCTATATACTTTAGATAAAACACCGGAATCGGCGTCGGCAGCATCACGTCACTTTGTGGGGTTGCTTTTGGTTTCCCGGGGCCCCCCACAAAGTACTCGGAATAGGCTTCGAAGCATCACGTCACTTTGTGGGGATGTATTAAATGTAGCCCATGATGATTCCGGCCGTTTCCTCAATCGCCTTATCGGTAATGTCGATCACCGGGCAGCCCAGCTTCTTGAACAGCGCTTCGGCGCAGCTGATCTCCTCCTCGATGCGGGGGAGGCTGGCGTATTGCGAATCGACCGGCAGGCCGAGCACCTTGAGCCGCTCCGAGCGGATCTTGAGCATATGCTCCGGGTCCATCGTCAGGCCGATCAGCCGCTGGGGCGGAAGCTTGAACAGCTGGCCCGGCGGGGTGATCTCCGGCACGATCGGATAGTTGACGACCCTGTTGCCGCGGTGGGCCAGGAAAATGCTGAGCGGCGTCTTCGATGTGCGGGAAATGCCCATCAGGACAATGTCCGCCTTCAGCATGGCGCCGAGATCCCGGCCGTCATCGCAGGCGACGGTGAATTCGATGGCATCGATCCGCCGGAAGTAATTCTCGTCCAGCTGATGCAGCATGCCCGGCCGCTGGGTCGGGGCGTCGTCGAACGTATCGATGAACGCCTGCATCATCGGCCCCATAATATCCACGATCCGGAGGTCCAGGCGGACCGCCTCCTCGCGAATGGCCTCCCGCAACTCCGGCTGCACCAGGGTGTAGGCGACAAAGCCGTTATGCCGGGCAGCCTCCTCCATAACCTTTCGAAGCTCGTCTTCAGATCTGACATTGCCGTATCTTTTGATTGTGACACGCTGGTTCTCGAATTGATGCAGGACGGCTTGAACAACCGCTTCCGCCGTATCCCCCAAAGAATCCGAGCATATCGTTACGTAATGTGAAGGCTGGGCCATGCTCTTTCGATTCCTCCCGTTATCCTTTGGCTTCGATATCGAGGAGAAGTTTAACGATGGAAGTTTTGGTCAAGCGCCCTACAACGTCCAGCTTCCCGCCGGCTCCTTCTCCTTCGCAGGGAACAACCACCGGCAAACTGTCTACCTCGTGGAATATCATCTTGTGCGCGGCGTCAAGCACCGGGTCTTCAGGTCCAGTCGTAATGAGCTTGGGCTGGCGCGTCATCACCATGCTGACTGGCATGGCCGAGGCTCCGGGGTTGCCCAGCGTGACCTTGAGGAAATCCTTCCGCGAAGCGACCCCTGTCAGCTTGCCGTCCCCATCGCAAATGATGAGAGTGCCGACATCCTGGAGAAAGAGCGTCACGACTGCATCGTGAATCGATGTGGTCTCCCGGATAATGATTGGCACGCTTTGTATATCCTTAACCTTCGTTTCCTGAAGAAGATAGCCGCTGCCCAGACTGCGGGTCGACTTCCCGCCCGGAAAATATCCGACCTTCGGCTTGGCGTCAATATAACCCATCATGACGAGAAGCGACAGATCGGCACGGATGGTCGGCTTGCTCAGTCTCAGCGATTCGGCGATCATATCTCCGGTTATGGGCGCGTTCTTCTTAACAATTTCAATAATTTGCAGCTGCCGGGACGTCAGTTCGATCACAAATCCCTCCACATCCTTTAACAAGAAAGCGATCACCCTCGGAAAAAGGGCTGCCTGACACCGCCTCCCCTCTCCTTAATGAGTCATTTTGGAAGAATAATCCCTTTCGTTGAATATATAATACGCAATATTAATCATAAATGCAATATATAATACGTACTATTTATCAAAATAGCTCCTAATAGAACAAAAAAAGAGGAGGATTAACCCTCCTCAATCTTCCTCTTTCAGCTTTCGGCGGTGTGGAACGGGAACGATGACGGCTCGGCCAAGCAGCTGCTTCAAGGGTTCCGCATTGACCAGCATGGTTCCCAGAATGATGGTTGCGACGCCTGCGGCGGACATCAGCGCTACTTTCTCGCCGTAGAACAGCATGCCTGCGCCGACGGCAATCGGCGGAGAGATATACAGCCAAGTGGATGGGAAGACCGGGTCGGTCTTGGCAACGAGCCAGTAATAGAGGCTGTGGCCGATCATCGATCCGACGACCGTGAGGTAGAGCAGGGAGCCTATGGCATCCTTGGAGGCCAGAACGGCGGACGGCGGCGGGCTCTCGGTCAGAAGCGAGAGCAGCAGCATCGCGGCTCCGCCGTACATCATCTGCGCCGCGTTAAGCGCAATTGGATGCGCCTCCGGCAGCCGGGCCGTAACTGTCCGCGTATAGAGCGTCCCGGTGGCATAAGCACATTCGCCGATCAGTACGACGATGCAGCCGGCGAGCCAGAGCAGCGACATGTTCAGCTTCAGGTTCGGCAGGACAAGCAGCAGCACGCCTGCAAGTCCGACCAGACAGCCGATCAGCGACACATCGGACACGCGCTTCCGGTGCACCACCGATTGCAGCAGCAGGATCATGATCGGACCGGTCGCGGAGAGGACCGCGGCGAGTCCGGAAGAGACATGCTGCTCGGCCCAGTAGAGGGAGGCGAAGGTGCCGAAGGTCAACAGCAAGCCGGTAAGGGCCGGCTCTTTTCGAAACAGCAGCTTGAAAGAGGCTTTCCGCTTGATGGCCATCCATGCGAGAATCGCCGAGCCGGCGACGAGAAATCTTAGCCCTGCCGAGAAGAAGGGAGGCAAACCGGCGTCAACGCCGATTTTGATCGCCAGGAAGGTGGTGCCGAAGATGAGGCACACGAGGCTGTACGCAATCAGGATCATGTTCAGGGCTCCTTTGGTATCCGTCAGTTTCTCTCATCATATCGGGGGGAGCGCAGAACAGATGTGAAGAGATAGAACAGTTGGGGAGGAAAATCAGGTACAATGGAACCACGAATCAACGGAGCGGGGAGGAAATGGCAGTGAAGAACAAAGAATTAGGGGGCGGTTCGCAGCCGCTCTTCCGGCAGGTGTACGAGCACATGGCAGGCCGGATCGACCGGGGGGAGTGGCGGGAGCATGACCGGCTGCCTTCCGTCCGGCTGCTGGCGGAGGAGCTTCAGGTGCATCGGCTAACCGTGTTCAAGGCTTACGGGGCGCTGAAGGAAGAGGGCCGGGTATATGTGCGGGATAAGTCCGGTTATTATGTAGCGCCGGATCAGCGCTGCCGGGAGAATAGCGGAGCATCCGGCGGTGGACAGCGGGAGCACAGGGGGACATCCGGCGGCGGACAGCGCGGAATCGCTTCGAGCCCGGAAGCGGCTCTCACAGGCAGCCGCATCCAAAATCCGCTGTCGGACATCCAGCGCAGACCGGTCAAATACCAGTTCTCCCAGGCGCTGATCGATCCCAATCTGCTGCCGAATCTATATTTATCCGATTATGTAAAAGAGGTGTTCGACCGGTATCCGAAGGTTATGGGAACGTACTCCGGAGCTCAGGGAGATGAAGAGCTGCGAGCCTTCTTAAGCGGTCACTTTCGCTTCAGCCGGCTGCTTCAGGCCGAACCGGAGGAGGTGCTGATCACCTCGGGCGCGCAGCAGGCGATCAATCTGATCGCTACCATCCTGTTAGGTCCCATGGACTGCGTGCTGGTGGAGCGGCCGACCTACGGAGTGGCGCTGGATATTTTCCGGCACAGGGGAGCCCGGCTGCTGCCTGTCGATATTCAGCCGGGGGGCTACGATCTGAAGCTTCTGGAGGAACTGATGGACCGCTACCGCCCACGTCTGTTCTACATGAACCCGACCCATCATAACCCGACGGGCTACACGGTTCCGGTCTGGCAGCGGAAGAGGCTGGCCGAGCTTGCCGAGCGCTACCGCTGCCTGATCGTCGAGGACGATCCATTCCGGGACATGTATTTTCACATGGAGCCGCCTCCTCCCGTGTTCTCATATGATACGGAAGGCTGGGTCATTTACCTCGGCAGCTTCAGCAAATATATCGCTCCTGGCCTGCGTATTTGCGCTGTAATCTGTCGCTATCCCTTCATGGAGCAGATGATTACGGCGAAGTCGATTGCCGATAACGGGACGCCGCTGCTGAATCAGAAGATCTTTCTGCATTATTTCACTTCCCCGCGCCTGCAGGGCCATCTGGCCAAGCTGCGGATTGCGCTTCAGGTGCATAAGGAAATCGCAGAGCGGGAGCTTGCGCCGACAGGATGGCGGTGGACTGCGCCGCAGGGAGGGCTCAACATGTGGGTGAAGCTGCCGGAGCAGTTCCCGGCCGATATCCTGTTCCAGCGATGTCTGGAACAGTCGATAGCATTCGTGCCCGGAACGATTTGCGACCCGAAGCGTGAAATGCATTCATGGATACGGTTGAGCTATTCTTTCACTCCCGAGGATGTCCTGGGCGAGGGAATGCGGAAGCTGGTCGGGATCGCGCAGAGCCTATAATGCCCCGGTTTCTTTCATCGACATTATATAAGGGACTATGTAAATAAAGACCAGGGATTGGCGCCGCAGGGTTGATGGCGCAGGGTATCCCTGGTCTTCGTCATTTCAGGTGTTCGTGATATCAGGACACCCACCCAAAAGCGTATGCGGCCTGCGCAACTGCAAAGGTCACCGCAATCGCGATGCCGAGCGGGATGACGGCTGAGAGGACGGCCCATTTCAAGCTTTTCGTTTCTTTGTAGATGTTGACAAGCGTCGTGCCGCATGGGTAATGCAGCAGGGAGAAGAGCATCATGTTCAGCGCGGTCAGCCACGTCCAGCCTTGCTGGAGAAAGATATCCTTGATGTTCTCCAGGCTGTCGACATCGACCATCGCACCGGATGCCAGATAGCCCATCATCAGAATCGGCAGCACAATTTCGTTCGCCGGCAGTCCCAGAATGAAGGCCATAATGATATACCCGTCCAGCCCGAGGAGTTGGGCAAATGGATCGAAGAAGGCTGCCATATGGCTCAGGACGCTGTCGCCGCCGACATAAATATTTCCCAATATCCAGGTAGCCACTCCGGCCGGCGCCGCAATTACGATGGCGCGCGTCAGCACGTTCAGGGATTTCTCTTTGGAGGAGATGAGTATCGTTCTCCACATCTGGGGCTTCCGGTATGGAGGCAGCTCCAGCGTGTAATGCGTGGGAACGCCGCGAAGCGCCGTCTTCGACAGTATCCAGGATACGCTTAACGTAACGGCAATGCCGAATACCACAAGCGCCATCAGAATTCCCGCAGTGGCCAGCGAGCCCAGCGCACCCGTTCCCGCTGCTCCCGCCATGAACAGGGAGGATAGAAGAATCAGCGTCGGCCAACGGCCGTTGCAGGGCACGAAGTTATTTGTGAGAATAGCCAGCATCCGCTCCCGGGGCGATTCGATGATCCGCGTGGACAGGATGGCGGCGGCATTGCAGCCGAAGCCCATCGACATGGTCAGCGCCTGCTTGCCGTGTCCTCCGGACTTCTTGAACAGGCGGTCCATATTGAACGCGACGCGCGGAAGATAGCCGAAGTTCTCCAGCAGCGCGAAGACGGGGAAGAAGATGGCCATCGGCGGCAGCATGACGCTGATTACCCAGGATGTTCCCCGGTACAGTCCGAGGACAAGCACGCCGTGCAGCCAGTCGGGTGCGTGAATCGCCTGGAATCCGGCGGTGATGTATCCCTCGAAGTAGCCGAACATCGAAGCCAGCCAGCCGGAAGGGTAATTCGCCCCGGCTATCGTGATCCAGAACACGGCGCCGAGAATGGCCAGCATAATCGGGAATCCCCATATTTTGGAGGTAACGATGCGATCCAGCTTATGGGTGTCGTTTAGCTTGCCGGGCTCCCGGTAGTTGACGGCTTCCCGGCAAATGCTTGCGGAGACTTGATAGATGCCACTGACGATATCATCCCGAATGCCGCCGCCGCTCAGCCGCCCTGCGGAAGCAATGAGGGCGTCCAGCCCTTCTCCTCTCTTAATGGCAGACGGTTGCTCCATGACCGGACACCTCCTTTACCAAGGATGTTCGGGTTCCCGCAAGGGCCCGGTGAAGGGAGCTGAGCAGGCTCTCATCGCCATCCAGCAGCCGCAGCGCAATCCAGCGGGCCGGATAGTCCGGGCCCAAAGCCTGCTCCACCAGCGGAACAAGCTCGGCGATGCCGCGTTCGATCTCTGCACTGTATGGAATGCGCAGCGGCTCTGTGCCAGCCGGGAGGGCGGCGGTGCGCCCGATTTCTTCCAGCAGTTCATTGATCCCTGTCTTGTTTCTGGCCGATACGGCGAGCACCGGAACGCCCAGATGCCGGGATATCGCCTTAAGATCGATGGCAATGCCGAGCCTCTCTGCCTCATCGATCAGATTGATGCATACGACCGCCCGGCCGGTAATCTCCAGCACCTGCAGCGCAAGGTTCAGATTCCGTTCGAGCGAGGTCGCGTCAAGCACAACCAGCGTCACATCCGGCCGCTCGAAGATGATGTAATCGCGGGCCGCCTCTTCGTCGGCGGAATTGGAATAGAGAGAATAAGTCCCGGGCAGATCGACTGCGATGTATTCATCTCCGTTAAACCTGAAGGTTCCTTCTGCGGCGGCGACCGTCTTGCCGGCCCAATTGCCGGTGTGCTGCCGCATTCCCGTCAGAAGGTTGAACAGCGTACTTTTGCCCGTGTTCGGATTTCCGGCAAAGGCTACCGTGTAACGTTTCATTTCGCATCTCCTCCAATCGGTTCTCCGTAGATGAGCGAGCTTTCCTCCCGCCGAAGCGCGATCGTCGTATTGCTTACACGATAGGCGGTGGGATCTCCCAGCGGACTTCGGCGCAGCACTTCCACCGTATTGCCGGGGACAAAACCGAGATCGAGCAGCCTCCGTCTCATGACGCCCTGCACGCTCATACCGCTGATCCGCAGAAGGCTTCCTCTGGTGGCTTCCGATAACGGGATACCGGTCCTGGTCATCATGATCATCCTTTCTTTGTGGAGAAAATATAACTGTTGCACCTTTCCATGATATTAGTATATGTGAAATATTTTGTCCTATCAACAAAAATGTTGAACTCGGGAAACAAAAATTCACAAAAAATTCCCCGCGCAATGGCAACGGGGTATGCACAACGGCCGGAAGGCCCGCCCGGATCTATGCCGAGAAATGCTGGCGCAGCGTGACGCTTACAGCCAACACCACCGGAATGACGATCTGAAACAGGATGTCGACCTTCAGGGAAGGTCCAAGGCCAATAGCGATATGCTGGGTGTAATTCCGCTCCAGGAATGACGACGCGTAGATAAGCGTCCCCAAAATCATGATCCACCATTTCACGGATACCCGGGTCAGATTGGTCATAATCTCTACAGCGCAGTAAAGATAGAGCAGGATTTTGATCATCAGCCCGATAAAAATCATGATGGTGACCAGAATGTCGAGCCGTTCGATAAATTTCAACTGCACTAGTGTCCGGACGCTTTCGAGCAAGGGAAGAATAGAGTTGGCGGCCAAGCTTGGACCGAGCACGGCCACATTGAGCGCGTTCATGACGACCAGAAACAGGCTGACTCCGGCATAAGCCCATAGGGTGTTTCGAAAGGGAACCCCGTTCCCGTTCCACAGCGGCCATACCATCAGAAAGACGATCATTTGCCCGAAAGGGAACGAGATGAGATCCGGCAGCGCAGCTCGCACAATCGGGAGCAACCCGCCTTCCGCCACAGGCGAAAGCCACCTGAGGTCGGCTCTTTTCAGGATGAAGAATAAGGCGATTACAAGGAAATAGCAGAACATCAAGCTGGGCAGCAGGATCTCCGGAAGGCGGAAGATGGTCTCGGCGCCTTTCCATGCAGCATAGCACGCAATCAGCAAGAAGATCAGCATGGTGATGGACTGGGGCGTTGCCCGCAGCAAGGTCAAGGCGGTCATCTCGCCGATATCACGGACATTGCGCATGGATTCATAGGCAAAATAGCAGGAGTACAAGGTTCCGATCACGCAGCCGGCAATCCGGCCGAAGCCATACTGCAGCAATCCGGTCAATTTCCTCTCCGGCAGGCATTTTTGCAAATGTAAAAAAAGCAGCAAAAGCAGCAATCCTGCGGCAGCTCCGACCGCTATCGCCAGCCAGGAATTCTGCTTCGCTTTGGCGCCAAGGTGGAACAAGGGGACGCTGCCAATTTCAAACATAATGATCATGAACGAGATTTGCAGGCCGCTAATCGGCTTGTTTGGCTGTGACAAGACACTAACCTCCTAGCCATTTGATAAATGCTCTGCCGACAGGCTGGAGCACATTGATATAGGGGGAAGATACACTAAAATGGGGAACCATCGCCAGACCGGATAAATTAACGTACAGAGCCCAGCCGAGCAGGCATCCTAGCGCCACCCGGTGCAGGATGCTTGCCTTTGGTCCAAGCACTCTCCACCCCCAGATATATACGGCAATGTACAGCGCTACAACTACTGACGCTCTCATGGCATCACCTTCGCTCGCATAACGTTACTTTCTATTTTTCTTCCAGAGATTTATAGGATTTGCTTCCAAGTCCGATTCGTTCAATTTTGATCTTGACATGCGGACGAATTTCGATGTTCCGGAATACGGTGTCCCAGCTGTTCTCCTTCTTGATTTTGTTCCAACGCTTCGGATCACGGCGGTGGATATTGACGGCAAATCCGGTTACATCCGCACCTATTTTCTGGATGGATGTCCAGGAATCCTTGACAACATCGAGAATATTCGCCTCAATAGAGCGTTCCATCTGCGCTATGGAGGATTCCTTGGTCAAATCCAGATTGCTGCCTAGCTCACTCAAGGTGCCGCCGCCATGGATATCGATATCCATGACATAATGATCGTTCTTCCAGACAGGACGAACGGTAGTGGCGGAATGCCGAAGGACAATAGAGGCGTCGTCTAGATCGCTCTTTCCGGGATTGGATGAAAACGAAAGATTGGTCATTTTGACTTTGTCCGTCATGAATGACAACCCGAAAGCCTCTCTCTGCGACAGCCAGCCGACAAAACGGTCTTTCTTCATCACAGCCAATCGGCCTAGATCGATTCGGGAAGGCATATCGGTCTGGGCAGTGTCGTCGGTCTTGTTCATCACTTTGCTGCCGGTCAGCTTAAGCTCGGGAATTGTGCCGCACTCCGACTCAGATGTCAGCTGCATGGCCAGCTCATACACCCGCGTTCCCGGGTAGTAAGAATTCAGACTGGCCTCCTGCTCAATCATGAGCTGGATACCGGCTCCCTGGCTTTTGCTGAATTGCAACAGTTGGCTGAGCAGCCGGCCGGCCTCGCCTTCGGCAATGAACATGTAGACCGTCTCGCGGGCTTCGGGTCTTCGCAGAAACAGATCGATCAGCTGGCTGAATCCCCGTCTGGCCAGATCCTCGCTGATTACCGTCATCCGGGAATGGGAAAAGAACATCTGCCGCGTACTGGTCAGGTTGGAGCGCTCAATAGCCTCCATGATTGTGCTGCCTCTTACCGTAAACGTCAGGAAGGGCGGCGAGCTCGTGCTGCTTGAACCTCCTCCGCCCATGCCGCTGACTCCGGAGGAAGGGTTGATAACCTGAAAGGTAGCTTTCCATTGATTGTCCTCCCAGTCGTAGGCGGAAGCCGAGACGATGCCCAACTCGCTGAGCTCCCGGTCATCCCAGCAGCCGCTGACGGTCAGTGACATCAGTGCGAGAACCAGCAGGAGGCTTACGGCTTTATGGCTTTTACGTATGCCCCGGCTCATGTCTTCACCCCTTTCTTTGCGGTATCTGTACCTTTAATTCGGGTCCACAGCAGGATTCCTAGCGGCAGCAGGATATTGAAGAGTAAGAAGACCACCATTCGGCCTTGCTGATTATAGGCATCGATTTTACCCGGATCTGCCCAGGTATACAGACATTCCACGATGGCAATGAGCGATAGCGCCACGTTGTAGGGCCTGTCATTCTGAACACGGAAAGTCTGCTTGAAGCACTGGACGGTGACGAACGTGAAAATGGCGAGCTTCATGTAGACATTCATGATCCAGAAAGAGGTGAACAGAATATCCAGATTCTCGATATACCGGCCGACCTGAATGATGCTGACTGTTGAGAAGATCGGGTAATTCACGCTTTTGATGTATTGGGGTCCCAGCACGAGCAAGGTCGCCAATATATCCACTAACAAAATTGCCGAAACGATGCACGAACCGATCAGAGCGATTCGCGAGGCTTTTTTCGGATGTCTCAGATAAGGCGATAGAAAGAGCAGGATGCCTACCTCCGACATCCATCCCGCTGGTGTCAGTGTGGCGAGCGCCAGGGATGCCGCCGAATGATCGAACACAGGCAGCAGCCGGGGCAAACTGAAATGTGGGATTAATCCCCCTAGATAAAGCGGCAAGATAATCACAATAAGCAGCGTCGCTATGCTGTTGATCCTCGCTATCGCCACAATTCCCCGGTCGGTCATGTACAAGGCAACCAGCATAATAATGACCGCTAGTACGGCATCCGGCGTGTTGGGCAGAACATTATCCCTGATGAAATTCACATACTCTCGCAGAATGGCCGCCATCGTGTCCATATAATATTGAAGCAGCAGGATGCCGATGATGACCGCGAAGACAGGTGAGATATTGTCCCTTACCCAACCCAGAAAAGGTTCGCCGTTGATTCTTTTGACAACGGAGCCGATAAGCCAGGCGATGGCCAGACCCAGGAGAGCGGTCAATATGACCGCAAACGGAGAATCCTGCTCAAGATACTTCCCGATGATGAGGGGGAGCACGATGAGAGCAGTAGGGAGAATGGTGCTGACGACAAGCAGAGTAGCTTGAACCGTGCCTATTTTTTCTTTCAAGAACGGTCGCCTCCCTGCTGGTCGGAGCTGTCATTAGACTTCTGGGATTTATGCGGCAATTGACTTTGTCTGCGATCTGTTTGGCTTCCGTAGAGGCTCGGGCGTGTACTCATGTTCCACAGCGGCACACGAATAAAAATATCCTTCAAATAACTTAGTTTCATCGGCGCCATTGGAGACAGATAGGGGACACCGAACGACTGCAGAGACGCCATATGGATCAGGAGCACCATCATGAAGGACATGATGCCGAAGAGGCCGACGGTTCCGGCAATCAGCATCAGGAGGAAGCGGATGAGCCGGATCGAGTTGGCGATTGCCAGCGACGGGATGACGAAGTTCGAGATCGCTGTGAACGAAACGACAATGACCATGGCAGCGGATACGAGTCCCGCCTGAACGGCGGCCTGACCCAGCACGAGTGCACCCACGATGGAGATCGCGGGACCGATTGCCCGCGGCATGCGGACCCCGGCCTCGCGGAGAACATCGAAGGTAACCTCCATCATCAGCGCTTCAATCAGAGCCGGGAACGGCACACCTTCACGCTGTGCCGCCAGGCTGACCAGCAGCGTGGTCGGGACCATCTCCTGATGGAAGGTGGTAATGGCGATATAGAGCGCGGGCAGCAGCAGGGATACGAAAAAAGCGGTGAACCGGATCAGCCGCAGAAACGAGGAAATATCATACCGCTGATAGTAGTCCTCGCTGGACTGGAAGAAGCTGAAGAAAGTGGACGGAGCCAGCAGGGCGAACGGAGTTCCGTCAATGATGATGCCGACCTGGCCTTCCAGAATGCCGCCAGCCAAGGCATCGGGCCGTTCCGTGTTCTGGATGGTCGGAAAGGGCGTCAGTCCGCCATCCTGAATCAGCTCCTCGATATAGTTGCTCTCCAGAATGCCGTCCGTATCGATTGCGTTTAGTCTTTTTCGGACTTCGGCAAGGACCTGCTCGCTTGCGACGCCTTCCAGATAGACAAGAGCGATGCCGGTGCGGGTGCGTCTGCCAATCTTGTATTCTTCAATCCGCAGATCGGGGGATTTCAGTCTCCGCCGCAGCATGGAAGTGCCGGTGCGCAGATTTTCGGTGAAGCCTTCCTTGGGGCCGCGAATGACGCCCTGCGAAGTCGGCTCGTTGATGCTTCTCGTCTCCCAGCCGGTAGTGCTTGCAGCCAGTGCGATGTTGTAGCCGTCAATCAAAATGATGGTGTTGCCTTCAAACAGCATGCCGAGCAGGCTCTCCACCGTCTTGCAATCATGGACCCCGCCGGCGGGAAGAATCTGTTCCTTGATGAGCGCAAAAGCCTTATCCGGCTCATGGCGCTTGCCTTCCAGATCCTTGTTGTCCGTCAGCGGCTGAATAACAGTCTGGGCGACCAGCTCTGCGTTCACCAAGCCGTCCACGTAGATGAAGCCCAGGGAAGGGGAGTCCGATGACGGATTGGAATACGAACGGAATACAATATCCGAACTGCCGCCGACACGCTTTTTGATCTCCGCCATATTGGCATTCATGGCAGCTTCCAGAGGCGGGGGGGCTGCCACGGTCTTCTGTACTTTCTTTGCGGGTTTGGGATTGAACAAAGATTTCAGATTCAAGGCTACTCCCTCCAAGAGACAGCTTTCGGCTATGATGCTGTATTATTCCCGGCAGGCGATTCCTTATTCTGTCTAGGCGGGAGGTATTCGCCAAATTGGAGTTTTGGGGGCGGCGGGGCCTGAAGCATTGGAGGGAGTGGAGGCAGTTCAAATAGCGA
>RCUO01000795.1_pt1 | contig 14026 bp, 8 predicted proteins | sample 2166161 | NCBI WGS metagenome assembly RCUO01 (sample SAMN09932617, study PRJNA488358) | compost metagenome | feature: garden; material: soil; isolation source: compost soil in cyclohexanecarbonitrile-enriched culture | place: Germany: Experimental Botanical Garden Goettingen | collected 2016-01-27 | reverse complement strand
CGGTCTGCCGGTCAGATACTCCAGCTCCTCCAGATAACTGCGGTAAGAAAGCGCCAGACTGTCAAAGATACAGCGGGCAAGCTCGCCCGGTGATTCCGGAACAGGCTGGCCGCTCTCGGCACATGCCAGGCGGATCTCTTCAATCATGTTGTCCGGATTAAGGAACCGCGGATCATTGCACGGAATCAGGCTGCGCCAGCCTTCAGCTTCAGCCGCAAGCTCAGCCAGTTCAGCGAAGCTGTAACGCTCCCCGTCCAGTCTGCGCACCTCCTGAATCAGCCAAAGTCCCATAATATTCTTGAGGAAACGGTAGGTGCCAAAAGCGCCCCACTCATTTGTGTAATTCGCCTGCATTGCCGCCTCTGTATTGACCGGATGATCCAGCTCAACACCGAGCAGCGACCATGTTCCGCTGCTGATGTAAGCAGCGGCACGGTCATCCTGCACAGGCACGCCCAGTACAGCCGAGGCTGTATCGTGTGTAGCTGCGCAGATAAGCTCGCAGTCCGGCAGATCATACTGCTGCTTCAGGTCATCCCTGAGGCTGCCAAGCACTTCACCGGGCTCAGTAAGCGGAGCAAACTGTTCTCTCTTAAGATGAAGCAATGACAGCAGATCTGCATCATACTCACGATCAGCGAGATTAAGCAGCTGCGTCGTCGAAGCATTGGTGACTTCGTTAATCTTCCGGCCGGACAATTTATAGTAGAGATAGTCCGGAACAAGCAGAATCTGGTCGGCTGCCGCCAGCTCTTTAGCGTCATGGGCGTACAGCTGATATAACGTATTAAAGGTTAGCTGCTGAATCCCGGTCTTGGCATACACCTGTTCCGGCGAAATCAGCTTGGCTACTTTCTCCATTACGCCGTCTGTACGGCGGTCACGGTAGGCGTATACCTCCTGCAGCCGGTTGCCCTCAGCATCCAGCAGCACATAGTCTACAGCCCAGGTATCAATACCCAGGGTGCATTTGGTAATACCGGCTGTCTTGGCTTTTTGCAGGCCGCGCAGAATTTCTTCAAATAAATAATCAATATCCCAGAAGCAGGAACCGTCACGTTCGGTAAACCCGTTGCTGAAACGGTGAATTTCCTCCAGCGAGAGAATTCCGTCTGCGATGGTGCCGAGCACAAGCCGCCCGCTGGAGGCGCCGATATCGACGGCAATATGATAGTTCATAGGGAATCTCCTCATCTAAAATATAATAATTTAGAGAATTTTGCGGAACAATGCGATAACTTCTTCTTTGGTCGGAATGAACGGATTGCCAGGTGCGCAGGCATCCTTCATGGCATTCTCAGCCAGCAGATCAAGATCCACTTCGTCAACGCCGAGCTCAGACAGCTTAGCCGGAATGCCGACTTCCTTGGACAGCTCCTTAATCGACTCAATAACGAAGTCTGCACATTCTTTGTCCGACTTGCCTTCTACCTGAAGGCCGATTGCCTTGGCGATAGCCCGGAATTTCTCAGGCACATATTTGGCATTCTCTTCTTCTACATAAGGCAGAAGCATCGCGTTACACACGCCGTGCGGCAGATCATATACACCGCCGAGCTGATGCGCCATTGCATGCACATAGCCTAGTCCGGCGTTGTTGAACGCCAGTCCGCCCAGGAAAATCGCATATACCATCTGTTCACGCGCTTCAATATCATGGCCGTTCTTTACGGTTTTCGCCAGGTTGCCGAAGATTAGCTCAACAGCCGCCAATGCAGTAGCATCCGTAACAGGATAAGCGCCTGGAGTGACCAGTGCTTCAATCGCATGGGTCAATGCGTCCATACCGGTTGCCGCAGTCAGTGCAGCAGGCTTATCGACCATCAGCTCAGGATCATTTACGGAAATGGTGGCGATGCTGTTCTTATCGACCATTACCATCTTCACCTTGCGCTCTTCGTCAGTAATAACGTAGTTAATTGTAACTTCACTGGAGGTTCCGGCAGTTGTATTAACCGCAACAATCGGCAGTGATTTATTCTTGGATTTGTGTACACCTTCATACTCGGCAATATGTCCGCCATTGGTAGCCACGATTCCGATCGCTTTGGCTGTATCCTGCGGTGAACCTCCGCCGATCGAGATCAGATAATCACATTCATGCGATTTAAGGAAATCCACACCGTCATGAACATTCTTACAGGTCGGATTCGGTTTCACTTCATCATATACCACATACTCAATACCGGCTGCATCCAGCACGGACAGCAATTTGCCGGCAATTCCGCTCTTTACCAGGAACTTATCGGTAACTACCAGTGCTTTCTTCAGATTCAGCTCTTGAATGTAAGGAGCGATTTCCTGCAGACAGCCTTTGCCCATAATGTTAATAGAAGGAACATAATAAACACGAGTACTCATTGAATGACCAGCCTCCCGATAATGTTGTCTTGCATAGTGCCTAGTTTATCTTCTTCTCTGTAAGGGTTATCCCGGCTGCGGCACCTCAGGCTGGTCTCTGTAGGTTTCGCAGCGGACCTTTGCTCAGGCGCTTAGTCTAATGAAGCATGCGCTTTCAAAGAGAAAATGAACACTCTTATCGTAGCTCTATAATTCTGTGTTGTCAACAAATAAAATATTATTTGTGTTGTTTTTATTTGTTTACTGTTTGTAAAACGCAGATTATAATGAGTATTATAATAAAACTTGTGTGGTTTTCATCTAATTTATTGCAAAACACAGATATTCAGGTCTATATTTATAGATAATGCTTGGGATTCAGAGTATAGCTCCGGAAAGGTGATTACAAATGCTGGCTGCCGAACGACGCAACAGAATTATAGATCTTGTCCATCAGGATAAAAGAGTGCTGGTCTCCGACCTGAGCCGCATGTTCGAAGTAACGGAAGAAACGATCCGCAGGGATCTGGAGAAGCTTGAAAAGGACGGGATTGTAAGCCGGACTTACGGGGGAGCCATGCTCAACAGGCACACCAACGAGGACCTTCCTTTTGTAACCCGTAATGCGCTCAATACGGATATTAAGCGCAACATCGCGCTTAAGGCGCTTGATCTGATTAATGACGGGGATACCCTGATGGTAGACCCCAGCTCGACCTCTTTTGAATTCCTGAAACTGCTGGGCAATAAAAACAATCTGACACTCATCACGAACTCAATCAATATTTTGCAGGAGTTCGCAAATTCCGGAATGAACATCATTTCCACCGGCGGTTCCCTGCGCCACCGTTCCCTCTCGCTGGTTGGCCCGGTTGCCCACGATACGATCCAGCGCTACAATGTGGATACGGCCGTAATCAGCTGTAAGGGGATTGATATGGAGAGGGGCATTACCGATTCCAATGAACCGGAGTGCGAGCTCAAGAAATATATGCTGCGGCAGGCGGAGAAGGTTGTTCTGCTGGCAGATCATACGAAGTTTGACAAGACCGCTTTTACGAAGCTGGTGGAGCTGAACCGGATTGATGTGCTGATCACCGACCGCAAGCCGTCGGAAGCCTGGCTCAAGCGGCTGGCCGAGGAGAATATTGAGGTTCTGTGCTAATGTAAGTGAACGTGTTTCTTCTATATAATATGTGTATCCAAAAAAAGGACATTTCCCTCTTCCCGGGAAATGTCCTTTTAAGTGTAGCTGCTATTAAGCTTTGGACAGCATAATATTGAGTATCGTCTCATCCGTGGCGGCAAGCCCTTCCTGGACAAGCCGTTCCATGTTGCGGATGGTATCCTCCACCTTTTCAAATATGACACCGTCATTGTCTGTCGGTGATATATTATTCATCGCAAGTGTCGCCGCCTGGATTGCGGCATTGGTGGCAGTAGAGATTTTGAGCGCACAGGTGGATTTGGCCCCGTCACAGATCATGCCGGACAACGAAGCAATCGTATTCTGGATGCCATGCTTGATCTGCTCCAGGCTGCCGCCCATCAGATAGATGATTCCGCTGTTTGCTCCTACTCCGCCGGCAATTCCTGATCCGCACAGCGGCGAGAGCCGGCCGATGTAATGCTTGACATGAACGGTGACCAGATTACTGAGCGCAATGGCCCGGGCCAGCAGCTCATCACTTTTACCCATAAGCTCGGCCAGCTTAATAACAGGCAGTGTTGCAGCGATCCCCTGATTCCCGCTGCCCGCCGTCGTCATGACCGGCATCGCACTGCCGTCCATCCGCGCATCGGAAGCCGCAGCTGTTGCGGCGATTACGGAATTGGCCACATCATTGCCGAACAGATTGACTGCCGAGCGCTGGCTCATTTTTTTGCCGACCTGAAGACCGTAATTCCCGCGCAGGCCCTCATCTGAAATCGCCTTATTCATTCTGGCGCCCTCCAGCAGAAATTCCAGCTCAGTGAAGTCTGTACCGCAGACAAACTCATAAATCCCTTCAAGTGAAACAGCGTATGCTTCGGAACTTAGCTGCTCGTCCTCCCCGCAATCCCCCTTATCCTTCTGGACATTAATAGGGACTCCATCCTTCTCCAGCAGAACGATATTAGTATGTTCTTTCGCCACCACCGCTGTTGCCCGGTGATTCGCGCTCTGTACCCTTGCTTCTATATACAGCTTCTCCGGTGTATCCTTCAACTCCACGGAGAGCAGCTTACGGTCTATAATCGCATTAGCCTGACTAAGCTCATCAGCCGTCAGCCCTGAGAGAATCTCCAGCTTTCTGTGGGAGCGGTGGATTACAGCACCAAGCGCAGCTGCGATCGGCAGCCCGGTCTGTCCTGTCCCTGGAATACCGACCCCCATAGCGTTCTTAATAATATTGCCGCTGAGGAACAGCTGAATTCCTGTAATCTCCTCCTGAAGCAGCTCTGCCGCCAAAGAGACCGCATAGGCTACCGCAATCGGCTCCGTACAGCCTTCTGCCGGAACGATTTCCTTTTTCAATATATCAAGTAAGTTAACCATATATGATCCCCCCTTTTTCTCTGGTTCTCTGTCTGAGCTATCTCTATATACTACATCAGACTGAAGGCTGAGGGAACCGTTTATTCAGCTGGCAGAAAGATTGGAAAATACTGTGTGATGCTCTGGTTACAGGCCCGTCTCAAGCCGGTATCCAAGCCCCCGGACAGTCTCAATGCGGAACCCGGCCGATTCGCCGAACCGCTCACGCAGGCGCTTAATATGTACATCCACTGTACGGTCATCCCCGGAGTAATCCATTCCCCAGATCTGCTCAATCAGCTGTCCGCGCGTGAACACCTGACCGGGAGTGGAGGCAAGCTTATAGAGCAGTTCGAACTCTTTTAACGGCAATGTCAGCGCTTCTGTACCCCTAATCACTTTATAGGTCAGCCGGTCAAGGACAATATCACCTAGTGAAACGGTCTGTGTGGTACCGATTTTATAACGCTTCAGCAATGCCCTCACCCGGACGGTCAGCTCTAGCGGATCAAAAGGCTTTGTCAGATAATCATCCGTGCCGAGCTCAAAGCCCTTCACCTTCTCCCAGGTCTCCCCTCTGGCCGTCAGCATCAGCAGCGGAAGATCCGGGCTGGCCTTTCTCAGCTCTTTGCATAAGGTCCATCCGTCCATCACCGGCATCATAATGTCCAGGATGACCAGATCAACCGGCATTGAAGCGTATACGTCCAGCGCCTCCCTTCCATTAGCAGCCTCTATTGCAGTAAATCCGTCATTACGCAGAAACAGACAGACAAGCTCGCGAATGTTCGCATCGTCATCTGCAACCAATATGACAGCCATATGATTCCTCCTCTTTTTCCGGCTTTTATCAAAGTAATCATTATACTATACGAAAGCACACCTTTCATGCATACTAACCGCCTTATAACCAAAAAGCGCCAAATCTCCCTGCCCGCTCAGGGCTTGGAGACTTGACGCATTTGCATCGTTACAAGCAAGTTCTGTTTACTTACCTTTTTTCCACCGCATGTCCGCCGAATTCATTACGCAGCGCAGCAACCACCTTGCCGGTAAAAGTGTCCGTCTCAAGCGACCGGTAGCGCATCAGCAGCGACATCGCAATGACCGGTGTGGCCGCCTGCAGGTCAAACGCTGTCTCCAGCGTCCATCTGCCCTCGCCGGAGGAATGCATAACACCCTTAATGTCATCCAGCTTGGCATCCTTCGAGAAGGCGCGCTCTACCAGCTCCATCAGCCAGGAACGGATGACCGATCCGTTATTCCATACGCGGGCTACCTGCTCGAAATCGAAGTCATAGCCGCTTTTCTCCAGAACCTCAAAGCCCTCGCCGATGGCGGCCATCATGCCGTATTCGATCCCGTTATGGACCATCTTCAGAAAATGGCCGCTGCCCGACTTGCCCGCATACAGGTAGCCGTTCTCCACAGAAGTATCACGGAACAGCGGCTCGGCAACTGCCCAGGCCTCCTCGTCTCCGCCGATCATATAGCAGGCGCCGTTGCGGGCTCCCTCCATACCGCCCGAGGTTCCTGCATCCAGATAGTAGATCCCGGATTGTTCCAGCTCGCCGTGGCGGCGGATCGACTCCTTGTAGTGTGAATTGCCCGCTTCAATAATAATATCTCCCTTGGACAAAAGGGGAGTCAGCTCAGCGATTACAGAATCAACAAACTGGTGCGGTACCATAATCCAGGCAACCCGCGGTGCATCCAGTTTATTTACAAGCTCAGCCAGGCTTGCTGCTCCAGCTGCCCCTTTGGTGCCAAGCTCGGCTACCGCATCAGCGTTTACATCGTATGCCACAACCTCATGACCATGCTCCAGCAGGTTCTGGCCAAGATTGAAGCCCATTTTACCCAGTCCGATTAATCCGACTTTCATATGATATCCCTCCGGTTATATTCTTAATTGATTATTGTCAGTCCATGCTTAACTCCAGCTCTCTTACGCCCCGGCCCGGATAACCTGTTCATCCACTCTGCCGGATGCTTCAGCATTCCCGTCCGTTTCACCTTCAGGCTCATCCAGCCACCAGTGGTCCTCGCCCAGCAGCACATCTGCTGCAGCCGGACCGTTTGAACCCGCAGCATACGTATGGAGCGGAAGCGTACCTTCCTCCACGGCCTCAATAATCGGCTGCACCCACTGCCAGCTCAGCTCCACCTCTTCCCAGTGCGCAAAGAAAGTCGCATCGCCGAGCAGCGCATCATAGATCAGATTCTCATAGGCTTCCGGCAGATCGGGATTCGCTGAATCATGTCTGATGCTTACCGGCTCAAGTGCCCCGTGCTGGCGCGGATTTTTGGTATTTAGCTGCAGCGAAATGCCTTCACCGGGACCAATTTCAATAATCAGCAGATTCGGATCAAGCGGAAGCTTGCCTCTGTTAACGTTATGAGCATCATTAAACGGTTCCTTGAACTCAATAACAATTCTGGTCGATTTCTCCTTCAACCGTTTGCCGGTACGGATATAAAACGGTACATCGCGCCACATCGGATCATCAATCCACAGCCGCGCGGCAATGTACGTATCATTCTGTGAGGAGGACTCAATCCCAGGCTCATCAAGATATGATGATACCGGCTTGCCCTTAATTTCGCCTGCACCGTATTGCCCGCGCACCACATTCTGTCCCAGCTCGTCTTTCAGCAGCGGACGCACGGAGCGGATCACATGGCGTTTTTTGCTGCGGACATCGTCGGGACTGCTGTCTTTGGGCAGCTGCATGGCCATCATCATCAGCAGCTGCAGCATATGGTTCTGGAACATATCGCGCAGCGCACCTGATTTATCATAATAGCCTGCCCGCTCTTCCACTCCGACAGTCTCAGCAGCCGTAATCTGGACGTTAGCGATGTACCGGTTCTGCCAGAGCGCCCGGAGCACCGGGTTGGAGTACTTGAGCACTTCCAGGTTCTGCACCATCGGCTTGCCGAGGAAATGGTCGATCCGGAAGATCTCCTCCTCCCGGAAAGCCGCATTCAGACTCTCATTAAGCTCCCGTGCAGACTGCAGATCCCGGCCGAACGGCTTCTCGATAATCATTCGCTTCCAGCCTGTGGTATCACCCAGACCGCTGTCATGAATATTAGCGGCAATCGGTCCGAAGAATTCCGGGCCAACGGACAAATAAAACATCCGGTTACCTGAAAGTCCAAGCTCTGCTTCCCGCCGCTGCACATGGGCCAGCAGCTTCGTGTAATCCTCAGGACGTCCAACGTCCAGCACGCTATATTCAAAAGCCAGCAAAAAACGCTGCAGCTCCGCTGAATCCTTCACAGGTCGGCGGGAAAAGGTACGCAGCGAATCCAGCACCTGCGCCTGGAACGTTTCCTTGCTGAGCTCTCTTCTGCCCAGGCCAATTACAGAGAGAGGACCAGAAAGCTTGCCATCAGCAAACAGGTTATACAGTGCCGGATAGATTTTGCGTTTCGCCAGATCCCCGGTAGCGCCAAACAGCACAAAGGTAGATGATTCCACTTTCATTCCTCCCGTTATTATATTAATTATATTAGGTTACTTTTAATTACTCATAAACGTAATAAAACTCATCATACGCCTGCAAATACCATCCGTCAACCTCATTTCGACATTTACGAAAAGTACTTATTTTCACGAAGTTTCTCACTATGGTATAGTAAGCAGGATATTATTAATAACTTCAAAGGGCGGATGTTCGATGGATCAGGAAATCAGGCCGTTACTAGCCAAAGTGGAGCATGCGTATCATATCGTCGGGAAAAAATGGGTCAATTTCATCCTTCATGTGCTGATGGAAGGCCCCAAACGGTTCAGCGAGCTGCACACCCTCATTCCGGATCTGAGCAAACGTATCTTGAACGAACGGCTGAAGGAGCTGGAGGGCTGCGGCCTGCTAACCCGCACTGTAATTCCGGACCGGCCGGTCCGGACGGAATATTCGCTGACCGTCAAGGGACAGGAGCTTGGGGCTGCGCTCAGCCATGTGGAAAAGTGGGCGGTTAAATGGCTGTAAGAAGCCTGCTGCAGAGAATACGCACTGTATATAGACAAAAAAGGAGCAGGACATCGCGTCCCGCTCCTTCTCTTTTCTTTTCACAAGCCGGCCTTCTAAAGGCCAGCCGAATGGTAATCAGCCAGCACCGCTTCCGGTGTAAGCACATTGTTATACAGCTTCAGCTCGTCGATCAGCCCTTTGAACGGCACATCCCAATAGTTAACCCCTAGCGTAAATACGCCGTTGCTGCTTTTAAAAATATCCGGAAATCCGCTGCCCGAGAACTTTTCCTCCCCGTTAATGTACAGCTTAACCGTCCCGTTATCTACCGTGATAGTGAGATGCGTCCAGGTGTCCGCAGGAATGATGTAGCCTGCAGTTGCCTCGTAGACCGCATTTGACCATAGTATAGTGGCATCCGAAGGACCCTTCGGCACCAGGCTGATCCAGCTGCTGTTCGAGCTTGCCCCAAAGAAAGCCGTTGTGTATGTCGTTAGCTGGTCCGGATTTAGCCACAGCGAGACTGAATAAGTGTTGGTGTTAATCAGTCCGTCCGGCAGCCTGATCCCGGAAGCACCGTCAAATTGAGCAGCCTGGCCTATTACCCCGTTCCCGTAAGTAATACTGCCGACAGTAGCGCTGCCAATCAGCGCCCCCGTCACCCTGCCTTGACCCGCAAGCTGGAGCGAATCCTTCAGGTCTCCTTCAAAAGAATACACTGCCACCCGTCCGTCCGTAACCTTTACCGTATAACTCGCAGTTATATTGCCTCCGTCAGTGGAAACAGCTGTAATGACCGCTTCACCTGTTGACTTGGCTGTCACTGCTCCGCCAGTCGTATCAACCGCAGCGATCGCGGGTGCACTTGAGGTCCAGGACAGGGCCTGGTTGCCGGCGTTGAGCGGAAGAATAGAGACGGCCGGAGTAAAGGTATTTCCGACAGCGATAACTTTTTGCGCATCAGCAAAGGCAACTGTACTTACCTTCACGTTGGCATCCGGCTCCCCGTTCACGAGCCAGCCAACAGCTTCGGGCGTCAGTGCTTTTTCATAAATGCGAAGCTTATCGATCTGTCCTTTGTATGGGATATCCCAGTAGTTGACCCCAAGTGCAAAGACACTGTCTTCACCTGCAAACAGGTCAGTATAGTTCGTACCTGTATATTTCAGCATTCCGTTCAGGTAAAGCTTAACGGTTCCTGCATCATAGGTGAAGGCGATATGCGACCACTGGCCAACCGGAACCTGGAGCCCGGCATCAGCATCCAGCCAGGTTTCACTGCCGAACCAGACCCGGGTGGTCGCCCCGCCGTTGCCGTAAGGCAGCAGGCTCATCCAGCTGGCAGGGCTTTTGGCACCGAAGAACACCGGTGTAAAAGCGGTCAGCTCCTGCGGATTCAGCCACAGGCTGAATGTATACGCGCTGCCGTTAATCAGCCCGTCCGGCAGCCGGACACCGGAATTGCCTTCAAGCTTGAGTGACTGCCCGTCCTGGCCGGCTGCATACGCAACAGTTCCATCGGTCGTGTTCAGCAGCTTGCCGGTTACGGTGCCGTCAGCCTGCCGGCCGGCGCTCTCCGCCAGACTGTCTTCAAAATCATATGCAGCTACAAGCCCATCCTCCAGCAGCGTCCCGCCCAGCTGAATAACCACTGCAGTGAAGGTCTTCGTGACCGAAGCATCGCCTAGCTTAAGGGTTGCGGTCAGCTGCACCTCGGCATTGCCGCTGCCTGCCTGCGGCCGGGTAACCTTGCCGTCTGCCGCAACAACAGCGGGATTTGAGGATGTCCAGGTAATGACAGCCCCTTGCACACCGGACACCGGCAGCTTCAGGTCTTTATAGACCTTGCTGGTATCGCCAAGCGTCAGGCCGCGGGCAATATTGTCCACCAGCTCTTCATCGCTAAGCTGCCTGATGGCACTGCCCCAGACGGATACGCCCTGACCGGACATCGCCGTAAAGACCATAACCTGTTCGTTCCGGGTGGAATCCCACTGCTTCACGAATACCCCTTTGTACAGGCGCTGCACCGTACTGCCCTTCTCTGTTTCGTTAATCAGCAGATGGGCATAATAATCGCCTGTCAGCTCCCAGGTTCCGCTTACCGCCCCTGCCAGCGTGCCGTCCTCCAGCAGCTGGGCATTAACAGTCGGTTTAATTGTGCCTGAGGTATCCTTGCCGTGATTAACGAACTGGTACGCACCGACGACATCCGCCCGCTGAAGCCTGGCTAGTGTCTCGCCGGAATAACGGTGCGGTGCCACAACCGGCCAGGCATCCTCGTTCATGAACATCTGGTGCACCCGGACCTCATGGGTCTCCCCGCGCATCGGGAACCTGGTATGGAAGAAGTTGAACAGCTTGCCCAGCTCTTCATCATAAAAGACTGAATTATGGCCGGAGGACACATAGCCGTATGCCGGGAAGTCCGCCTCGCCGTTCAGGTTGCTGAACAGGAAATTGCCGATCAGCTTGTTGCCGATGTCCGAGTGATCCCCGTCCGTCGCCAGTACAGCATTCTGCCCGGCAGCATCCTTGTAAGGTCCATCCGGATTTACAGAGCGGAACAGCCGCATATTGTAGCCGCCGTCAGCAGCCAGCCCCCCGTAGGTTACATACAGATAGTAATAGCCGGTTATGCTGTCATAGACGATATAAGGCCCTTCGCCGGATTTATAATTACCGCCGGATATCTTGGTTCCGAAATAACGGTCGATCATTCTGCCGTCTGCTGTAGCTCCGTCTTTGCCCGGGTATACCGGCTGTCCGGTAGCCGGATCAACCTCCAGCACGAATATTCCGCCTGACCAGGAGCCGTAGGTCATCCACAGCTTGCCTTCCTTGTCATAGAACAGCGTCGCATCAATCGCATTGGTATATTGCTTGTTGTTGTACGTGCCGTTTGCATTGAACCATGCCGGATTCATGCCTTCCAGCGTTCCATTGCCGATCAGTGCCTGGATGTTGGTATTAGTCCACTTTTTATTGACTGTGCTGTCGGCATCATACTGCTCATCGAGTGTGAAGCCGGAATAGATCACCGTCCCGCCGTAAACATACGGGCCTTCAATGTTCTGTGAGACAGCAAAGCCGATTGCAGAACGGATATAGGTGGAGGAGGCGCTGTAATAGATCATGTAGGCACCTTTGGTACCATCCCCGTTGACATATTCCGCATTCCAGAACACATCCGGTGCCCAGACAGAGAATCCGCCCTTGCTGTCAGAATCATTCTCCCCGGCCCAGGCAAAGGATTCTGCCAGATTGGCTGACAGATCACCATAAAGCGCATTATCCGGTGTCTTGTAGCCGTTAGTGAACGTACTCCAGTTCAGCAGATCCTGCGACTTGGCCGCTTCAATATGCGAGCCGAAAACATAATACGTCCCGCCCTCCTTCACTACCGAAGGATCATGTACGGATACGTTGCTGAACACCGCTGCAGTGGGTACCGGGGTTGGCGCCGGGGTAGCAACCGGAGTTGGTGCCGGTGTAGCCGCCGGAGTTACTGCCGGCGTTGGCGAAGCTTCGGGACTTGGCGACGACGCCGGCGATCCGGTGCTTCCGCCGTTAATTACCGGAGCTGAAGTAGCTGTAGCTGTTGGCACCGGTGATTCCAGCTTGATTAACCCGCTGAATTTCGGATCATAGCTTACCTTACCGGTGCCCTGAACCGTGATCTGCCCGTTCAGATTAGGGATCAGATTCCTGATCTCGCTTCCGGCCTCCGCACGCAGCGCTGCCATGCGGTTAAGCGTCAATTCCGCGATTACGCCTCTCAGCAGCACAAGCTCCGGTCCTCCGTCAGCATTCACTGCAACAGAATCAAAGCTGCCGCTAAGCTGGATACGCGAACCCGCCGGCAAGGCAGTCTCAAGCTTTACCCGGCTGAAGCCGGCTCCGCTCAGCATCGTATCTTCTTCCAGTACGACGCCGGACTCAGCTGTTACATCCGGCACGGCGCTGCTGCCCTTGAGTACAATCCGCAGCTTACCGTCCGGCTTGTCTGCAATAAGCGACGCTGCTGAGGAATTATTCAGCACGACACTGTTTTCCCCGCCGCCGCTGACGATTATTTTGCCGGCAACCTTCACATTATCGAGCAGGATATCGCCGGCCGCGATTCCTTCGGTAAGATACAAATTACCTGTAATTTCAGCATCCTTAAGTGTCACACCAGCTGTACTTATCACCATATTCTTCGCCTGAGGCTGTGTATAGCTGCCGCTATGCAGAACAATCTCACCGGACAGCTTCCCGATCATCCTTATAGCTTCTGCCCTTGTTACCGGACGTCCTCCTTTAAAGCTGCCGTCCTCATAGCCGCTGAGGAATCCTCCACTCAGCAGCGTGTTAACGGCTTCCCTGCTCCATTCCGGCAGCGCTAAGGCATCCTGAGGCCCCGCTCCTGCTGCAGCGGCGTCAAGCCGGAACAGCCGGTACAGCATGACTGCCGCTTCCTGGCGGCTGACCGTCTGCTTCGGACGGAAGGTTCCGTCACTATAGCCCGATACATATCCTGCAGATAACGCCTTCATTATTTCGCTGTAATACGCCCCGCCCTGCTCCACATCACTAAAGCCGTTTACAGCTGCTGCACTCTGCAGATTAAACACCCGGTTAACAAGGGTAACCCATTCCGCCCGGGTGATGCTCTGATCGGGCTTAAACACACCATTGCCGTAGCCCGTCAGCAGCCCCTTGTCGACCCATGTCTGTAAATCCCCGGCAGCCCAATGTGCTGCATAATCGGGAACTGTTACCGCCTGCTGCTGTCCGGCGGAATTATTGTCCTTCCCTGTTCCCGCTGCCCCTAATGCCGGGGAAGGAACGAGCAGCAGTAGTGCAAGAAGCGATGCTGTCAGCCTGCCAGTCCATTTTTTCAAAAGCATATCCCTCCATTTCTAAAAATCGGCCTTAATCAGCCGTCACGAATAAAACGCTTACAAGAGGTTTTTGAAAAAAAAGTCTCCGTTAAGTTCTTCTTTTACTTTAGAATAACCTAAACAATAACTCACCAGAAACTCTGTAACCGCTTTTATTTTATAGTGTACACGCTATAAAAGTCAATTCAATATTTTAAATAATATGAATCTTTTTATATTTTTATTTATTAATTATAAATCCAAGAAAAAGAGCAGCCGCTCGCCCGCATAAGCCGGAGAAGCGCTGCTCTGTTCGTCTT
>RCUO01000794.1_pt1 | contig 14027 bp, 12 predicted proteins | sample 2166161 | NCBI WGS metagenome assembly RCUO01 (sample SAMN09932617, study PRJNA488358) | compost metagenome | feature: garden; material: soil; isolation source: compost soil in cyclohexanecarbonitrile-enriched culture | place: Germany: Experimental Botanical Garden Goettingen | collected 2016-01-27 | reverse complement strand
CCGCACTGCGACGGCCCGCTGTTTAAAGGCAAGCGAGTGGCGGTGATCGGCGGCGGTAACTCCGGTGTCGAAGCGGCAATTGATCTGGCCGGTATCGTTGAGCATGTGACGCTGCTGGAGTTCGCACCAGAAATGAAAGCTGACCAGGTGCTGCAGGATAAAGTGCGTAGCCTGGGCAACGTCGATATCATCCTGAACGCGCAGACCACCGAAGTGAAAGGCGATGGCAGCAAAGTGACCGGGATTGAGTACCGTGACCGCGTCAGCGGCGACGTTCATAACGTTCTTCTTTCCGGGATCTTCGTGCAGATTGGTCTGCTGCCGAATACCACCTGGCTGGAGGGCGCAATTGAGCGTAACCGCATGGGGGAGATCATCATCGACGCCAAATGTGAAACCAGCGTGAAGGGCATCTTTGCCGCGGGTGACTGCACCACCGTGCCGTACAAGCAGATTATTATTGCCACCGGCGAAGGGGCGAAAGCATCACTGAGTTCGTTTGATTATCTGATTCGCAGCAAATAAAAAGAACGTAAGACACACCTGCAATGCTAAGAGGCTACCTGACGGTAGCCTCTTTTTTTACCTCACCACCAGCACCGGAATATTGGCGTGGCGGACCACGCTTGAGGCATTCGATCCCAGCAGATGGGTGGAAATCGAAGGGTTACGTGAACCTATTACCACGATATCCGCGTGCATTTCGGTAGCCACCTCGTTTACCACATCGCGCACATGACCAAAACAGACATGGGTTTTAATCCGTGACGGGTCGATGCTGAAATGGCCGACCATCGACTGCAGCCGGGTCTGCGCTTCGTGCTGAATATGATCTTCGAAACGCCGCATATCGGCAGCAAAGCGGTGCAGACCAAAGCTGGCCGAGCCCGGTAGAACATGAATTAAATGAATGATGCCATCCTGCTGCGCCAGAAACTCCGCGTGGCGAATCGCCTTATCGCTGAGCTCCATCTCAAAAACATCCACCGGCATAATGATTGTCTGATACATACCCGTTTCTCCCTGTTTACTTTCACTAAATTCATTCAATCATAAAATATTATTTGTTTCTGATAGGTGGTTGGCAGTTTTTAAACTTGCGGTCTATCGTTCCCTGTTGATGCTCTCCAGGAATAATCTCAAAGCAGACGCTTTCCCCGGGTTATCGCCGCAGATGGCTACCCTTTTAAGGTTAACACGCGCTTTTTCACTGTTATCCGGAGGTCGCATGAAAGCATTGACGTATCACGGTCCACACAGCGTTCGCGTTGAAAACGTTCCCGATCCGATTATTGAGCACGCTGACGATATTATTCTGCGCATCACCGCCACCGCGATCTGCGGGTCGGATTTGCATCTCTATCGCGGCAAGATCCCGCAGGTAAAGCACGGCGATATTTTTGGTCATGAATTTATGGGTGAGGTCGTGGAGACCGGACGCGAGGTGAAAGATCTGCGTAAGGGCGACCGGGTGGTGATCCCCTTCGTCATTGCCTGTGGCGACTGCTTTTTCTGTCGCATGCATCAGTACGCCGCCTGCGAAACGACAAACAGCGGGCAGGGCGCGGCCCTGAATAAAAAACAGATCCCGGCCCCCGCCGCGCTGTTTGGCTACAGCCACCTGTACGGCGGCGTGCCCGGCGGTCAGGCGGAATATGTGCGGGTGCCAAAAGGCAACGTCGGGCCGTTTAAAGTGCCGCCGCTGCTGTCGGATGACAAAGCGCTGTTCCTGTCAGATATTCTGCCTACCGCCTGGCAGGCGGCCAAAAATGCGCAGATTGAAAAAGGCAGCAGCGTGGCGGTATTCGGTGCCGGACCGGTGGGATTGCTGACCATCGCCTGCGCGCGGCTGCTGGGTGCCGAGCAAATTTTTGTCGTCGACCATCACGACTACCGGCTGCGTTTCGCCGAGCAACGCTATGGCGCGATCCCTGTCAACTTTGACGTAGACGATGACGCGGCGGAAAAAATTATCGCCCAGACGGCAGGCCATCGCGGGGTGGATGCGGTGATCGATGCGGTCGGGTTCGAAGCGAAAGGCAGTACCACCGAAACGGTACTCACCACCCTGAAGCTGGAAGGTAGCAGCGGTAAAGCGTTGCGCCAGTGTATCGCCGCCGTGAGGCGCGGCGGGGTGGTCAGCGTGCCCGGCGTGTACGCTGGTTTTATCCACGGTTTTCTGTTTGGCGATGCCTTTGATAAAGGGCTGACGTTTAAAATGGGGCAGACGAACGTTCACGCCTGGCTTGGGGAGCTGCTGCCGCTGATTGAGCAAGGGCTGCTCACGCCGGAGGAGATTGTGACCCACTATCTGCCATTTGAAGAGGCGGCCCGCGGGTATGAGATCTTCGAGAAGCGCCAGGAAGAGTGCCGGAAGATCATTCTGGTGCCGGGAGCGCACAGCCCGCAAGTGGCTAAAGAACGCGTAACGGGGCTGGTCAATGCGATGCCACCGGCTGCCACTCTCTGAAGGCAGAAAGAGGATGCAGATGCATCCTCTGGGCAAAGCGGGTTAACGCTTGTCAGATGGGATTAGCGCTGGTATTCCCCGGCGGCTTCAGGCTGCCAGATAAGCTCCAGCACCTCGAGATGGGTGGAGGTTCCGCCCGGCAGCTCCCAGTGGATGGTGTCGCCGGTGCGCAGGCCAATCAACGCCGCCCCTACCGGTGCCAGCACCGAAAGCTGGGTCGCGCTGTCCGTCATCTGATTCGGATAGACCAGCGTGCGGGTGCGTTCCTCGCCGGTGGTCAAATCGCGAAATCGCACCTGGCTGTTCATGGTCACCACGTTATGCGGCATGTCCTGCGGGGCGCACATCTGCGCGCGATCCAGTTCGGCGTTCAGCGCTTCTGCAACCGGCAACGAGGCAAAGGCCGGTTGCTCCAGCAGGCGGTCGATACGTTCGGCATCGAGTTCGTTAATGATAATGGTGGGTCTGGACATTGTTTACTCCATGTCGTTTATGCTGCGACAACCGCAGAAGAGATGCCAAAAGAAAACCCTCGCTATCCGCTAGCGAGGGTTTAACTGCCTCTGATGATACTGACTCTGCGCCCGGGTTTGAAGTGATGGATGTCACATTCGCAGCGTGGATTTTTCCCGAAGGCGTGAACGGGTACTTTCGTATGAATTTTGTGCGAAAAACGTGATCGTTGGCCGATTTGAATTATACTTTTTAAGCGCCTGTAGCAAGCGCCCACCTGCGGTTGTGTTCCGTTTTAGGAGATCTCATGAGCGATTACGACAAAGTTACCCTGAAAGACGGCAGCTATTTGCATTTCAAAGACTGGGGCAGCGGACAGCCGATTGTGTTCAGCCACGGCTGGCCACTCACGGCAGATGCCTTTGAAGATCAGATGTTATTTCTGGGGTCACAGGGTTTTCGCGTGATTGCGCATGACCGACGCGGGCACGGTCGTTCCGCCCAGACCTGGGACGGCAACAACATGGATCAGTACGCGGACGATCTGGCTGAGCTGACGGCGCACCTGAACCTGAAAGATGCCGTTCACGTCGGACACTCGACGGGCGGGGGCGAAGTGGCGCGCTACATCGGCCGTCACGGCACTGAGCGGGTAGCAAAAGCGGTGCTGATAAGCGCGGTGACGCCAATCATGATTAAGACCGATTTTAACCCGGACGGGGTGCCGAAAGCGGTGTTTGACGGTATCCGCGACGGCGTGGTGAAGGATCGTGGTGCCTTTTTCTACGAACTGAGCGCGGCGTTTTATGGCTATAACCGGTCGGGGGCCAGCGAATCCATCGCTGTGCGCGAAAGCTTTACCGTGCAAGGGCTGCAGGGATCAATCAAGGGGCTCTATGACTGCATCGCGGCCTTCTCAGAAACCGATCTGCGGGAAGACCTGCGCAAAATGACCCTCCCGACGCTGGTCATTCACGGCGACGACGATCAGATCGTGCCGTTCGAAACCTGCGGTAAGGTGGCGGTGACGCTCTTGCCAGACGGACAGCTGAAGGTGTATCCCGGCGCGCCGCATGGCATCTGCACAACCCATAAACAGCAAATTAACGAAGACCTGCTGCAGTTTATTCAGTCTTAATTTTCTACGGATTGCGTTACGCTGATCCTCCTGGGGCAGGGGGATGAGCGAAGCGTAATCCGTGCCTGCCGGTGTTAATCCGTTATTCTTCCCGAGAGCACTATGTACTTTTACCAACCTTCCCAGGGACACGGCCTGCCGCACGATCCCTTAAACGCCATTGTCGGGCCACGTCCCATCGGCTGGATTGCCTCATGTGACGCCGAAGGCCGCCCGAATCTGGCGCCTTACAGTTTTTTTAACTGCTTCAATTATCATCCGCCGATTATTGGCTTTGCCAGCACCGGCTGGAAAGACAGCGTGCGCAATATCGTTGAAACGGGCGAGTTTGTCTGGAACCTCACCACCCGTGAGCTGGCCAGCGCCATGAACGAAACCTCCGCCAGCCTGCCGCACGGTGAGGACGAATTTGTGCGCGCCGGTCTGAGCAAGGCCGAGAGCCGGGTCGTTAAGGTGCCACGCGTCGCGCAAAGTCCGGTTAACTTTGAATGCCGCCTGTCGCAATGCATTCAGCTGACGGCTGCCAGCGGAACGCCGATCGACACCTGGCTGGTGCTGGGGGAAGTGGTCGGGATCCACATTGACGAAAGTCTGCTGAAGGATGGCATCTACCAGACGGCAAAAGCGCAGCCGGTGCTGCGTGCCGGTGGCCCGACGGCGTACTTTGCGGTGAGCGAGGATCAGCGGTTTGATCTGGTCCGCCCGGACGCCCGTCAGTAGCCGATTTTATCGATCACAAACTGTTTACCGCAGTTACCCGGATGCGGCTGCGGTGCAAAAGAGCCGGTCGCCAGCGGGACGTTGATGCTGGCGGCGGTGAGCGATATCTGGATTTCGGTAAGATACGCCGGGTTGCCGCTGCAGCTTAGCTTCACGGCTTTGACCGTTTGCGGGCCCCAGCTTCTGGCGACGGCGGCATCGAAGGCGCTGCGGGTGACGGTTTTGCCGTAGTTTTCCGCTAAAAACTGTCCCAGCGGGCTGGCTTTCACTTCCTGATTCATCCGCACCATGGTGCCAAAATAGGCATCCGGGTCGAAGCCGAAGCAGACGCCGTGTTTGGCATATTCGTAGCGCTCCAGGCAAGAATTCCCGCCCGCACCGGGCATCACCTCATTGAGTTTTGCCGCGCCCGTCAGCGACAGGCCGGTTTCTGCCGCATCACATTTCCGGCTTGCTTTCGCTTCCGGCATATTGGGGATCGGACGCGTCGCGCAGCCGAAGCGCATCCAGCGACGTTCATCAACGCCCCGTGCGGCTATGGATTTCGGTAAACCCGGCCACAGACCATGTACGGTCAGGATAGAGGTTTTATCGGCGCGCTCTTTTTGCAGGCGGCACTCATCGGGGGCGTCGCGGTGGCGGTCATGCAGGCTCTGGCAAAAGCCTGACTGCCACGAGAGGGCCAACACGTAGCGGTCAAAATCCGCGTACTGCGTTGCCTGAAGCGGGTCGGCCTGCGCGGGGAGCGCGCACAGCGCAACCGCGGTTGCGCTAACAGCGAAAACGAAATCTTTCCTGATCATGTGAAGTCCTGGTGGTTGAAAGCAGAGTCGTGCTGGAGCTTATTAAAGCACAAAAAGCGCCCGTAGGCGCTTTATGAGGGGCAGGGTGTTAACCGACGGCGGTGCCAGGCACCAGCACTTCGGTGGCGATAATCACGATCAGCAGCCCGACCAGTACCGGAACGGAGGTACGTTTCACCACTTCAAATGGTGAGATTTTTGCCATCCCGGCCACCGCCACCACGACGCCTGATACCGGCGAAATGGTACGTCCCAGGTTGGAAGCCTGCAGCATCGGAATGGTCAGGTAAGCCGGGTTAATACCGGAGGAGTGCGCCAGTTTCGGGATCATCTCCACGAAGGCATAGAACGGTGCGTTACCGGAACCGGTGGTCATCGCCGCCAGCATGGTCAGGACCACCAGCACCAGCATCAGGATGATACTCGCCGAACCGAAAGAGGTGGCGATGGCGATCAGGCTCTGAATAAAGCCGATGGTGCTCAGCCCCTGGGCAAAGACACCGGCGGCTACCAGCAGCATCACCACGCCGGCGAAGGCATCCGCCATCCCGCGATAGGCCACTTCCAGCCCGCTGAATACGTTCTGGGTATTGAAGCTACGCACAAATTCCAGGATCGCCGCCAGCAGCATGCAGATCACCAGAATGGTGATGATGTGCAGTTCCGGGCCCCATTTGCCGTCGAAAATCAGTACCCCGATAATCGGTGTAAACGGCAGGATGGCGTAGAAGGAAGGTGCAGTGGTGGTGATTTCGCTGACGTCGAGTCTCTCGTGGGAGATGTTCTCTTTTTTATCGAGATAGCGTTGCCAGAAGAAGTGCGCCACGGCCATGCCGATAATAGCGGCGATGGAGATTGGTAGGGTGGTTTTGAAGGCGAAGTCGATCAGCGGCATCTCGGCCGCTTTGGCCGCCAGCACCACGTCACCGGAGGTCGGGGAGAGAATAATGGCCGCCGGGGAGGCACAAATGGCCGCCGCCGCGCCGCGGCTGATGCCCACGTTAACCATTACCGGGAACAGGGTCGCCATCAGCAACACGCCAAGGCCGGTTGCCGAGGAGACTGCCAGCGACATCAGGCAGGCAACGAAATAGGCGGCAATCATCAGCAGATAAGGGGAGTTGATGTAGCTCAGCGGCTTCGAGGCCAGCTTCACGACCATATCATTGGCGCCGATATGGGTCATGTAGGCGGCAAACCCGCAGAGCATCATGATCATCATCCCAAGATCGCCACCGCGGCTCATCAGCAGGATTTTGATGTACTCGACGATATCCGTGGCGGTGTAGCCCGTGCTGGTGGCGCTGGCTGGCAGTACCTTATGGCCCATCAGGGCGCTGATAATCAGTAACGCCAGACCGCCGACGAATAATACGCCGGTCGCGGAATAGCCTTTGATGATGTAGCGCGCGACGCCAACAATGACCACTACCCCAATGAGTAGCTCGATGAAGATTTGCATGAATTCCCCTGTCTCCCGACGCCCCAGAGCGCAAGGATAAATAAGCAATAAAATAAGGTGACAAAATGTGCCCAAATATTGCGCCAGCATTGCTGACTAAAATCAATAAATCTACTACTAAAGGGGCGTTCGCCAATAATTTACGCTTCTCGCGCGGGCTTAAAACGTAAATAACGTTAAATGACTTGAGCTGTAGAAATATCCCTGCTTATACTCGGGCCTCTTTTTGCCACCTTAGATGCCGCCATGTCCGCCAGCTGGATTTATCGCCTGCGCTTTTTGAAGAAACATCTGCTCACGCTGATGTTGGCCTTCGGCTGGCTGCTGATCCAGAGTCAGGTGGCGGTTGCCTCGCACGATTGCACAATCGATTTACGTGGTGAGACGGCCACGCTCCAGCATATGGAGATGATGACAATGCCGCAGCATCACGCTGCGCCGTCGTCTTCGGGCCTGTGTGAAAAGCACTGCGTCCCGGATCAGGTACAAAAAGATTCCGGTCATCCACAGCTGACGGCCCTTCCTGCCGCCATGACGGTAACCCTCAATGCCCCGGACTGCGTGGAACATACTGCGTCATCCCGGGTCGTCACCCCGCCTGCCGTGGGGCCACCGGCAACGATTCGCTATTGCCGGTTTCGGGAATAAAAACCTGTTAATTAGTTGATTTAATTCTAATTTACGTTTAACAGGAGCTTTATCATGCGTGCTTTACTCTTTTCCGCGCTGCTTGGCGCGTGCCTTTCCGTTTCTTTCCTTTCCGTTCAGGCGAACGCGAGTGTCTCTCCGACCGGCCAGCAGTGGCAGGGCCAGGGCGTTGTGCAGAAGATTGCCCCCCAGTCGGTGGTGATCCAGCATGAGGCTATCCCGGCGCTGAAATGGCCCGCCATGACCATGCCGTTTGCCTTATCCGCTGATGTCGATCTGCGCGCCATTAAACCGGGCGAGCAGGTGGCCTTCACGCTGGTGCGGGCGGGTGACGGCTTTCAGATAATCTCGCTCACGCCGCTGCGCTAAGGCGAGGATCCCATGAAAAAACAGACACTGAGCATGTGGCTCGGTGGGGTGATGCTCGGGCTTATCAGTGCCGCCGGGCAGGCCGCGCCGTGGACGCTAGAGCAAACCCTGACCGAAGCACAACGCTATTCAGCGGCCCTCTCCGCCAGCCGTAACGAGGCTCAGGCGCTGGATGCGATGGCGGATTCCGCCACCCAGTTACCCGATCCCAAACTGAAATTCGGCATCGAAAACGTGCCCGTTCAGGGCAGTAACGACCAGCGGCTGACCCGCGAAGGGATGACCATGCAGCGGGTCGGGATCATGCAGAGCTACGTCAGCCACGAAAAGCGGGAGCGTAAAGCCCAGACCCTGCAGGCGCAGGCCCGGGGCGTGCTGGCAAAAGGCGAGGCGGTGCGCGCGGGTCTTCAGCGTGACACCGCTCAGGCGTGGCTGGATCTGGCCCTGGCGCAGCAGGCGCTGAAAACCGCCACCCGGCTGGTTAACGAAACCGAGCGTCAGTTCCCTCTGCAAAAGGCCAGCGTTGGGGCGGGCAGTGCCACCCCGGACAGCGTCCTGACCCTGAGGATGGCGCTCAGCGCGATGCGGGACAAAGTCACGCTGGCGAAGCGGGATGTTCAGCTGGCGCAAAGCCAGCTGCTGCAGCTAACCGGCCAGGGGATTGACGACGTCGGCGGACCGCTGCCGCGCTATCAGCGGCTACCGGCCGAGGTCAGCCAGCTGGAAGAGGCCATTACGCGTCACCCGGAGGTTGAAGCCGCGCTGCGTGAAGCCGAAACGGCAAAAGCCCGCTCGGCGCAGTCGGCGGTGGCAGCCCTTCCCGACGTGGATGTGGAGGTTTTCTACGCTCATCGCGCCGAAGGGTATGACGATATGGCCGGGGTGATGTTCACGGTCGATCTGCCGCTGTTCCAGTCGCGACGCCAGGACAAAGACTATGCCGCAGATGTCTCCCGCTCTTTGCAGGCGGTAGACGAGCTCACGCTGATTAAGCGCGCGCATATCGCCCAGGTGCAGTCGCTGGTGGCGCAGTATCAGGCCGCGGAAGCCCTGTGGCAGCGTCAGCGCGACGAGATCCTGCCCCTGCAGCATCAACGTCTGGCGTTGCTGACGGCGCAATACCGCGCCGGTCAGTCCGAGCTGCCCGCGCTGCTTGAGGCCCGGCGCAGCGTGCTCGACAGTGAACTGGCGGTCAATCAGGCCGAGCGCGAGATGGCGCGAACCTGGGCGGCGATCCAATGGTTAATCCCGCAGGAGTTAGCATGAAGATTAAAACAGGCTTTGTCGTACTGCTGGCGCTGATGCTGGTAGCAGGAGGCTATTACGCGGGACTGCGCCAGTCATCCCACGTCGTCGCAGCACCCGCACCCGCCGAGCGAAAAGTGCTTTACTGGTACGACCCAATGGTACCGGGTCAGCGCTTCGATAAACCGGGGCGCTCGCCGTTTATGGAGATGGATCTGGTCCCGCGCTATGCCGATGAAGTCGATGAGACGCCAGGGGTGGGGATCAGCGCCGCCCAGCAGCAAAATCTGGGCATGAAAACCGTGCAGGTGCAGAGGCGCCAGCTGGAATCCCCGTTCCGGGCGTTTGCCACCATCGCCCCGGATGAACGCAGCATCACGGTGATCGCCGCCCCCGCAGCCGGAGTGGTAGCAAAACTGTACGTCCGGGCGCCGCTCCAGCAGGTTAAAGCCGGTGAGCCGCTGGCCCAGCTGTGGATCCCCCAGTGGACCCAGGCTCAGCAGGAGTATCTGGCGGTGCGCGCGCTGGGTGATGCGGCGTTAACCCGCGCGGCCCGGGAACGGCTGCAGCTGCAGTTTATGCCCGAGGAGGTGATCCGCGCCCTGGATCGCAGCGGGAAGCCCCAGACCTCGTTGACGCTCAGATCGCAGCATGCAGGCTACGTCGCAAAACTGGACGTGCGTGAAGGGGCGCAGGTGGCGGCGATGACCTCGCTGTTTGAAATGGCGCGTCTCGACCCGGTCTGGCTGGTGATTGATTATCCCCAGTCGCAGGCGCAGGCCCTGAGCGTGGGCAGCGAGCTGGTCGCGACGTCTGAGAGCTGGCCGGGTGAGCGTTTTCCGGGGCGAGTCAGCGAGGTGTTGCCGCAGATGGACACCGCCACCCGCACTCTGAAAGCCCGTATCCTGGTGGATAACCCGCAGCACAAGCTGAAACCCGGCATGTTCCTGAGCGTCTCCCGGGCGCAATCCCTGTTGAGCGCACCGGTGCTGGCGGTACCGGAAGAGGCGGTTATCGATACCGGAAGCGCAAAACGTCTGCTGCTTGCCAGGGGTAACGGCTATTTTCAGCCGGTGGCGGTGGAGACCGGGCTTACCGCCCAGGGCTGGACCGAGATCCGTTCTGGCGTGAAGGAGGGGGATAGCGTGGTGAGCTCCGGGCAGTTCCTGATTGACTCTGAAGCCAGCCTGCGCAGCGCGCTGCCGGAGGTGGCGAAATGATCGCGGCGGTAATCAGAGCCTCACTGCGCAACCGGCTGCTGGTGATCCTTGCAGCCCTGATGATGGCGGGCTGGGGGATCTGGGCGGTGCAACGCGCCCCGCTGGATGCCCTGCCGGATCTCTCTGACGTGCAGGTAATTGTGCGCGCCAGCTTCCCGGGCAAAGCGCCGCAGGTGATTGAGGATCAGGTCACCTGGCCGCTGACGACGTCGATGCTCTCGGTGCCTGGGGCGAAAACCGTGCGCGGTTTTTCGATGTTTGGCGATGCTTACGTCTACGTGCTGTTTGAGGACGGCACCGACCTGTACTGGGCACGCTCGCGGGTGCTGGAATACCTGAGCCAGGTGCAGTCCCAGCTTCCGGCGGGGGTGAACGTCTCGCTGGGCCCCGATGCCACCGGGGTGGGTTGGATCTACGAGTATGCCCTTGTCGATCGCAGCGGCAAGCATAGCCTGGCTGATTTACGTGCGCTGCAGGACTGGACCCTGAAGTTCGAGCTGAAAAGCGTGGCCAATGTCTCGGAAGTGGGCAGTATCGGCGGCATGGTGCGCCAGTATCAGGTAATTGCCGATCCGGCAAAAATGCGGGCCCTGAACATCACCCACGGACAGATGGTTGCGGCTCTGCAGGCGGCCAATAAGGAGGGCGGCGGGGCGCTGTTGGAGAGGGGCGAGGCGGAGTACATGGTGCGCACTACGGGCTATTTGCGCTCGCTGGAGGATTTTCGCAATGTGGTGATCGAAAGCCGTGAAGGCGTGCCGGTGCTGCTCGGCGATGTGGCGAGCGTCGGCTACGGCCCGGAGATACGCCGCGGCGTGGCCGAGCTGAATGGCGAGGGCGAAGTGGCCGGTGGCGTGGTGGTGATGCGCTACGGCCAGAATGCGCTCCAGACGCTGCATGCGGTCAAAGCGAAGCTAAGCGAGCTGCAAAAAACCTTGCCGCAAGGGGTGGAGATTGTGCCGGTGTACGACCGCTCTGCGCTGATTGAGGACTCCGTCAAAACTCTGACCCACAAGCTGCTGGAGGAGTTCGTGGTTGTGGTGGTGGTCTGCGTCCTGTTCCTGTTCCACTTCCGTTCGGCGCTGGTGGCGGTGGTTTCGCTGCCGTTGGGCATCCTGGGCGCGTTTGTGGTCATGCACTATCAGGGGATCAACGCCAATATCATGTCGCTGGGGGGAATTGCCATCGCCATTGGGGCGATGGTCGATGCGGCGATTGTGATGATCGAGAACATGCACAAGGTGCTGGAACAGTGGCGTCACGATAACCCCGGTCAGGAGCCGAACTCGGGTGACTACTGGCGTCTGGCGGAGCGTGCGGCTGTTGAGGTGGGACCGGCGCTGTTCTGCAGCCTGCTGATCATCACCCTGTCGTTTATTCCGGTGTTTTCACTCGAGGCGCAGGAAGGGCGAATGTTTGCCCCGCTGGCGTTCACCAAAACCTGGGCGATGGCGGTGGCGGCAGGGCTGGGCATCACCCTGGTACCGGTACTGATGGGCTATTTCATTCGTGGACGTATTCCAGATGAAAAAGCGAACCCGATCAACCGGGTGCTGATCCGCCTGTACGAGCCGCTGCTGGACAGGGTGCTGCGCTTTCCGAAAGCGACGCTGACGTGGGCGGGCGTGTTGCTGCTGGCGACGCTCTGGCCGCTGAGTCAGCTGGGGAGCGAATTTATGCCGCCGCTCAACGAAGGTGACCTGCTGTATATGCCATCAACCCTGCCGGGGATCTCCGCCCGGGAAGCGGCCCGCCTGCTGCAGCAGACCGACAGGCTGATTAAAAGCGTGCCGGAGGTGGCGACGGTGTTTGGTAAGGCCGGGCGCGCGGAGACGGCTACCGATCCCGCGCCGCTCACGATGCTGGAAACGACCATTCACTTTAAGCCCAGGGAACAGTGGCGAGCCGGAATGACGCCGGAGAAGTTAGTTGAGGAGCTGGATCGTACCGTCTCGGTGCCGGGGATTGCCAACGTCTGGGTACCGCCGGTGCGTAACCGGCTCGACATGCTGGCGACCGGAATAAAGAGTCCGGTGGGGATCAAGGTGAACGGCAGCAATCTTGCCGACATCGAGCGCATTGCCCAGCAGATTGAGCAGGTGGTGAAGCAGGTGCCGGGCGTCACTTCGGCTCTGGCGGAGCGGCTGGCGGGCGGGCGCTATGTGGATATCCGCATCGATCGCCAGAAGGCCGCGCGTTACGGCGTCTCGGTGGATGAACTGCAAAGCCTGGTGGCGACGCTGGTGGGTGGGGATAACGTGGGAGAGGTGATCCTCGGACGCGAGCGCTATCCCATCAATCTGCGCTATCCACGCGACAGCCGGGACAGCGTCGATAAGCTGCGGGCACTGCCGGTGGTGGCGGCCAACGGCAGTCAGATTGCGCTCGGGGAGCTGGCGGATATTGTGGTGACCGAGGGGCCGCCGATGCTGAAAAGTGAAAATGCGCGCCTCTCGAACTGGATATACGTCGATCTGCGGGGCCGGGATCTGAAGTCAGCCGTGGAAGAGATGCAGCAGCGCGTAGCGGAGCAGGTGACGCTGCCGCAGGGGATCACGCTTGCCTGGTCCGGGCAGTTTGAATATCTTGAGCGGGCTACGGCGAAGCTGAAAATAGTTCTGCCAATCACCTTGATGATTATTTTTGTGCTGCTGTGGCTAACCTTCAAACGTATTTCAGATGTGCTTATGATTATGGGGACATTGCCTTTTTCTCTGATTGGTGGTGTCTGGCTGTTATGGCTGCTGGATTATAATCTATCGGTGGCGGGAGCCGTTGGATTTATTGCCCTTGCCGGCGTCTCGGCGGAGTTCGGCGTTATTATGGTATTGTATCTCAATCAGGCGCTGGATAAATATCATACCCGCGATCTCCACGGTGGAAACGCGCAGCTGATGCGTGCGATTCATGAAGGCGCGGTCCTGCGCGTGCGCCCTAAAGTGATGACCGTCGCCACCATCATGGCAGGGCTGTTACCCGTGATGTGGGGCGGCGGCAGCGGTGCAGAGGTGATGCAGCGCATCGCTGCCCCGATGATCGGTGGGATGGTCAGTGCGCCGTTGTTATCAATGCTGGTTATTCCTGCGCTCTATAAGCTATTGCATCAGCGTTAATTTTTCACTTATGCGCTGTCAATATTGGCGGCGCATTCTTACTCCCCCAGGAGTATTCTGATTAATTACGCTTAATAATTCAGATTTCAACCAATGGTGTTGCGATGTCATTCAACTATTCTATGCCGGTATAGGTACCGTATATAAAAGTGGTAATGGTATTGTGACAATGATTAATAAATATTTACTGATTTTTACTTTTATTTTAGGGCCGGTGACTTTTCCGGCCCATGCTATTGCCGATAAAGTAAAGCCCTTTAGAGACTGGGTAAAAACCGTCGGTAATAATGCGAAAACGACCTGGGAACAGCCCCAGCATTACGATCTGTATGTGCCGGCGATCACCTGGCATGCCCGCTTTGCCTACGATAAAGAGAAAACCGATC
>RCUO01000792.1_pt1 | contig 14032 bp, 10 predicted proteins | sample 2166161 | NCBI WGS metagenome assembly RCUO01 (sample SAMN09932617, study PRJNA488358) | compost metagenome | feature: garden; material: soil; isolation source: compost soil in cyclohexanecarbonitrile-enriched culture | place: Germany: Experimental Botanical Garden Goettingen | collected 2016-01-27 | reverse complement strand
GGTCACAGCCAACGATCATGATCTTCTGACCGAAAGTGGTGGCCAGCTGAGCCAGTGTATTTTGGGAAGTGGTGGATTTACCGATACCGCCTTTGCCGTAGAATGCGATTTGTCTCAGTTTCTTAGTCATGTTACATCATCCCTTCGAAATATTTATGTGTTCAAAATAAGAACCGTATTTTACACTTTCAAGAATTGCTTCTTGAATTCCGCCTTTGCGGACCAGCGGCAGGATGCCGGCCTTGTTCAGCGTCGCGCGAGGCGCATCGCCGATTCCGGAGCTTAAGAGGATCCGGCAGTCGCTCAGAATCGATGTAATCTCCTGAAGCGTCTCGCCTTTCTCTCCGTTACAATCCGCCGTACCCTGGCAGTAAGCCTGTATCTTACGCATACCGATGAACTTCACTTCGGTTCCGTCTGTATCGTAGATCATGAATTCCGTCGCGTGGCCAAAATGCTGATTAACCTTGTCTCCACCGCGGGAAGCAACGGCGACCCGGGTTCTCTTGTTCTCGTCCAGTATGGAGCGCTGGTTCGACTTCGCAATCATGCGCTGCCGGATCTTGGCGTCCAGTTCCTGCTGGAACTGCTCTCTGGCATCGAGGTCGATCACCAGATCATCGTCCATCTTATCGAGCTGGAAATCCTGATTGCGGTCCTGACCGAGCAATCCTACCGCATCCGCGCGGCACTGCCGGCAGTGGCGCATCAGCTTGGTTCCGCCCTCGCTCAGCTTCTCTTGCAGCTGAATCAATTCTTTGGGGCGCGGCGCCTTGCGTCCGTCTTTCTCATACTGGCTGCCCGGAGCGATAATCAGCGGCGTCACGTTATGAATCGTTGCACCAAGCTCCTTGACTCTCTTCGATACTTCGAGCAAATGCTCGTCGTTGACTCCCGGAATCATGATCGAGTTAACTTTGACGAGAATGCCTCTCTTGGCCAGTTCCTCCACGCCCTGAAGCTGGCGGCTGATCAGGAGAGCGGCGGCTTCTCTTCCTTCGTAACGAACCCCTTCGTCAAATACCCAGGGATAAATCTCCTTGCCTACGTCCGGGTCGATGGCATTGATCGTAATCGTTACATGTCCGATCCCCAATTCCACGATTCGATCAATGTGCCGATACAGCGTCAGGCCGTTCGTACTGAGGCAGGTCATGACATCGGGCACATGCTTCTTGACTCTGGCGAACGTGTCAAACGTCTTGTCCGCGTTGGCCAGTGGATCGCCGGGCCCTGCAATGCCGACTACCGACAGCTGCATAAGCTGCGCTGCCACCCCTTTAACCTTCCGCTCCGCTTGCTCCGGAGAGAGCACCTCACTGACAACCCCCGGTCTGCTTTCGTTCACGCAGTCGAATTTACGGTTGCAGTAATTGCACTGAATGTTGCAGGCGGGAGCGACCGGAATATGCATCCGGGCAAAGAACCGATGGGCTTCTTCGTTGTAGCAAGGGTGGCGACTGATATCGTCCACTGCTGCATTTGATGAACACGATGTCGGCTGCGGCTTCATTGTTCCCACCTCCTTAATATAATGAGGAGACTCTAGCTCCCTATGCACACTTCGCTTCGTTCCCGTGTCGGAAGCGTGCACCCAAGTTCCTTCGAAACACCGTCACAAACATTGTTGTTTCAGAAGCGTATCCTCGGGGGTAATTCCCGATTAGCGACATGTAAGTTAACCTTCAATTTCTTGTTAGGTTTTCTTACTCCAACCTTGCTTGACTGCCTTTGCTGTACCCCAATCATATTTTCAATCCGGTATATCGTCAATTAGCCTCTCCACGAAAAAACCTGTCATCTCCGTGTGTTTACATTTTCGTCAAATCATATGTCAGGAAAATTGACATTCAAATATCATGTTTCCGTTTTCATATCTTGTTTTCATTGAAAATCAATGTCAATGCAGCACAGATTTGATGCAGATTTAACGCGGCCTTTAACGCCCGATAACGTTCTTTCGACATAGCCCGGGAAAATTCGCGGAACCCGCATCCAGACATCCTTTTATTAATAGAAAGGGATTTCTTTCTTTGGTTGACATTCTGTCTCACCTCCTATATGATCGTAATAGAGTTAAGGCCCAACCGAATATCCCGTAAAGGGGAGTAGCTGTTAAGCAAAGTCGTCAATACGAGAAGAGCTTCATGTTCTCCGGCTTTGTTGGCAATTATCCAATTGTTAGCGAGACCTTTACCATTCAGATTGAATCTCTTTTTAGGGAATCAGCCTGTTTGGTAAAGGTCTTTTTTATATAATTCTAGGCCATTCTAAATTCAGGGAGGTTGTAAGAAATGGATGTAGGTTTGTTATTGGAATACGGCTGGGTGCTTCTCGTGCTGGTTGCGCTGGAAGGACTGCTTGCGGCCGACAACGCGCTGGTGCTCGCCATTATGGTGAAGCATCTGCCCGAGGAAACGAGGAAGAAAGCTCTCTTCTACGGGCTGTTCGGGGCCTTTATTTTCCGCTTTGGATCACTGTTCGTGATTTCCTACCTCGTGGATATTTGGCAGGTTCAGGCGATTGGAGCCCTCTACCTGCTGTTCATCGCGGGAAATCATATCATCCGGAAAGTCGTCGCGGCCCGCAGGCCGGAGGCGCAATCAATCACGGAAGAAGCAGCCGCAAAAGACGGCAAGGAATCCGGCGGAAAGAAGTCCAGCTTCTGGCTGACCGTGCTTAAAGTCGAAGTCGCGGATATCGCGTTTGCCGTCGATTCGATCCTGGCCGCAGTCGCATTGGCCGTGGCGCTTCCGCCCAGCGGTCTTCCGCAGATCGGCGGTCTGGACGGCGGTGTGTTCCTTGTTATTTTTGCCGGCGGCTTTATCGGGCTTGTCATTATGCGGTTCGCTGCTTCCTTCTTCGTCAAACTGCTTCACTCGCGCCCGGGTCTTGAAGTTGCCGCGTTCGTTATCGTTGGCTGGGTTGGCGTCAAGCTGGCCGTCATTACACTCGCGCATCCGTCTCTGGGCGTTCTGTCCGAGCACTTCGCGCACAGCACCGCTTGGAAGGCGACATTCTATATCGTGCTGGTACTCATTGCCGCCATCGGCTGGTTCATGAGCAAAGAGGTGACGGAAGAGCACAAAGACGAGAATCCGGTACGAGAAGTAGACTCGCAGTTAGGCAAGTAATCTCCGCAAATATCCTCCTGAGAGAGGCAACCGTATCGCTAGCTGATCACTCCTCTCGATAGGGATCACAGCAAAAAGGCCGTTCCGACTTCCAGAATGGAAGAAGGTTCGGCCTGCGGTGATCCGCTCAACTGTAATATTCCAACTTTCTTGATAGGATTATAATGTATTATTTTCAAGCACGTCAATATTCATCGCGGCAAAAAAGAGAAATTTACCATCAAATGTTACAATCGTGTGAGGAAATGGATGGATATTACAAAAACCCGCTTACGCTAGATCAGCGCAAGCGGGTTTTTGCTGTAAACAATAGAGTTGATCTTAGCACAATGTTTATCCGAGAGCCGTTTGTTTAATCTCTTTGATCTGTTTGCTCCGCAGTTGGCCGCAGGCGGCATCGATGTCACTGCCTTGCTCCAGACGCGTGCTGACGCTGATGCCCTGCTTCTTCAGGGTATCAAAGAAAGCCCGGACCGTCTCACGGTCGCTCCGCTGATACTGGCTGTGCTCATCTACCGGGTTGTAAGGGATGAGATTGACATTCACAAGCGGACCGTAGCCGCGAATCAGTTCAGCCAGCTCAAGCGCATGCTCCTGCTGGTCGTTGATATCCCGGAGAAGGATATATTCAAGCGTCGTTCTGCGCTTCGTCTTCTGAAGATAATACTTCAATGCAGACATCAGTTTCTCGATCGGCACGGCACGATTGATCTTCATAATTTTGGTGCGGAGCTCATTGTTCGGCGCATGCAGGGAGATCGCCAGATTCACCTGCAGGTTGCAGTCCGTAAATTCGATGATTTTGTCCGCAAGTCCGCTAGTGGAGACCGTAATATGGCGCCCGGCGATATCGAGACCCTTCTGGTTCTTGATAATCTGGATGAATGCTGTTAAATTCTCGAAGTTGTCGAAAGGCTCTCCGATCCCCATGACCACGATATGACTGACCGATTCGCCCTTGCCCCGCGCGTCCAGATACATCTGAACCTGCATGATCTGCTCTACGATCTCGCCTGCGGACAGATCCCGGTCCTTCTTCAACAGCCCGCTTGCACAGAAGCTGCAGCCGATGTTACAGCCCACCTGGGTCGTTACGCAGACGGCAAGGCCGTATTTCTGGCGCATCAGCACCGTCTCGATCAGATTGCCGTCCTGCAGTCTGAACAGAAATTTAACGGTTCCGTCCACGGATTCCTGCTTCACATGCTCGGCCAATGTGTTTATCGTAAAATGCTCGGCCAACAGCCCGAGCGCCTCCGGATTCACTTCCTCCATTTGCCCGAAATCCGTAACCCGCTTCACATAGAGATAATCCCATACCTGAAGCGCCCGGAATTTGCGGTGTCCGCGTTCCAGTAGCCAGGCGGCGAGCCCGTCAAAGGTCAAACCGTAAATGGATGTTTTGCTCATGATTTATCCTCTCTCCAAGGCTTGCAGCGCAAGCCTGTCAATTCTAGCCTTCGGCTTCCCGTAAGGAAGACAATCGTATCTTATTGTCCCAAATTTTTTATATTAAAACAAGAGGAAAAGACAGCCGCCCCGCCATATGGAACAAAAAAACCGGCTGAAGCTTAATCAAGCCTCAGCCGGGCACTCCTCTTGTTATGCTCTTAAGACGTTCGTCAGCCGTTCATCAGCTGTGCATTAATAGTAGCGGCTCTGCCCGATCGTCTGATCCGTCTTGCCCTGAAGCTCTACAAGCTTCATTATAACCTTTGCAGCATCGGCGCGGGTTACGGCTCCGGTCGGATTGAATTTGCCGCTTTGGCCTTCCAGCAGGCCCAGTCTGACCGCGACGGCTACTGCTCCTTTGTGGGAGATCTGCGCGGCATCGGAAAATCCGGTAACGGAAGGATCATTCTCCAGAAAGGCCGAGAATTTATCGTATCCCGTAAGGGAGGTCAACAGAACGGCAAATTGCTCCCGCGTCAGCGGAGTATCCGGGTTGAACGTGCTGCCCGAAGCGATCCACTTGTTCTGAGCGGCATAAGCAACCGCCGGGTAATAGGAGCTGTCCGGGGCTACACCCGCGACAGCTTTGCGATCCTGTACGCTCACATAGACGCCCAGATTGCCTGCCGTGAGGGCATTGCCCATCCAGGTCAGCCATTCACCGGTTGTGAGCTGCGCGTCCGGCTTCACCTTGCCGCTCTCGTCGGGAACGAGAATGTTGTACTTCACGAGCGTCGAAAGCGCCTCTTCGGACGGATTGCCCTTAATATCAGTGACGTTGGCATCATTCTGCAGCTGGCTCTGGACCTGGTATTGAGGCGTCAATACGCCGGTAACAGCGTCGAGTATACGCTGAGGGCTGGTGGCGGCATCACCTTCAACAGGAGTATACACCAGCTTGACAGCCGGGTCCGTGTATCCTGAAGCGTTGTAGCCTCCAAAGGACTGATACTGCAGCTTCGTTGTATACAGGCTGAGAATTTGAGTCAGGGCATCCTCCTTGGAAATCTTGACGTCAGACTGCTTCAGCTTCGACGTATCGAGCTCAATGAACTGAGGCGTATAATAATTCACCAAATTGCCGTCCCCGTCCAGTGTAACGACAACGCCGCCGTCATCGATCCGAATGCCGTCTGCAAACCGGATAAACTGGAAGCCATAACCACCGTCCGCATTCGCAACGTTATTCTCGGGAACCACCAGCTTCAAGCTGCTGGAAGCGTTCGGATACAGCTTGTTGATCAGGGCGATAGCTTTATCCTTGGACTGCTTGTAGGTGAGCTTGCCAGTCTTCGGCTTGGAGGAATCCGCGGCTGAGCCGCCCGTCATGTCCTGGCTTTTGTTATAGCTAGTGATCTGTCCCGTCAGGGCATCCACCGTCGCATAGGACTGGGACACCATGCCCCCGATTCCGCCGGATTGAATCCAGAAGAGGCTCCAAGCCTTGCGGTCGGTGCCTGGGTAACCGCCGAAGAGCGTGCTGGAATTCAGCCGCAGGTTCGTTGGGATCGTGACAACCTTCTTCACGGCCTGGGCCGCCTCATCGTTCGTCATCTCTTCGCTAGAGCTTCTCGGGGTGAAGCGGGCCTGCAGCTGCGGTACATCGGCATACACCGTCCGGGAGACCGTGCTTACAGTTCCGTCAATACTCAGCCTGCTTCCGGAAGCAGCGTCGATCGGGTACAATGCCGGCTCAACGGGCTTCCAGCCCAATACCCAGCGGTTGAGTCCGCTTGTGCCGTACACCGGGATATATACAAGCTCGACATCAAACTTGCTCTTGAAAGCCTGCTCCGCCTGCTGCGCTGTCACGACGGCTTTCGTCGAAGGGTAGCTCCAGTGCGCAGGCGTTTTGTTGAACATCTTCACGCGGCCGTTCCCGTCGATTCCGATGGTTATGTTCTCAAATGCGGAAGGAATGCCTCCATGCTTGACGGTAAAATAGAAGCCATACTGGGCGGGGCCGAACAGGGAGGGATTCGATGCATAATAATAATTGCTGCTTGAGACCTCCAGATCATCAGCCGAAATGGATGACGCGGCCTTGGCAATAAAAGCTTTCGCCTTCTCCAGCGCCTGATCGCGGGTAATCGCAGGCGGATAATAGCTCTCATTGTCCTGATCGCCCAAATTTATATATGTACTGATCAGGTCGCCGTTAATGGCATCCACCTGGCTGCTGAAGCCGAAGGAGCCGGTACCGGTACGGAAACTCCATTGAATATCCCAGACCATCTGATTGGAAGGGGCCGGAGATACGTTCGTAATCCCGAGCTGGACATTGGAGACTTCCGCGTCCTTCAGTTCGGGGAACAGCTCCCTGACCTTGGCAATCGCCTGCTCCTTCGTAAATTTTGCTTTCGTTGGATCTGCCGTACTGCTCTGCTCTGAGCCTGATGGAGAGCTTGCATTCACCACGACAGTATTTGAGACTGACGCGCTGGCTGCCGCCGTTACCGAATCCGCATACACCCATCCGCCCGGAACCGCCAAGGCGAGAACCATAAGCCCGCTTGCAGCCGACTTGGCCGCTGCGCCGGTGATTCTTTTTGCCACTCTGTCTGTTTTACTCAAACCCTCATCCTCCTTTTTTTATTTCTTCTAAAATTATATAGTCTATTGTATTTATTTTCCATAGAAAAATAACCCCCTGATACTAAACACCATATCGTGTAAATTGGATGCTGTTTATTTACCGGAAGATTAAGTGGAAAGAAGTGATTGAGATTTCATATCCCTTCTTAATATAGATACATGACAAAAAGCCCTCTTTCGCCAACAGGCAAAAGAAGGCTGCCTAACAATGACAACGCCTAGCCGGTCCGCCATTTCATAAAGACACGGTCCAGTAGATCGACGATGAGAAACAGAATGAACCCAACCAGGCTGAAGAGCAGAATGCCTGCATACATCTGCGGATAATCGAGCCGCTGCCAGGCATCCATGATGAAATAGCCCATCCCGTGCTCCGTCCCGTAAATCTCGGTGAAGAACAGCACCGAAATGGCGGTGCCCAGCGAGACCCGGATCGTGCTCAGTATTACAGAGAGGGCACCCGGAAGCGTTACGTTCCGGAATTTATGCAACGGCGAAGCTCCGATGCTGGTCAGCACCTCATAGGTTCCGGCCGGTATCGCCTTGACTCCGTCGCGTACGGAAATGATGATCTGAAAGATCAGAATCAGCATGATCATCAGGATTTTGGACCACTCGCCCAAACCGAAGAGGAGCATGACCACCGGCAGCAGCGCAATCTTCGGGATCGGATAGGTCAAGTACACCACCGGGTCCAGGACACGGTTCCAGAAGAGGGAGCGGCCCATGAGCAGGCCAATTAGCAGGCCGAGGACTAGCGCAAGCACCAGGCCCGCGAACACCCGGTACAGGCTGTAGCCGATGTTCAGCCAGACAGCTCCCGGACTGAGCGAGAACATGGCGGCATATACGGCGGCGGGACCGGGAAGAATCGGCATATCGACCAGTACGGACAGCACGTACCAGACCAGATGAAGGCCGATCAGCACAGACAGAAGTCTGAGCGCAGACACCGTTCGGTTCTTCTTCACCATTTCGTCCGCATCACCTTTCGGATATACCTTGTCTGCTCGAAGAAAGCTTCGCTGTCCCGCTTGTCTTCATCCTTCAGCATAAACACGGGATTGTCCACAATCTCCGGCTCCCCGCTCGCGCCCGGAATCATGATAACAATCTTCTGTCCCAGCAGAACCGCCTCCTCCACGTCATGCGTGACGAAGAGCGCGGTGATTCGGCGGGTACGCCAGTTCTCGAGGAACACCCGCTGCAGCACTTCGCGCGTCATGGCGTCCAGCGCCGAGAACGGCTCGTCCAGCAGCATGATCTCCGGCTGCAGGGCGAATGCCCGGGCGACGGCAGCCCGCTGCTGCTGGCCGCCGCTAAGTGAGAGCGGATAGCGCCCCGACAGCTCGGCGATGCCCATCGCCTGGAGCTCGCGGGCAATCCGCTCCTCCCGCTCCTGCTTCCGGCTCCGCCCCGGAAGCGTCACAGCAAGCGCCGCGCGAAGATTCGCGGCGACGGTCTTCCAGGGCAGCAGGCCGTAATTCTGGGGAACCAGCCCGATTAGCGGTTCCCTTCCGGCAGCGCGCTGCCCGTTGTAGGTAATCTCCCCCTCATAGCGGGGGAGAAGCCCGGCGACGGCGCGGAGCAGCGTCGTCTTCCCGCATCCCGACGGCCCGACCAGGGTGTACAGGCCGTGCTCCGGGATGCGGAGATCGACGGGCCCAAGCGCAGCCGGGCCGTCATGGTAACGGACGGTCAGCCCCGTAAGGCGCAGACCGTCCTCAGTTCTTGAACTGGACATCGGAGATCACATCCTCCGGGGTCAGATCTTTCGTCAGCAGGCCTTTCTCCTTGGCCCAGGCGAAGGCTTCCTCGACCTGCTTCGGATCAACCTGCGCGGCGGGGGTGTATGCCGGAACCTTGATCTTGTCCTTCAGGTCTTCAGGGTAGCCGACGGTCTTGATGATCGTATCAATGTAGTCGCTCTGATCATGGGACTTCATATAATCGACGGCTTCATCATAGGCCGCATACATCGCCCGGATCGCCTCCGGCTTCGCGTCGATTGCCTTCTGCGGGATCGCCAGTACGAACGGATTGATGCCCGCGGTCACTGTGGAGCCAAGGTTGCGGAGTCCTGCGGTCTCGCCCATCGTGACATAAGGCTCCGGCAGAATAGCCGCATCCGACTTCTTGTTCTTCAGCAGCTCCAGCCGGGTCGGAATCTGCGGCACCTCGGTCACCTGGATATCGTCTTCGGTGAGCCCAGCCTGCTTCAGCATGGTAGCCACCGTGTATTCGGTGGATGTATTTTTGGACAGGATCAGGCTCTTGCCCTTCAGGTCCTTGACCTCCTTGACATCATCGCTTCCCGTCAGCAGATCGAACTCGCCGAAGGTGCTGCTGGCGATTTTGACATCAAGTCCCGCATTATTGTAGATTGCCACCGCAATCAGATCGGCGCTTAGCGCATCGAGCTTCCCTGCTTGAAAGGCCGCGTCGCGGTCCTTGGCGCTCTTGAAGGTCTGGATATCCAGATTGACGCCGTGCTCGGTGTCAAAGCCCTGCTCATGCGCAATGATGAAAGGAATCTCATCAATGGACGGCAGCATTCCCATCGACAAAACCGTGGCTTCGGCAGGCTTCGCAGAGCTCCCAGGAGCAGCCGTAGCGGTGCCTGCATTCTCGCTGCCACCGTTTCCCGAGCCGCAGGCGGAGAGCAGCGATCCCGTCAGCGCAAGCGCCGCCAGGGGCAGTATGTATTTTCGGCCAGCAGATGATGCGTTGTTTCTTGTCTTGAAGTTGTTCATATGTTCAGCAATCCTCCGTCATCCAAGTATGGTTCAAATGCCCGTTCAGGCTCAAATAATGCCATTTTACACCCGGTCTCTCATTTTGTATATTTTTAAATTTGATTGACATAGAGACGATCCAACATTTCCGGCCTTCATTTTTCCGCTTTAGGCACATTCTAATTCGCCAATCCACAGTGTCCACCATATAAAGACATAGTTCTCTTCAATACGCACAAAACCTAATAAATTCACAGTTTATTCTCTTATTTTTGTCTTTTCCTCGCGGACACCCCCTTTTAAATCTCACGTAATATGTTATAATGTAACCGTAACCAAAGTATTGGATTTCTACTCGATCCATCGTCCAAGGAGGATGAAGGAAATGCTGGCAGGACTCAAAGAGCTGAAGAACCGAATCACCGGAACACGGCAGCCGTGGATACCCACGGAAGGGGAAGATTACTGGAAGATCGAATACGGCGCAGAGCGCCTGTTGCACAATCCGCAGCCCCGAAGCCCGCTGACTTATGAGCAGGAGGCTCGGATCAAGACGGTCAAATACCACTAACAACAAGCGGTCCCTGGACCGCCGTTACATGAACCGCTTTCCATAAACCGACTGCACAACAACAAACCGCAGAGCACCGAACCTGTTTGGGCGTCCTGCGGTTTTTTACTATATAAAGTCCTCTGTTCTTTTCGTAAATAACTCGCACGTATAGCTCCGTCCCACTGGGCAAACAAAAAACCTCCTCTCGGCCATTGGCCAAAAGAAGGCTCTACGCGCAACGCGGGCTCGCTAAATCTTGAGTTCGCCGAGCTTGATCAGTTCTACAACTGCTTGTGAACGGCCTTTTACATTGAGTTTCTGCATAACATTGGAAATGTGGTTTGAAGTACGTCGAAGTTAGTCCGGATACTTTGCTGAAACAGTTTGAATTGATGCTAAAAGCTCATGCTCATCATAGTCCTCCGCATAAAACACCTCTAAATCAGTATCCGTAATAATTTCGCTCTTGTTTACATTTAAGTGATGCTGCCAAGCTGATAACAGGCTTAGAAACAGCGTCTCAAATTCCCTCGGTTCATTTTGAATATTTTCAATATAGCTTTGAGTACTGATTACAGGATACTGCTTTTTGCTTATTCTTGAAAGTTCAGAATTTTGTTTTAAATGAATATTACCATCTGCATCAATACAAACAATCGATTCGTCTGTAGCTTCCTTTACTAAATTTCTCAGATCATTTCTTGAGAACAAATTTTCTGGCTTTCTTAGCCGACGCACTTCAACATCAAAATTCAACATTAATGGAGCGTCGAGTGAATTTGATTCTAATTCCTCGAAATACATTTCGAAGTAATTTGTGAGTTCAACAAGTTCATCGAATTCATAAAACATCAAAGAATTCTCTATGTAGTAATCCTCTTTTTCTATTGCCTCAAGCCAGCCTGTAGCATAGTGAATAAGTTTTCTGTCTTTAGAAATATAATAATATTTATCATTTAAAATATCGGAATGAAAACTCATACAATAAGCCAATTTACTGTTTGCATTATATTCCTTGGGTTTAGGCAATGTAATGCCAACAATTTTTTCATCCCACTTTTCTTGAATCAAACTTAACTTTTCCAAATATAATTCTCGTTCTCTTTTTTCCTTTTCTTCTCTTCTTTTTCTGTTTGCTTCCCTTCGCGATCTTGCAATTTCTGGATTTTCCTTATCAAAGTTAATTTGATCAATACTTCTTTGAATGTAATTTCTAAAATCATCAGGCGTCCCACGACTATGCCTACCATCATAAGTTGAACTAATTGAATTATAAAAGGAACCTTTGGAGAATATCGCTAACCCTCCATGAAGTTGTAGCACTAGACGCCGCCCTTGAGATGCTTTCTCATCTTCATACGATACATAATTTCCGGGTGAAATCTCAATAATTTCTGTATCAAAACGTTTTGTGTCCTCAAAAATCTCCTCACGAAGAGGATGGACAATTGATTCGGTCTCTAAATAAAAGTAATTCCAATCAAATGATGCCTTAAATGTATTAAGAGTCAACCTTTTAGGCTTTAATTTCAATGTAAAGCCGACATTTAACTCAATAAATCCATCTTCATTAGATACGCTGCAATCAGTGAGATCCATGCCACCTCCTCTCGGGAAAAATAAGTGATTTAAGTTTGTGTGACTGACCATCTTTAATATATCAATTATATCTTCAATATTTGTCCAAGATATCTTTTCCGGTAATGTAGAAGGTATAATCTCTCGTATATAGAACTCCCACTCAAGAAGATTGGACTTCTTATAATTCCTATTTAATTCGAACCACTCACTCAAAACGTTAAAGAACTCAGTTGCATTTGGTCGCTCATTAGGAACATTTGAAGTACTCTTCTCAATTAACTCATGGAGTGTCACAGTGAACCGACGTCTATACCTATCTATATTAATTCTCCGGTCTATGTTGAAAGCAGCGATTTTATGTGAATATTGTCCTTCAAATCCGTCTTTTTCTTTGGCTAATAAAATCCATAAAGTTTTTGCCAAAGAATAGACGTCTGCTGGTTTACCATCCGCATTTATTGCATCTCGCTTCATCTCGGGAGCAATAGTATTTTTGGGTCCCACGGACTCCCCCTTTTCAGTTAAATCAAGCTTCTCGGGGTAATCCACCAATCCAAAATCACCAAATGCCCAAGCATTATTATAATAATAAATATTGCTTGGCTTAATATCTCTGTGAACAATCTCTTTTTCATGAAGCATAATTAGCACTTTGCTTAAGTCATGTACGCACTTAATAACTTCATCAATATTTTCAAGCCTTTGTGAATGCTTGCTTAGAGGCTCAGCAATTGGCATTGTATACCAAGGTCTATCATTTGAATTGGGTTCATCTGGAAGATACATATCCAGAACAGGAATGATACCTGGAATTACATTGTGGTATTTTTTCACGACTTTAATCTCATCCTTGAAACGAGCGTATTTTTTCTCAAACCTACTCTTAGTTACAATAAGTAATTTCATTGCTACGTGTTGTTCATGTCTATTCATTACTTTGAAAACATCAGCATTTCCCCCAGAACCTAAATGCTCGATGATTGTATGACCTCCAACAATCTTGCCAATCATTTTTTCAATATATTTAGAAGCCATGATTCATCTCCTCCCGACTGTTACTAATCTATTAATACAATTTCAAATAATACAACAGTTCAAACATCTGAGATAAAAACTCTGAATAGTTAAAATCCTCTCCTCTCTTTAATGATTTTGTCATATCATGAAGATTATTCCATGTTTCAAGCATTACAGTATTCGTAATACTATGCTCATGTTGTCTTATTTGCTTTAAAGAGGACAAGTGTTTGGAGAGCAACTCCTCATATGTTATGTAATCGCTTCTTGGATTGGGAAACGAAGAAACTTTCGAATGTACAACAAAAGTTGATTGACGCTTCCTCAATTGCGCCATTCTGGCTAGTTCTTTTTGACGTCTTATTTGCATCAGTTCTCGCTGAAACATTCTCTCAATCTTATTCTCTTGAATAGAGGAGAGTGGAAGACCAATATCAAGTTGAGTTATCAAATCCTCAGTCAAAATTAGTCCGTTATAATCGATAGGCGGTTCCCGGCCCTGTTCGTTTCTAATAAGTATTTCATCCCGTTCAAGGTCAATTTTATGAAATCCACTCGTAATATCTTTAATTAGTTCTGCAGACATCGTCGTATAATTTCCTAGACAAGTTTCACCAAGCTGATATGTCTTATTCTCTTTACGATGATGAGCGATATAACAATATCTTAGTGTTATTCCGCATTCACACTTATAAGGACGGTTGCTATAACCGCCGTCTAATATCTCTTTAAGTTCTCAGTCGTTTAGTTTTTCCCAAATCTCATCTACAGAATTGCTGGAATGCAATACAATTCCTTTTTTTGTGAGCGAGTTTTTCAAGCCATTTACTCTTTTTCAAATAGCTCTGCAAGAAGTTCATTTGATTAACATCTAACAATTGAAATAAAATCGGTTAACTTCCTTCTCTGATAAAGGGGATGCCATGTTGCTCCCTCCATTTGAAACTAGTTCTTATTAACCATAT
>RCUO01000791.1_pt1 | contig 14034 bp, 9 predicted proteins | sample 2166161 | NCBI WGS metagenome assembly RCUO01 (sample SAMN09932617, study PRJNA488358) | compost metagenome | feature: garden; material: soil; isolation source: compost soil in cyclohexanecarbonitrile-enriched culture | place: Germany: Experimental Botanical Garden Goettingen | collected 2016-01-27 | reverse complement strand
ATGAAAAATAGCCAGACTTTCAAACAAATTGCGAATATAAAAGAGAATTAAACATGAAATGTAAATTAATATATGTAATCGTCTCAATTGTGTTAAGTGTCGGTATAGTTTTTCCTTGGAATTATAAGGCTAGTGCTGCTGATACTAAAACTACATCAGTTGCTATTCCAACAAAGACAGGACTAACAGGCTCTGATAATAGCGCCAAAACATATTTTCTTGATTTACCTAATGGCGTCAATTCCACTGCAATTAAAATCAATACTCTTAAATATAACGGTAATAATGATTTAATAGGTTCAATCTCGGTGGAGAATGGAAAAGTAAAGATAATATTAAAAGGGAATTCCCAAGATAGAACATATAATGTAGTAGGTAAAGATGTTATAAAAGATGAGAAGGGCAATGAAAAAATTGATAATTTTACATCTGTACCGGGAAACTCAATTTGGCGCTATTCGGATGGAAGACGTTGGCAGATAAATAGTTATAATTCTGATCGAGATATCAACGTAACCTTTGATGTTAAAGCAGACGACAACGTTACTCCATCAGGTAAACCGCCAGTTAGACCAGTAACAACAAAATCTAAGCCAGCAGATCCAAGTACAGCCAAATGGTTTACCGAAGATTTAACAACTATTGTTCCTTACAGCAGCATTGTGCAGTCCAGTATTAAACTTAAAACAAACGGGTTTTTGGAAGATACAGCAACTGTAGATGTGAAAAATGGTCAGTTTATAGTGGGATATAGTGTTCCATCTAAACGCTCTACTCCTGAGCAGGTGCCAGAGCATTTCGATAAGGGGGGATGGGTCGAAGGACGATTGTACTATGTGGCCTTGTTATATCATTTTACCGCCACCGCCAAACTAACAACCTACAGCTACGCAGGCAATGTCACCTTTGAGTACGCCTTGCCGGATGGGCCTTCAATCAGCAGTTATGTTACAGTTCTGAAGCCTAAACCTAATCCTTACAAGTTTGTGAATGCGAATGTTGATGTGCAGCTCGCTATAACGGGGGAATTAGCGAATTACACGGATACATCGAATATCTCTGAGTGGGTATTTTATGCCAAGAAGAAAAACAGTAGCACTTTTTCTACTCAAAAGGATTATACAAAAATACTAAAAAGTACAAGCAAGCCCTTCTTGTTCACCATTTCTGCAGCTGAGATTGCAGGGGGTCCTGACCCGTTTCAGCAAGAATACGATCTCACAGTGACAGTGCGATTTTCCAAGCCGATTGTGACGAAAACAGGGACTATTACCGATTTGACAGCTAAATTAGGCGCTACTATAGAAGTATATAAAGAGAATCCAAGCATTGAAATTGATTCTGTCCCTCCGTTAACCAAAGGAAAACCTCCGGTAGCCCGTATTTTTGCACCACCTCTTGTGAAGGCTGGAGAGGAATTTCAAGCCAACGGCTCGGGCTCATATGATCCGGATGGAGATATTGTGGGCTACTACTTTGATTCGGTGGGTGCAACCTTTGAGGGATATTCACCGACTGGAGCGCAAGCTACGTTATGGTACCCCAATACAAAGCTAGGGCAGAACACTGTAAAGCTGACGGTATCGGATAAGGATATGTTAACGGACAGTGCGGGAACCTTTGTTTATGTTATCGAACCGATCCCAGAGGCCAAGCTTGAAATCGGAGGAACCTTGAAGCAAAACCGAAAGGTTATCATTCAGGACCGCAGCACAAGCCCTAAACATTATCCGCTGGATTATAACAAAAGCAAGATTACCATAAGTGCTGTTCCGGGCTATGGGGGGACAGATGCTGGAATTAAATACAGCGGTTCTTTGTTAGCCACTACATACAAGGAAGTTCTTTTCAAAGAACCTGGACTCTATAAGGCTACTATTTATGTTGAGAACAGATTAGGTTATAGTGCGACAACCGAAGAGACCTTTGAAATTGTACCGGATAATCCCCCGGTGATGTACATATCCATGCCAGGGCGCGTTTACCGTGACCCTGCCAACGGAAATAAAGCAGTTGTCAGCATAGACGATTTATCCTATTCGCCGGATGGAGATTACATAACTCGTCGGACTTGGGAATACCGGTACGATTCTGATAATGACGGCAGCTTTACCGATGAAAATTGGGTGATTTTCAGTGATGCAAATGCGCATAGATTGAATCTGGTGTTATCTGAAGTAGGGAAATATGAGATCCGTCATTTTGCGTATGAAACATTTGGCCAACCTACAATAGATACATTTGTTACTGCTGCGGATCGTCGTTCAGCAGACACAAGCGGTCAAGATCTTGACCAAAAGACGGTAGAAGTTCTTAATCTGGCACCGGAGGGGAATTGGGAATGGTAAAACGTATTCTTCCTCTATTCCTAAGTCTGCTGATTCTTTTTTCAGCTTTTCCAGAGTTTGTACCGGGGAAAGCTGTAGTTGCAGCACTGGATACGGACATTATCACATACGCTGATATTACTGTACCAGCTTGGGGAGTAACAAATGATTCTTACTATATAGAAGGAACATATGACTCAACTTCGACGCAGAATACGCTAACATATCAATGGTCTGAATTAAAAATCACCAATATTATTTACAACAAAAGAACATACAAGATGACATATGATATTGAAAACTTTAATTATAATGCTGACTTATACAGAGTTGAAGGTGTTGGTACTTGGGAAGCTAACTATCAGTGGAATTTCACTACTGGATTGGAAATTTTCGTTACAACTCCATCAGACCCACATTATGCCTGGGGCGAGCGTTTTTTTTATAATTACCATTACTATGGTGCGCCTTGGGTCTATAATGAGACTGTCCGAGCTTACATGCATCTTAAAAAATCCGGTGATTTTCTTGAAGGTACACAATTATATACCGGTCAAGATATGATATTAACAGAGGAACCAACTAACCTTCATTTTATGTACACTATTAGTGATTCAGTTTCTTATCCATCCTGGGAAGGCGGGAGGTCAATTGGATCACATTGGACGAGAACCGAATTTGATATTCCGCTGAAAAAAAACACCGCACCGACGCTTTCCATTACTACACCGAGTGGCCAAACACTCTTAAACGATGCTGGATTAAGCTCTCTCAATATAGAAGGGTATGTACAGGATGCGGATAACAACGATGTTACTTTGACGGCTGAGGTTCCAAATGTCCTTTATAAAAAAATAACAGTGCCACAAGCCGGATCGACCAAAAGGTTTTTGATTCCAATAGATTCAATAACGGATGCCATCCCTCCCGGAGATTATACGCTAACAGTGAAGGCTGTTGATCCATCAAACGCTTCTGCCTCTGCTTCGATGACATTTAAGGTGAGGCAGAGGCTAAAGCGAAGCATGTTCGTTCTGATTAATACACCTATTACTAACAGTACATCGTATACAGATTATGAAGGGGATCCCAAACTGGCGGAACGATATAAGTATCAGCATAACCCTAACTATTTTGACAATAGCATGGGCCTCTTATCGGACCAGGAAACATGGCGGGGATCGCCTTATGAATCCTTTTCGCTAACCGGCCTTTACATTGCAACCTACCAGCCCCGTGATAACCCTAAAACAGATGCTCGTTTCGATGAATATCGAATGTGGGGAAAGGATAACTTTACCCAGTTATCCTTTCAGGTCCACCGAAAGCCTGTTGCCTTATTTTCGGCAAAATTGGTTAATGGAGCATTGCAGCTGGCAGACAGTTCATACGATCTGGACCACATAAACAGGCCAGATAAAGGATTAACTGCTTGGCAGTGGCAGTACAAAAAAGGGGAAGAAGAAATATGGACTGATGGCGTACCCTCCGGGATCTTATCTACTACAGATTTGTACACGATCCGGCTCAGAGTACGGGATGTCGATGGGGAGAATTCTATTGGTGTTTGGAGCGATTGGTGCACTCAAACAGTAGGAGCGGCTGCAGGAAATCTTCCACCGGTCGCATTGTTTACGGTTGAGCCAACCATCGTATCTTATCGTAAAGCAACTACAATTATTGATAAGTCATACGATCCGGATAACGATCCGCTGGACACGTATCAATGGTCCGTAGTAAAAGATGGCTGGCAAACCGTATGGTCCTATACAGGAGGAGCAAGTACACCTCCTAATATAGCATCGTATGGTGTCGGCAGTTATGTACTTACCTTAAAGGTACGTGATAACCGCGGACTTTGGTCTGGGGCTTATAACCAAACCGTGAAAGTAATGAATCATCCGCCAGTGGCCAATTTCATTATGCCTGCGGAAATATACCGGGATGATGTTGTTGCAATTGAAAATCTAACTCCGAATCCGGATGAAGACGGGGATAATGTAATGTTTACCTGGAATGCGAAGTATAGGGGGGCAAATTACTTCGTTGGTAACAGCAGTAGTCAAAAGTTAACTGTACAAAATTTGATTAATCTATACGGATTTACACCTAAACAGGTTGTAGATAACTTATGGGAGTTACATCTAACGGCCACAGATGGTTCACTTAGTTCAACGGCAGCACGCTCATTTAGGGTCTTAAATCATGCGCCTGCAGCAGCTATTCAGGGGCCGGATACTGCAAACCAGTTCGATACGATCCAATATTTTTCTGCTGATCTCGATGCAGATACGGCGGATCAAGGTACCTTACGATATTTTTGGCAAGTAACAGACAGCAGCGGGCAAATTAAAAGCTATACTACACCCAATATTACAATGATTTTTTCGGAGACAGGCACTTACCGCTTGGAACACTGGGCTATTGATCAGATTGGAATTAAATCAAATATTGCTTCATTAGATATTAATGTATTCCCTAATCTGGCGCCAACAATGATATTGAACCGGCCCGCTGGAACAGTAGCCAATCCAACTATACTTGATGCTGAGCTTCAAGGAGATCCCTTAATAGAGTGGACATACTCTGATCCGGAAAATGATGCCCAGGAGAAGTATCGCTTAGAATTTTTTACAAAGGACAGCATACTAGCTAAAAGTGTAGAGAATTCGGATCTGACTGGATGGGTACGGCAATATCAGGTGACTAACGGGACCTTTGAAAGATTTAAGCTGTTTACTGTATTAGGCCGGGCCTATTCCATGAATTCCTGGTCAGATGTCTCGAATGAACGGGCCTTTATCATCGACAACCCTCCGCAGCCAGGGTTTACGCTCATGACAGATACCGGCCGCAATGCCGCCGTAGTACCGATATATCGAACGGATAAGCTGACTATCCAAGGTACAGCGTCAGATCCGGATATCCCAAGCGGTGACAGCATCAGTTACAGCTATTACCTTAAGCCATCCGGCGGATCAGAAGGGCTGGCTGGCTCGCAGAGCACTTTTACTAAGCAATTCAGCACTAACGGCACCTTCATTCTGCGGCAGGTTGTGACGGATTCGCTGGGGCTTTCACGGGAGTTGATGCAGACTATTACGGTCGCGAACCGCATTCCTGTTGCTAACATAACGTATCCCGCCAGCAGCAGCCAGACTGTTCCGACGGTAACCAACACGCTGACGCCTGTAATAAAATGGGGTTATCAGGATGAGGACGGCGATAAACAGCAGCGCTATAAAGTAAGGGTCATTAATCTGACTACCGGTGCTGTGACAGCACAGTCAGGGGAACAGGCTTCATCCGTACAAGAGTGGAAGGTTCCTGCCGCTGTGCTGACGGAGAACCAGAAATACGCTGTTGAGGTTGAAGTCTATGACGGATTTAGCTGGAGCGGAATATCTCCCCGCAAGTATTTTATGGTTAACCTGCTAACTGTTCAGGGCGGGGTGCGCCATACGGCGGAATGGAATACTAACCGTCAGACCTATAATATGAAAAAAAGCGGAACAGCAGAGAGTCCGCGGGGCTATAGTGTGTTTTGGGCAGGAGAGAGCTTTGTGCTTCGTGCAGATACAACGGGGATGCCTGATTCAGTGGAGGTTTCGATGACGGGAGGGTATCATATATTGCTTACTCCCTCTGACAGCAGCAGAACGGTATGGAACGGAGAGCTGTATAATTCTTCATTTGAAAGGCTGCCAGACGGGCCGGTCACTTTTACTTTTACTGCAAAAAATGCGTTCAGCACTAAAATGGACACCGTTACGGTGACCATCCAGGGGAATTGGCAGGATTATTTTCAGAGCCACCGGATTAAATAAAGGCTTCATACAAGGTACAAACCATATTTTAACGGGCGGAGGGCTGATCGCTAGACGATTCCCTCGGCCCTTTCTTCTGTCAGCAGGAGTCTGCGTGTACTTAAGGAGGCAGCAGCAGCAGGAACCTTGGGTGAGCTTATGTAGGTATTGCCATGTGTGAGATGCATATAGTAGGCCAGCTTGCCGCTGTATACTTTATCGGCACAGAGTGATTCTGCGAAATCCTCCGGTGTAACGAAGCAGGAAGGCTTGGCAACCGGCCGGCATGCAGCCTCTTCGCAGACGGAAGCGACAAAATGGGAGCAGAAGTAAGCGTCTTCCCGGTCAAACCTCACATTCAGCAGTACACCGATCAGGCCCAGCAGATGATATTTGTAGCGTCCCTGATTTTCCATCATGCCCTGGACATGCTTATACATCGTTTCGTATTCCCCGTCACTGACATTCATTTCATAAATGGCGCAATCAGCCATACTGTAAAAAGGATGCTCAAAGTTCTCGCGGATCAGTCCCGCAACGAACGGGTTGTGCACTTTTTTCCGCCCAAAGCTGTACACCTCCTGCAGTCCGCTGTCAAAGGCAATCGAAGCATGATTCAGCTCTGCCTTGGTGAACCATTTAATCAAGCCGCTAAAAGCAGTGCCGGTTCCGGTTAAAACAATATAGATATTTTTGCGTGCGTCCATGCTCAGGATTCCTTTCTGCTGGAAAATATGGATAATCCGGTAAAATTCCTCGTTAGGTAACTTCATCTTACTGCATAATCCAGCTGCGGGAAACAAACTTTAGTCTTAACCTGAAACTGGACTAAAGGCTAAGTACCTGGTCTTTGGACCAGTATACCGCGCGGGGGCCTGATGTATAAAGCTGATTTTGTCTGGTAAAAAATAAGCTGTTCAAACCGTGCGTGTACAAAAACAATTGATAATGCTTCCACATTAGTGATACAATAATAGTCAAAATGACATTCTTGATTTAGAGGAGGATTATTTTAATGACTGAGCAGGCAAAAGAGCAAGCGATCCATAAGGAAGAAAATTCGACGGTGGACAACCTGGCGATTACTACGATCCGTACACTGGCTATTGACGCTATTGAAAAAGCCAATTCCGGTCACCCGGGTATGCCGATGGGTTCCGCACCGATGGGTTACCAGCTGTTCGCCAAAACAATGAATCATAATCCGGATCACCCGACCTGGGTTAACCGTGACCGCTTTGTATTATCTGCCGGACACGGCTCCATGCTGCTGTACAGCCTGCTGCACCTGAGCGGATATGACCTGCCGATGGAAGAATTGAAGCAGTTCCGCCAGTGGGGCAGTCTGACCCCAGGCCATCCTGAGGTCGGCCACACTGCCGGTGTTGATGCTACCACTGGTCCGCTTGGACAAGGTATTGGTATGGCTGTAGGTATGGCTATGGCTGAAGCTCAGCTGGGTGCTACTTATAATAAAGATAACCATAACGTAATTGACCACTATACGTATGCAATCTGCGGCGACGGTGACCTGATGGAAGGGATTTCTTCCGAGTCTGCCTCCCTGGCCGGACATCTTAAGCTGGGTAAGCTGATTGTAATGTACGATTCCAATGATATCTCGCTCGACGGTAAGCTGAATCTGGCATTCTCCGAGAATGTTGCACAGCGTTTTGAAGCTTACGGCTGGCAGGTTCTGCGTGTTGAGGACGGTAATGATCTTCCTGCACTGGAACAGGCTATTGCAGATGCACAAGCTGATACAAGCAAACCGACCCTGATCGAAGTTAAGACTGTTATCGGCTACGGCAGCCCGAACAAACAGGGTAAAGGCGGACACGGCGGTACTCACGGCTCTCCGCTGGGTGCTGAAGAAGCGAAGCTGACTAAAGACTTCTACAAATGGGTATATGAAGAAGACTTCTATGTTCCGGATGAAGTTCGTGCCCGTTTTGCTGAAGTGAAGGAAAACGGTATTGCCGCGAACAAAGCATGGGACGAGAAATTCACAGCCTACAAAGAAGCTTATCCGGATCTGGCAGCACAGCTTGAAACTGCTATCAGCGGCGGGCTTCCAGAAGGCTGGGATGCACAGCTTCCGTTCTTCACAGCAGAAGACAAAGCCGTATCAACCCGCGTAGCATCCGGTAATGCACTGAACGCACTGGCAGCCGGAGTTCCGCAGCTGGTAGGCGGATCTGCTGACCTTGAAAGCTCCACAATGACCCACCTGAAAGGCTTGACCCAGTTCACTTCCGAAGCCTATGACGGCCGTAACATCTATTTCGGCGTCCGTGAATTCGGTATGGCTGCAGCAATGAACGGGATTGCCCTGCACAGCGGTCTCAAAGTATTCGGCGGAACGTTCTTCGTATTTACCGACTACCTGCGTCCGGCTGTCCGCCTGGCTTCGATTATGAAGCTGCCGGTAACTTATGTTCTGACTCATGACAGTATCGCTGTCGGTGAAGACGGCCCTACTCATGAACCAATTGAGCAATTGGCTTCCCTGCGTATTATCCCGGGTCTGACTGTCATTCGTCCGGCTGATGCCAACGAAACCTCCGCAGCTTGGGCTTATGCACTTGAAAATACGGCTAACCCAGTGGCACTGGTGCTTACCCGCCAGAACCTGCCGATCCTTCCAGGAACAGTAGATGGCGTACGCGAGAACATCAAACGCGGCGGATACGTTGTTTCCGACGCCAAGAACGGTACTCCGCAGGCACAGATTATTGCTACCGGCTCCGAAGTGCAGCTGGCTGTAAAAGCGCAGGCAGTACTGGCTGAAGAAGGTATTGACGTACGCGTTATCAGCTTGCCGAGCTGGGATCTGTTCGAGAAGCAGGATAAGGCTTACCGTGATTCCGTTATCCTTCCTGAAGTTAAAGCCCGTCTTGCAGTCGAAATGGCACAGACCTTCGGCTGGGAGCGTTACACAGGCGATCAGGGCGACATTCTCGGTATCACTACCTTCGGTGCTTCCGCACCTGGCGATATCGTGATGAAAGAATACGGCTTTACAGTAGAAAATGTAGTCAGCCGCGTTAAAGCCCTGCTATAATAGACGGAATAAATATAAAGGGGAGAATAAGCATGAGCCAGTTTACCAACGCAACAGTTCAAAAAGCAGCCAATATTTATTACGATGGAAAAGTTACCAGCCGTACCGTGATTTTGGAGAACGGCACTAAGGTAACGCTTGGCATCATGCTGCCGGGTGTGTATGAGTTTGGCACAGAAGGCCCGGAAACGATGGAGATTCTATCCGGCGATCTGAAGGTACTGCTTCCAGGTACTGACGTCTGGAAAGAAATTAAGGGAGCCGAAACGTTCCACGTTCCCGGCAACTCCAAGTTTGCGCTGGAAGTATTCGCATTAACTGATTATTGCTGTTCTTACCCGAATCTTTAAATTCATTTGGTCTATGGAGAGAAGCTCTGCTTAATTGCAGGGCTTCTTCTTTATATCCGGGCAAGGGAAGAGTTAAAATAAGACTTGTCCAAAATAATGGAATTTGGTATCCTTAATAAGAACTTATGTTCTTGTTTGTGTAAGGATAACTTTTTTATTCTACAGAATGCTATTAAGTAAAGGGGGCTGATGCTTTGCTGTATTCAAATGACTACATAACGTTTAACTATGAGGAAGCAGGAGAGGGGCAGCCTATTCTAATCCTGCATGGAAACGGGCCGGACCACCGTATGATGATGGGCTGCCTGGAGCCTTTATTCACTCCAGAACAGCAGTACCGGCGGATATACGTGGATTTACCTGGGATGGGGCTGACTCCGGCTGCTGACTGGATACAATCTTCAGACGATATGCTGCGTGCGGTGGAGATGATGATTGAGGCGCTGATTCCCGGTGAACGTTTTCTGCTGGTCGGCCAGTCGTACGGAGGATATCTTGCAAGAGGCCTGCTCAGAAATTACGCCGACTCAATTGAGGGGCTTTTTCTTTTATGTCCTTGTGTTATTGCAGAGATGCGCGACAGAGAGCTGCCGCAGCATCAGGCTGCAATCTGTGACAAGGAACTGCTTGAGGAATTGAGTCAAGCAGAACGGGACGAATTCACATCTATTGCTGTAGTGCAGACCAGAGCCGCCTGGGAACGTTATAACCGTGAGATTGTAAGTGCTTTGCAGCTGGCTGATAACGGGTTTATGGAGCGGATCAAGGCAGCAGGCAAGTATCCCTTCAGCTTTGATGCTGACCGGATAGATCCCTTTCTCAAACCGAGCCTAATCCTGACGGGAAGGCAGGACTCCATGACCGGCTATAGGGATGCATGGAAGCTGCTGGAGTTGTATCCGCATGCTGCCTTTGCTGTACTGGATCATGCAGGACATAACCTGCATATGGAGCAGGAGGGGCTTTTAGGAGCTATGGTAAAGGAGTGGCTGAGCAGGGCCGGCAACAGTAAGCTTATTTGACCCGCTCATACCCGATTATAACTTCGCCGTTTACCTCATCTGTCATTTTTCCCGTACGTACGAAGCCGAGCTTCTCGTAGAAGTAGTGGTTTCTGAGCGCCCATGAAGGGGTATCCAGCGTCCATTTACGGGCAACGGGATAGGTCTGAAACAGGAAACGGAATGATTCTTGCCCGTAGCCGTGATTCTGATACTGCGGATCAATGAAAATACGGCCCAGGTGACATTCTGTAGCGGCGGGGGACGGGAACACAATCATGCCTCCTATGATGCAGTCTTCTGTAGCAAGCTTGTAGTAATGTGCATTCATCATCTGCTCAGCCTGCCACTCTGCAGAGTCGTAGCCGGGAGGGCCGTCTTCCTCTTTATTCTGGTAGAGCCTGGCATCGGCATCAAAAGTCCGTTTTTGGACATCGGCCAGCCTGGCAGCATCTTGCGGATCAGCGAAAGATATAGTAAACATCTTTATAGCCCGCCCCCTTGGGATATTATGGATTTTTTAATGTTAATACATTCTTGCATACTGTGCAGGATACCTGCTCCCAACAGCTATATTATGAGCCGAATACAGAATTCCTGCTAGATATTGACGGGTTAGCAACATTCTCATATACTTCCACTAGCTGCTAGAGTAGATAGAATAGTGGGAGGCGTGAGAATGAAACAATCATGGACGAACAGGCGGTTGCATAAGGTACTACTGGGCTTTTGGAGTTGTATGCTGCTTGCCTTGATATTGACAATGACACCGGTAGAGGCATTGGCTAATATTGTGAATTCCAACCAGGTATATTCCTATACGATTATGCAGAGAGATATTGAACGGTTGGTGAAGGCCTATCCGGATCTGGTATCTATGGAGACATTGGGGCAAAGCCCCTATGGACGGCAATTATGGGCTGTAAAGCTGGGCAGAGGGGAAGCAGTGCTGTCCCTGAACGGCTCCCATCATGCCAGAGAGTGGATGACAACTACCGTATTAATGAAAATGATTGATACATACGCCCAAGCCTATGTTAACAATACAACCATTGGAGATTACAACGTACGCCGGCTTTTGGATGAAGTGAGCATCTGGATGGTCCCGATGGTGAATCCCGACGGTGTGGTGTTGTCCCAGCAGGGTACGGCAGGCCTTACAGCAGAGCTGGCTCAGACACTGCGGCGCTACAACGGTAATAGTATTAACTTCACCCGCTGGAAGGCCAACATGCAGGGTATCGACCTTAACCGCCAGTATCCGGCCAACTGGAGTACGATTAAGAATGCAGGCTCATACCCGTGGTATCAGAATTATAAAGGCCAGCGGCCCGCACAGGCGCCGGAAGTCCGGCTGATGATGGATTTTACATACCGGATCGATCCGGAGATGACGATTTCCTACCATAGCTCCGGAGAAATTATTTTCTGGCATTTTAATACCCTCAGCAGCAATGTAGCCCGGGATCAGGCAATAGCCCGGACACTTAGCCGTATGACCGGATACTCTCTGGTATCTCCTGAGAAGAACCCTTCCGGCGGAGGCTATAAGGACTGGTTCATCCAGGAGTTTGGCCGTCCGGGCTTAACAATTGAGATTGCCCCGTATGCCGGAGAGAGGAATGTGCCTCTAAGCCAGTTTGAACGCGTCTGGAATGATAACAAGGCGGTGGGACTTTATTCTGCGCTGCAGTCCCATTCCTTATGGCTGAATAAGCAGAAGGTCCAGTATCTGCAGCAGTCCATGGACGTACTTGCCGAAACCGGACTCTATCCCCAAATAGGGACGTTGTCCGGAGGTGTCAGTATACAGCCGCAAAGACTGCATGTAATCGCCAAAAAGGGTGACTGGTACCAGGTACAGGCGGCAGAAGGCACTGGCTGGATGCAGTCTTCTCCCGGAAAGCTTGTGGTAGTGGAGGAGATTGCAGCAACTGCGGAGCTAAAGGTAAGTGTCCCGGCATATAAATATCCCGATGGATATGCTCCTAAAGTGACATTCCTGGAGCCGCAGACCGTTCAGGTATCAGGCAGATGGGGGAACTGGCTGCTGGCACTGACTCCCGGCGGAAGCTGGTGGATTGATGGGCGGAAGGCAGAGCTGAAGTGGCCGGTGGAGGAAGAAGGACCGGAAGCGGGAATTGAGCAGCAAGGAGCGGAGCAGATGGTACCCGAGCCTGTAAGCTCCCCGGAAATATAGGCTTGTAAGCCAACTATAGGATAGTTAACGACAAAAAAAGGTGCTCCGCAACCGCATAATTACGGCTGAATGGAGCACCTCTTTACAATTGAATATATACTGGTCCGGTAATGGACCGGACTGTTGTACCTGTACCGCAGCCTACTCCTGAGCCTTATCTGCCCCAATTTTGCGGCCGATCCAGGCTTCGTAGGTTTTCACTACAGCGGACAGATCCTCTTCACCGTAGCCTTGGGTATATCCGGCCTGGAACATGCTCTTAGCCAGTCCCAGCATAGGCGCAGGGACCCCGGTTGAGTCGCTGAGTGCGGAAGCAAGCTTCAGGTCTTTAAGCATAAGAGCCAGCGAGAACTGATTGCTGAAGTCATCTTCGATAATTTTACGCCCTTTCAGCTCGGCCTGCTTGCTGCCCGCGGAACCGTTCTGGACAAGCTCCAGGAATTTATCTGCCGGTACACCGTTCTTCACAGCAATGGAGAAGCCTTCAGCGAGGGCAACATTATGAATGCCGACCATAGAATTATGCGCCAGCTTGGCTACAGCGCCGCTGCCGTTTCCGCCCATATGCAGCAGCAGGCGGCCCATTGTGTCAAAGAGATCCTGCTCGGCTTCAATGACCTTGGCGTCGCCGCCGACCATGAACACAAGCGTGCCTTCGATCGCTGCAGGCTTGCTGCCGGTTACCGGCGCATCGAGGAAGCTGCCGCCGCGTTCTTCTACAGCCGCCGCGACCTCTTTGACCAGTCCGGGGGAAATGGTGCTGGAGTCAATGATTACGGCTCCCGGCTTCAGGACCGACAGTATACCGTCTTCACCGTAATAAACCTCCCGGATCGAATCATCATTACTGATCATGGTAATAATAACATCCTTGTCCTGCGCTGCCGCCTGCGGGGTAGCTGCAACAGCTGCACCGGCATCCTCCAAAGGCTTGCACTTCTCTGCCGTACGGTTGTACACCGTAACCTGGTATCCGCCTTTCAGCAGGTTTGCCGCCATGGGAGCGCCCATCGTTCCGAGTCCGATAAAGCCGATCTGTTTCATTCCATCTCCGCCTTCACTCTTTAAAGTTCGCTGCCGGAGCAGAAGCGGCTTGTCCGCCGGTTCAGGTTCTCCAGCTGTGTTTTAATCATTCTATCACGGTACTTGGGGTTGTTCCACCGGGACAGTGGGCTATGGATGTCAAGCAAGCGCTTCCATGTAACTTTCGAAAACTTGTGCCAAAAGCCCGGGATGTGCCCTAAGACCTTGCCAGTCAAGGCAAATTAAAGTATCCTAGATTATAA
>RCUO01000788.1_pt1 | contig 14056 bp, 12 predicted proteins | sample 2166161 | NCBI WGS metagenome assembly RCUO01 (sample SAMN09932617, study PRJNA488358) | compost metagenome | feature: garden; material: soil; isolation source: compost soil in cyclohexanecarbonitrile-enriched culture | place: Germany: Experimental Botanical Garden Goettingen | collected 2016-01-27 | reverse complement strand
CCGTCCGCAACGTCATCGACTTCGGCGCCTTCGTCGATATCGGCATCAAAAACGACGGGCTGGTCCACATCTCCCAGCTCAGCGGCAGCTTCGTCAAGCACCCGATGGACGTCGTCTCCGTTGGGGACAATGTCACCGTCTGGGTGCTCGGCGTCGACCTGAAGAAAGGCCGGGTCAGCCTGACCATGCGCCAGCCGCGTGAGGCTGCGGGCAGCGTGAAGTAGAGCGGATAAGACTTCATTCTGCAGAGATTAATGAGAAAGCTGAGCTGCCCCGTTGTTGGGGAGGGCTCAGCTTTTTGCAGTGAGCGTCATTAGTTGGATATTCGCCGTCTAATCGTACCCAACCGGTACATGCAGGAGGATTAGTTGGATAATCGCCACCTAATTCAGGAGATTATGCCTTACTGAGGTGATCTCGGTAATAATAGATGGACTTTTTCCAGCTAATACCTTCAAACTTTGATTTTATAGGGATTTAGTTGGCGATTTTCCACATAAATGGATTGAGCTTAAGAGCCGGTCGGTAGTGCGGTCCGTAGTCCGGTCCGCAGCGCAGGCGAACCTCCGGGATGCTGGTGGTATCTATAAATGATACAGAGGCCTTTAAAGGGCTGCTTCGATATCGTTTTTTACATTTCCCTTAAACAGCTAACCCGTTGGTCAACTGCACAATGGATTTCGTCCGATCATCAATATTTTTTCTCTCTGTGAGCCATTATACTGAAAGCGTGTTCAACAAGAGTTGTAGGGGGATAACGATGGAAGGATTAACAATTGGCTGGTATGGGGCATTGGCGGGACTGGCGTTAGCCATTATTCTGATACTGAGAAAGCTCAATCCTGTTTATGCTTTGTTTCTTGGTGCTATTGCCGGGGCGTTGATCGGCGGTGCCAACCTGGAGCAGACTGTAAGCGTTCTTGTAAGCGGTACACAGAGTGTGATGGGGACGGTGCTGCGCGTGCTTGCGGCTGGCGTGCTGGCCGGAGTGATGATGGAGTCGGGCGCGGCTGAGACGATAGCCCAGGCAATCGTGCGCAAGTTCGGAGGCAGCAAAGCCATCCTGGCACTGGCGCTGGCAACGATGATTATTACCGCAGTAGGCGTGTTTATTCCGGTGGCGGTGCTCATTGTAGCGCCGATCGCGTTGTCGGTAGGCAACAAGATGGGCATCTCCAAAACAGCGCTGCTGCTGGCATTGTCGGGCGGAGGCAAAGCGGGAAATATTATCTCTCCCAATCCGAATACGATTGCCGCAGCCCGCGGCTTTGATCTCGATCTCAGTCATGTGATGCTGGCCGGACTGATCCCGGCGGTATGCGGTCTGATTGTAACGGTAATTGTGGCTTCACTCCTGAAGAAAAAAGGAAATATGGTTACGGATGAGGAAGCGCAGAACGGCAGCATTGACACTTCCAAGTACCCGCCGCTCGGCAAAGCCATTGTCGCACCGCTCGTTGCGGTCATTCTGCTGATGATTAATCCGATCGGCTCGCTGTCCGGGATTGAGGCATTAGCCAATTTCAAAGTGGATGCACTGTATATCCTGCCGATTGCCGGGATTGTCGGTATGCTGGCTATGGGCCAGAGCAAGAAAATTCTGCAATACACTTCTTCCGGACTTAGTAAAATGACGGCAACCGTACTGATCCTGATCGGCGCCGGCGGTATTGCCGGTCTGATCTCGGCATCCGATCTGTCCACCCAGGTGGTACAGCTGATTCAAACGGCCGGTATTTCCGGGACATTCCTGGCACCGATCTCGGGGATTTTGATGGCGGCAGCTACTGCCTCCACCTCGACAGGCGTTATTTTGGCTACCGGCTCCTTCGGGCAGGCTATTCTGGATATGGGTACCGCTCCGCTGGCGGCGGCTGTCATGGTGCACACCGGAGCGACGGTTATCGACTCGCTGCCGCAGGGGAACTACTTCCACGTGACTGCAGACAGTATGAAAATGAGTATCAAGCAGCGTATGGGCGTAGTGCCTTACGAGGCAATTGTCGGCGGAACGATGGCGGTTGTGGCTACAATTATCTACGGATTTTTGTTTTAAACTAAACATGGGGTGAGGAAATGAGAGAGAAGACCTTTGTACTGGCACCGGATTCTTTTAAAGAGAGCATGACCGCGAAGGAAGTCTGTATCGCAATGGAAAAAGGGCTGCGGAAGGTTTATCCCGGAGCTGAATATATACATGTTCCGATGGCCGACGGCGGAGAGGGCACCGTTCAGTCCCTGGTAGACGCCTCGGGCGGACAGATGTATACAAAAGAAGTTACAGGTCCGCTGGGCCAGCCGGTTACGGCGCAATTCGGCATTATGGGCGACGGCATTACAGCAGCGATCGAGATGGCTTCGGCCAGCGGCATCCAGCTTGTAGCCAAAGCAGACCGCAACCCGCTGATTACGACAACGTATGGTACCGGCGAGCTGATCCGGGAGTGTCTGGACCGCGGCATCCGCAGCATTATTATCGGCATCGGCGGCAGCGCGACAAATGACGGAGGCACCGGGATGGCAGAAGCGCTTGGCGCAACATTCCTGGATGCTGATGGCAGGGTGCTGCCGCGCGGCGGCGGCAGTCTGAACCGTCTGGCAAGTGTTGATGTGTCGGGGCTGGATGAACGTCTGCAGCAGGTGCAGCTGATCGTGGCCTGTGATGTGACCAATCCGCTATGCGGCGAACGGGGCGCATCGGTTGTATTCGGGCCGCAAAAAGGCGCAACACCTGAGCTGGTTCAGCAGCTCGATGCCAATCTGGCCCATTATGCAGATATCGTCAAGCAGCAGCTTGGCAAAGACGTCCGCGATCTGCCGGGTGCCGGAGCCGCCGGAGGGCTTGGTGCAGGGCTGATGATTTTCACCCGGGCAACACTCCAGCGCGGGATTGAGATTGTAATCGAATATACCGGCCTGAAGGAAAAAATGGCGGGTGCCGATCTGGTATTCACCGGCGAAGGCGGCATCGACTTCCAGACCAAATTCGGCAAAACCCCTTACGGTGTTGCCGCCACCGCCAAAGCCGGCGGTAAAAAAGTCATCGCCCTGGCCGGCTACATCGGTGAAGGCATCGACACCCTGTATGCGGAGGGCATCGACGCGATCTTCGGCATCGTTCCAGGTGCTTCGGATCTGGAAAAGCTGCTGAAGGACGGTCCGGCCAATGTCGAACGTACCTGTGAGAATATCGCCAGAGTGCTGAAGCTGGCCGAGTAAGGCGCAATAGAAACAGACTAGAACATAGAAACAACCCCATTAGAGGCCAGCTCCTGAGCATGTTATTGTGTGGGAACGGCCTTTTTTTTGCTTAGACCATGGAGCCATTTACAGACTGGCAGAGCTGCATCGCCGGGGGGTGGTTAATTATAATCAGGTGAGTATTACTTATACAATGCGAGCAGGCCATAAGTAAGCTCCAGCAGCTGGAGCAGATTGCGCGGGTCTTTGCCGGTCAGGCTCTCAATCCGTTTCAGCCGGTATTGCAGAGTGTTGCGGTGGATGTTTAACGCCTCGGAGGTCTGGGAGACACTGCAGTTATGGTTAATGAAGCTGCGCAGCGTCTCCAGCAGATCGGTGGTATCCTCCAGCTTAGCCACTGTACCGGCACTTGCGGTGAGATTGGCATGGCTCAGCTTCACCAGAAATTCATGCTCGGCGTAATGGATTGCCTGCCTGCCGGGTTTAAGTGCCAGCAGAATGCCCATGGCTGCTTTGGCCTGGCGGTAGCTCTCCGCGATGTTGGCTTCCAGTTTACCCGCTGCGGCTAAGGCCCGGGGCTGTCCTTCCAGCAGCTGGCGGATAAGCGGGGAGCAGTCCTCCAGATTCTGAACCAGGATCAGCCAGCTGTCTTCCTCGATCAGGAAGGAGGGATATTTAAGCTGCAGTTTAGACTGTGTTTCCAGCGGAACAAAATTTTTAAGCAGCAGTACTGTTGTTTTGAGTAAAAGATCCAGCTGATACGCAGATGCTTCCTTGCGCAGCTTCTGGGTGTAGGCTCCCTGGTGGGACAGCAGCAGCTCCAAAAAAGCCTTTTTGCGGCTTGCCTCATTGGCGAGATCCTCAAGCGTGTTCCTTTGTTCGATCAGGAGAGAGACCGTAGTCCGGACGATGCTGCAGAACGGGCGGACCTCATCGGGGTTGCCGGATATGCCGATTACACCGACACGGCTGCCGGCGATCACAATAGGCTCGTTGGTGCCTTTTTTCTCATAACGGCCGTCCTGCCAGACCTCGACCATGGTTCCGGTAGCAAGAGCTTTCACCGCTCCTTGATGAACCGTACCGACCCGTTCCGGGGTTCCGCTGCCGATGATGATGCCCTCGTGGTCCATAATGTTGATATTATAGGGGATGTCCATCATCATTTTGTCTACAATTTCCTGCGCCTGCTTCTCTGAGAGCTGCAACAACCGGTTAATCCTCCTCTGCCAGGCCGGACAAGATACCCTTGAGCGGCATGAACGATGTACTTTGTGCACTTGAACAAAATTATAACGGTTTCATTATCTTCATTAAAGATGGAAATGTGTATTTTTAGAGAATCCTGCGGGCAAAGCAGACAAGGTACATTTAGGCGTGGTGAAGCCGTTGATTCAGCAACAAAAGCTGCCACCGGACCGTCTAAACTATATCAGCAACCAAATTAAGGAGGGGTTTTATGCATACTGTAAAAAAGACTGGTAAGCTGGCCATGGCTGCGGCGGCGTTCGTGCTTCTTGCTGCCTGCAGCAATACGCCGGCAGCGGAGCCGGAGGCCACAGCAACACCGGTACAGACAGAGCAGCCTGCCGCAGGAACTCCGGCACCAAGCCAGGCACCGGAACCGTCTGCTACGCCATCTGCTGCATCCCCGTCGGCAGTGCCTGATGAAGGAACACCGCCGACTGCACTCGAAGCAGCCTCGACAGTGATGAGAGCCTTGGAGAACGGTAACATGGACACACTGGCGGCCTGGGTATCAAGGGATCAGGGGGTTCGCTTTTCACCGTATGGTTATGTGGACACTGAGAATGACCTTGTGTTCAGGCAAGAGGACATCAGCGGTTTGATGAAGGACTCCGAACAACACACATGGGGAAGCTTCCAGGGAAGCGGAGAGCCGATAAAGCTGACTTTTGCCGAATATTTCAAACGTTTTGTGTATGATGCCGATTTCGTACAGGATGCGCGGATTTCCCTGAACACGGCAGAGGATAAAGGCACGATGATCAATAACATTACTGAAGTATACCCCGCCGACAAATATGACTATGTAGATTACCACATTAGCAGCATTGATCCGCAGTATCAGGGGATGGACTGGCGCAGTCTGCGGCTGGTGTTTGAGAAGATAGGGGAGGACCGGATTCTGGTGGGGATTGTGCACGATGAGTGGACGCCTTAAACGGAGTAAGATTGTAAAAGAAGACGCAATCCCGTCATGGTATGGGAGCTGCGTTTTCTTTTTGTTTTGGGCTCCATTTCCAAATTACCGAAACGTTTAATGCTGTCAAATCGTAGTAAATAAAAAAGTGAGGTGTTTACCATGAGCAATAAATCGCTTACGACTGGCATTCCTTTAGGTCTTTGCTTCGGAGTTCTGTTTTGGGTAGCCCTTGATAGCGTATTGTTTGGCCTTATTTTCGGGATCATTTTTGGAGTCATCTTCTCACAGGTTAACACAAATGAGTAAGCTTCATAAAAAGAAGTACTTCATCCTGTTACCGCCGTTCCTCATTTTAACTATCATCCTGGCTGCCACGCTGCCTTACGAAAAAAGATATTATACCTTCCTCGCTATACTTGCTTTTTGGATTACTTACTACAGTTGGATTTATATAGAGAAGAAAAAACAGAAGGACTAGCATATGATGAGTTACAACATTTAAATAGGCCGTGCCTACCTTTAGGGTAAGCACGGCCTGTTTTTAGTACTGCTTATTATTGCAACTTAATTGCTGAGCTCGAACCAGCCGCACTGCCATCCGAAGCTTGCACTGTTGCAGTATAGCCTTCCGGCAGGTAGGTCACAGCGGATGCGCTGGAGATGACCTGCGGGTACATGCTGTTCGGGTCAGGCTTGGTTACGCTGAAGTAGATTACAGCCGTTTTATCCTTGCCGAATTCAATCCGGTCGATGGCCAGGCCGTAGCCCGGATTCGGCAGGTTGTTAACGGTGACGGTGGCTTTGCTGATGCCGTCGGCCGCTTTTTCCAGCTTCACTTCTGAATCATATTCATAAGCCGGAGCTTCTGCGCTGTCGTCCGGAGTGATGACTTCCTTGGCGAACTTGGCTGCATCGTAGATCCATACTGCCGCTTCAGTGCGGGTTACCGCTTCGGTCGGACGGAAGGTGCCGTTAGCACCAAGGCTTACAATACGTGTGTTGTACAAAATCTGCAGGCTGTTCATTTGCTCATTGGTCATTTTGTCGCCGTCAGAGACCATAGCATACATCATAGTTACCGGGAAATCCCCTTTGCTCTGCAGTGCCTGGGTCAGCAGATGGGCGAACTGGGCACGGGTGATCGATCCGTTAGGATCTACAGTCTTGTCCAGAGCCAGCCCGTTCTGCTTGGCTGCTACGAATGCGGATGCATACCATGCATTGTCTTTTACCTTGTCAAAATAATCGCTTGCCTTACCGGACTCGGTAGGGGACAGCTTCAGGCCGCTTACGATAAACTGCACGCCCTGGGCAAAGGTTACTTTTGCTTTTGGTGCAAATAAATCACTGGTTACTCCGTTAACAATGCCTTCACTGTGCAGTGCGTTGATTTTTGCTTCGTTGGCATCGCCCTTCATATCGGAAAAGGCAAACGCCGATGTTCCCATAGATACTGTTGCTGCCAGAATACCGCACGCTATTGTCAGTTTTTTAGCGCGGGCCTGGAATGATAATTTCTTCATGTGCCTCACCTCTTATACTCATAGATGGGGGAAAGCGGCAAAAGGTTGCAGACTCGTGCAAAATAAATGCAATTTGAATGGTTAACCGCACAGCAGCGGCTCTGCGCCATCCCCAAAAATCTCCGTCCCCGTTACATGAAATGCCTCGTCTGAGGATAGGAACCACACCGGAAACGAAGCCTCCTCCGGCTTGCCTGGAGCCTGCTCTAGCGGATGGTTGCCCTCCGGGAATTCAACCGGAAGCTTCACTTCCTACAGGACATTGTGCTAATAGGTATTATCGCCAATTTTCGTATCAATAGCACAAGATCATGCTGCCGCCGTGTTCCTTCAGTTGAATTCCTTCGTGACAATAGCCGCCGGAATGAACCACCCGCAGCAGGGCTCAAGGATTGATCCAAGCTGCAGTTTCACAGTACACTTGAGGGATGAGAACGTTATTATAACTTTTAACTACAGGACTGGAGACAATAGATGGATCAGCAGCAACGCGTACAGCGGATGAATGTCGGGATTTTTGCCCATGTCGATGCCGGGAAGACGACGACTACGGAGCATATTTTATATGAAAGCGGGCGTATCCGGGCGCTGGGCAGTGTGGACAGCGGAACAGCGGTGACCGATTCGATGGAGGTGGAGCGGCAGCGGGGCATATCGGTGCGGGCGGCGCTGGCTTCTTTTAGCTGGCGGGGCGTGCAGGTTAACCTGGTCGATACGCCGGGCCATGTCGATTTCCTGTCTGAGGTGGAGCGGAGCCTGCGGGTGATGGACTGTGCGGTGCTGATCCTCTCGGCGGTTGAAGGCGTACAGGCCCAGAGCGAGATGATCTGGAATGCTCTGCGCAAGCTGGAGATTCCTACGCTGATCTTTGTCAATAAAATGGACCGGACCGGTGCGGACCCGGAAGCCGTACTGGCACAGGCGCGGACCTATCTGTCGGGTGACATCATTCCGGTGCAGCAGCCGCTTGGCAGGGAGCAGGAATACCGCGGGGCGGCGGATTTGTGGTCTGGTGAGCCGGACGCGGCTGCGCGGACAGAGCTGCTGGAGACGCTGGCGGAACGGGATGAGTCACTGCTTGAGCTGTATATGGCGGGCGGGGAGCCGGATCTTCTTTATTGGAAAAAATACATGCAAACCGCCGCTGCCGCCGGACACCTGTTCCCGCTCGTGTACGGAGTTGCAGCTAAGGGTATCGGCATTACGGAGCTGCTGGATGCGATGGCAGATTATTTCCCTCGGGCGGGCGGAGCTGCGGAGCAGCCGGTGTCCGGCATCGTCTACAATATCCAGCGGGACAAAAGTATGGGCCGGATGGCCTTCGTCCGTCTCTATGAGGGCACGATCCGCAACCGTGATACGGTAACGAACCACTCCCAGGCAACAGAGGCCAAAGTGACGCAGATCCGCAAGGTGGAAGGCGGCCGTACCGAGGATGTCGGTGCGCTTGAAGCCGGTGACATCGCGGTAGTCTACGGCTTGTCCGGCGTACGGATTGGCGATGTGCTTGGCCGGCCGGATGCGGTCCCGCAGGAGGCGAAGCTGGCTGTGCCGCTGTTGACTGTGCGGGTATTCTGGGATGCAGACATGGACGACCATAAGGTGATCAGCGCGCTGCAGGAGCTGGCGGATGAAGATCCGCAGCTTGGCGCGGAGTGGCTGCCGGAGGAACGCGAGCTGCACATTAAGGTGATGGGGCCGATCCAGCTGGAGGTGCTGGACAGCGTGCTGCAGAGCCGTTACGGCCTGAAGGTCACCTTCGGCCAGCCGTCGGTGATCTATAAGGAGACGCCGCGTGCTGCAGGCGAAGGTTATGTCGCCTACCTGATGCCGAAGCCGTGCTGGGCGATTCTGCGGTTTAAGATCGAGCCGGGACCGCCGGGCAGCGGTCTTGTGTATGAATCAGTGGTGCGCAGCTCCGACCTGCTGCCGCAATACCAGAATGAGACGGCGCGCCGCGTACCGGAGGCGCTGCAGCAGGGACTGCACGGGTGGGAGGTCACCGACCTGAAGGTGACGCTGGTAGAGGGGAATCATCATGTGTGGCATACCCATCCGCTGGATTTTGCGGTGGCTACGCCGATGGGCCTCATGGACGGGCTGAACCGGACAGGCATCCGGCTGCTGGAGCCGATCCTGGCGGTGCGCATCGTCGTGCCGGAGGAGAACGCCGGCCGCGTGATGAACGATCTCGTGCAGATGCGCGGCAGCTTCGAGCCCCCGGTGCTGCAGGGCGAGCGGATGATCATCGAGGGCCGGCTGCCGCTGGCTACGTCACTGGATTATCCGGTGACGCTCAGCTCCTACACGAAGGGGCGCAGCACCTTCGCATCCGCTTTTGCCGGCTACGAGCCGTGCCCGCCGGACGTCACCGCCCGGCGCACGCGCCGGGGTGTGAACCCGCTGGACCAGGCGAAGTATATTTTGAGTGTGCGGAAGGCGCTGCAGGGGTGATTAAGTTTGCTTGAATGGCAGGCTAGTGCAGCGGGCTGATTTGGCTGGATGGCGGTGAAGCTGACTGGCGGTGAAGCTGACTGGCGGGTATGCCGCACAGGCGGTAAGGCGGTTGGCAATCCTGGGGGCAAAAAAGGCTGATGAAGCAGGCTGTAATGTAAGGCGGATGCGTAAAAGTTAGCTTATAAAGCTGGCAAACCGGCGCTATAAATCCAGTCTGACGCCCCCCCCGGCTGCCGGATAAGTGTATTCTGTGCAACTAAAATCCCGGAAAGTAGCTTATTTCTGGAGTTAACTGCACTTTGTGCAACTAAAACCAGCCAAAAGTCAGATTTTCCGCCAAAATCGGTATTTTAATTGTACGGAATGCAGCTATTCCGAAAATCAGCTCCAATATTCCGACTATAGTTGTACAGAGTGCAGTTATTCGAATTCGAAATCCATAAAAAGAAGCGGGTAAATTCAGCCTCTTTCAGGCACCCTATAATTTGAGGCGCTCTATAAGCTGGTGCTTGAAATAGTGCCTGAGAAGGAGACGTCAGCCAACCATATATATAGTAGAAACAATGGTGGAGGGAGCATTTAGGGCGCCATTTGGACCGGGATTACTCAGCCGTTGTTGTCGACTTTATTCGCCAACATTCGTCAACGCTTTGCCCGTTTACCTTGACACAGTTTACATGCCGTGACATAATGTTTCCAGACTAAATGACTATGATAAGTTGGACATCATCAGACAGAATGATTGTTCCGTTATTAGACGAGGGGGAAGTTATTATGATGAAAAAGAAATTGTTGCCGGGTGTTCTCACCCTGCTGCTGGGTGCTGTGATCGCGGGCTGCGGAAACAATAATGCGGCAAACTCCGGAGCGCAGAACAATGCGGGAGCAGACGTAAAGACAATCACCGCTGCTACAAGCGGAGTCAGCAATCCGTTCAGCTATGAAAAAGACGGTCAAATGACAGGTTATGATGTGGAAGTTATGAAGGCTGTTTTCGAAGGTCTTCCCGAATATAAATTGGATGTACAGGCGATTGAATTCGAAGGTATTCTGACAGGTCTGGACAACGGGCGTTTCCAGCTTGGTGCGAACAACTTCAGCTCTAACGCAGAAAGACGCAGCAAATACGATTTCTCTCTGCCGATTATCGAGAATGCCAATGTGTTTGTTGTGCGCAAGGATGACGAGACGCTGAAGTCCGTTGAAGATCTGAAAGGCTATAAGGCTGTAACTGAAGTGGGCAATTCCGGTGCAACACTGCTTGAGAACTATAATGAAGAGCACCCGGATGCCAAAGCGGAAATTCTGTACACTGACGAGAACTTTGTGAAGCAGTTTGAAGGAATTGAAGCAGGTAAATATGATGTGCGCATTATTTCCCGCGTATCCGCTGAAAAGGCGATTAAAGAGCATGGTTTTACCAACCTGAAGGTTGTTTCCTTCTCCACCGAGAATAGCGATCCAGGCTCTTATATCCTCTTCTCGAAATCCGCAGACAGTACACTGCTTGATGCAGTCAACAATAGAATTAAAGAAATGTATACCGACGGCACATTGCTGAAAATCAGCGAAGAACAGCTGGGCGGCGACTACCTGCCTAAAAAAGAGCTAATGGAGTAACAGCAGAAAGGGGATCGTATGAAATTTCTAGTCTCGGGAGATGCGTTATTTTCCAGCAGCAATTTATATAAGACGATGGACCCGGAGCTGCTTGCTCTTTTGCAGGGGGCCGATGAGGCCTTTACGAATGCAGAGTTTGTAACGCCAAGACGGAATACAGCTCCGGCTGCAGGCCGCGGCTATCAGACAAGCGTGCGCCCGAAGGCGCTGGATGAATTCAAGCATTTGAATATCCGTTATGTCAGCTTTGCGAATAATCACACGGGTGATTATGGCGTTGAGGGCATGGTCGATACTATTGAAGAAGCGGAAGCGCGCGGACTATTCCCTCTGGGGGTTGGCATGAGTCTGCATGAAGCCCGTAAGCCGGTCTTTATCGATACACCAGACGGACGGATTGCGATTATCACTATTGATGTGACGAGAAGTGAGGTTTTTGCAGCCTCTAATCCGGGTAACGGAGTTCCGGCCCGTCCGGGCGTTAACCCGCTCCGCTGGTCGCGTACGTATGTCGTGAACGATCAGGATTTTGCCGCTTTAAAAGAAATCAGTGAACGGATCGGCATTGCTCCAAGTATGGAGGAAGGCAAGCGGATCGAGACCTATAAGAGCAAATCGGAGAATCACTATGAGTTCGGCTCCCTGTTCGAAGGCTATTTAACATTTGAAAAGGGAGAGCATTCCCGTGTCAAAACGGCAGCGCATGAGCAGGATCAGCAGGAAATCTTCCGTACGATCCAGGATGCGCGGGAACGCGCTGATTACGTATTCGTCAGCCTGCACACGCATGAAGGGGAGAATGAGAACTGGTACTCCGATTATCCGGCAGCGTTCATTGAAACCTTCGCACGGGGTGCGGTGGACGCAGGGGCAAGCTGTGTATTCGGGCATGGATGTCACTTCACCAGAGGCGTGGAGCTGTACAAGGGCCAGCCTATTTTCTACAATCTGGGCAGTCTGTTTATGGAGTTTGAGGCGGGCGAATCGATTGTTTCTCCAGAGATGTTCACCGCCTACGGATATCCGGAGAATGAAGCTCCGTCTACCCTGCACAAGAATAGAACCAAGGACAGTGAAGGGAACTGGCAAGGCTTTTACAGCGACCGCAAATTCTCGGAGAACTTCCTGGTTATGTTCGATCTGAGCGTGGAAGACAACCGGTTTGATTACCATCTGATTCCGATTGATCTTAGACTGACCCATCCGACGGTGACCAAGCGCGGTCTGCCTGTATTAGCTTCCGAAGAAGCGGCAACCTCACTGGTTGAACGGCTGAATGCGGTAAGTAAAGAACGGTATCATACGGAAATTACTTATGAGGGCCAGCGTCTGACCGTCAAAAAATGTTAGGAACGGCGTCATGTTAATTCATCGTGGAAGGAAGTAAATCTGCATGGGAGAGATTTTTGATATAAACGCGGTGTTCACATCCATACCTCGTCTGTTAGAGGTCCTTCCTGTGAGTCTGCAAATCACTGTCATTTCAATGATAGTCGGCCTTGTGTTTGCGTTGCTGTTTGCGATTATCCGGATGAAAAAAATCCCTGTGCTAAGCCAGCTGGTTACGGTCTTTATCTCCTTTATCCGGGGAACACCCATCATTGTACAGCTGTACCTGACGTATAACGGGATACCGCTGCTGCTGAAATTCATTAACCAGGAGTATGGTACAGATTACAATATCAATGCCGTGCCGGCTATGCTGTTTGTTCTGGTTACCTTCGCATTCAATGAAGCGGCTTACAATTCCGAGACCATCCGCGCTGCGCTGCAATCGGTGAATAAAGGACAGATCGAGGCTGCAGAATCCCTGGGGATGACCTATCTTCAGGTGCTGAAAAGAGTCATTATGCCCCAGGCGCTTGTGGTGGCTATTCCGCCACTCGGCAATGCCTTAATCGGACTGCTGAAGGGGACTTCCCTGGCCTTTGTTGCCGGTGTGATCGAAATGACTGCTAAGGGGAAAATTATCTCGGGCAGCAACTTCCGCTTCTTCGAGGTCTATCTCGCACTCGCCATTATTTATTGGGTCATGACCATTATCATTGAACAGCTGCTCAGATATATGGAGAGAAGATTCTCTATTCCGGACTCCGCACAAGCTATGAACCGCAGCGGCTGGTTTTCCTGGGGAAGGAGAGGAATCTGATGATCAAGGTAAGTAACTTATCCAAGTCCTTTCACGGCAATTTAATTCTGGATGACCTGTCGGTTGAGATTGAAAAAGGGGATGTCGTCGCCTTGATCGGTTCCTCCGGTGCAGGTAAATCGACCTTCCTGCGTGCCTTGAACTGCCTGGAGCAGGCGGATAAGGGTGTGCTGGATCTGGAAGGCTTCAAGGTCGATTTCAGCACAATTACGAACAAGCAGCGGCTGGAGCTCCGGAAGCAGACGGCCATGGTCTTCCAGCATTTCAATCTGTTCCAGCACCGGACAGCACTGGATAATGTCAAGGAAGGCCTGAAGATTGTCAAAAAAATAAATGACCGCGAAGCCGCACAAATTGCCCTAGAGCAATTAGAGCAAGTGGGGCTGTCGGACCGCGCTCATTATTACCCGAAGCATCTGTCCGGCGGCCAGCAGCAGCGTGTGGGCATTGCCCGCGCACTGGCGATGAAGCCGAAGCTGCTGCTCCTGGACGAGCCAACCTCAGCGCTTGATCCTGAGCTCGTTGGCGAAGTGCTTCAGACCATCAAAAAGACCGCGGCCACCGGCCAGACGATGATTCTCGTTTCGCATGAAATGAGCTTTGTGTATGAGGTGGCGAGTAAGGTACTCTTTTTGGACAAAGGCAAGATAGTGGAGGAAGGCACTCCGGATCAGGTGTTCAATCATCCCAAATCCGAGCGGGCCAAAGAATTCCTGCACAACTATTTCCGCAATAAAACCGGCAATCAGTAAGAGTAGCCTAAATAGCAGAAGCCCCGGAGAACGCGCCAGTCCGCGTGTTTCCGGGGTTTTTTATTGTAAAGTAAAAGATACGAATAATAATTAAACTGGTAAATATTATAAATGTAGGTTCAGTCTGCTGAAGAAACTTGTACGAAATGATACTTTTGTGTTTGCAGAGATGTAATTAGGATTATAA
>RCUO01000785.1_pt1 | contig 14074 bp, 8 predicted proteins | sample 2166161 | NCBI WGS metagenome assembly RCUO01 (sample SAMN09932617, study PRJNA488358) | compost metagenome | feature: garden; material: soil; isolation source: compost soil in cyclohexanecarbonitrile-enriched culture | place: Germany: Experimental Botanical Garden Goettingen | collected 2016-01-27 | reverse complement strand
GTACATATTCAGGCTTGATTGAAGAAAGATAGTCCAGTTCCCCGGCGATATGTCCGAAAGCGTCAGCACGCACCTTATCGTCAGCGGAAAGGACAAGAGGGTCCCTCAGCTTCGTGCTGTCTTTCCGAAAGGGAAAATGCACACCAATCGCAAAGCCTCTGCTTTTGGCCGCGTCTACAAGCAGTGACGTATCTTCTTCGGAGGTAAACATACAAGCTTCAATGCCATAGAACCCGCTGCGGAAATCCTTCCGGTATTTCTCTTTATCAAATCCGCCATACTGTCCGATCATGAATTGTCTCAAGAAAAAGCCTCCTGAAAAAGAAATATTATGGAAGGAATTCGGCAAAACCGCCCCGTGTTCCTGCCCCGAAAAGACACTAGAAATAACTAGTGTCTTTTCGGTTTGTATTGGGTAAAATTAACTCTGGAATCATACCCAGTATAAGGAAGAGCAGCTTACCGTGAATTCATCACCGAACTCCGTCGGCTTCTATAAGTCCCAGGGCTTCCTCCCGCTTGCCGGAGAAGAAGAAGTACGTGGAATCAGGTCTGTAAAAATGCAACTTTCGTTCTAGGTCCCGGGGGAAATAAGAAGGAATAATCTGGGGGGGCAGCGAATAGATAGCAATCAACAAAATTCGACTTTTAGACTACATAATCAGAGGGGTATTGTCGTGAAAAAAGGCCAAAAGACGATTTTTTTAATTGTTACATTTATTTTGATTTTTTTACTGCCGCTGCTTGGCAGTCTGGCTAAGTGGAAGGGCCTTCCACCCGGTTATGGAGATTTTCCTGCGCAGAAAGTTGAAGCAGATCCCGGATTCAGCCTGCTCTATTTCTCGCTTGCCTGCATCGTTGCATTGCTGATTACACTGGTGCTTGCTTTTCCCCGTTTGTTCGGATTCAAGGTTTCTCCGCAGATTTCCCGGCGCCCGGCAGGTAAGACTGCTTTTCCTGTGTGGTTCTGGTGGAGTCTCCCAGTGCTTGCGGTCAGCTGGTTTCTGATGTGGGCGCGGCTGGATCTGTTTGAGCCGGCAGAGAATTATACCTTTGTCCCGCTCTGGTGGTCCTTCATCCTGATTTTGGACGGGATAGTCTATAAACGGACGGGCGGCAATTCAATCATCTCACGCAAGCCCCATCTAATGCAGCTGTTGGCAGTTGTATCCTGCTTCAGCTGGTTCGCGTTTGAATATCTGAATTTTTTTGTAATAGAGAACTGGTATTACCCGAACGAGGATATTTTCTCTAACTTCGGTAACGTCTTCTGGTTTTCGCTTTCCTATACAACTGTGCTTCCGGCAATCGTTGAATGGTATCTGCTGCTGGGAACCTTTAAAGGACTCAAGGAGCGTTACAGCAACGGGCCAAAACTTAACGTATCTAAAGCACTGTTAATCATTTATTTTGTAATCGGGTTATTTTTGGCCTTCGGTATGGGTTATTATCCTTATCTTCTGTTCTGGGTGCTGTGGGTCGCTCTTGTGCCCATGCTTTCGGCTGCCATGGCTCTCTGCGGCTACTGGACTCCGTTCACCCCGGTCAAGAACGGTGACTGGTCACGGATTATTCTGATTGCGCTGGCTACCTTATGCAACGGGTTCTTCTGGGAGTTCTGGAATTTCGGCAGTGAATGGTTCCACGATTCCATCCCTACTAATCCGAATTACTGGAAGTATTCGGTCCCGTATCTGGATAAGATTCATATTTTCTCCGAGATGCCGATTCTGGGTTATTACGGGTATCTTTTCTTTGGCGTGAATTGCTGGATTGTGTGGCTTATCGCAGCCTATGTATTTAAATTTGATGCCGATTTTGAGTTGAACGGGAAGAATCGCTAAAGGTGGAGTGGGCATGATTGCGTTGGACAACTATCAGATTCTCGAGACCATTTCAGATCAGTATGCGAAATCGGTTTACAGATGCAGAGATCCTTTATCCGGTGATACGGTTATTTTAAAAGTACTGAAGGCTGAATTTACCAACCCGGAAGCAGTGATGAGGTTCAAGCAGGAGTACAGGCTGCTGAAGGAGCTCAGCGCACAGCTGGGTGGTGTAATCAAACCCCTTAAGCTTGAGGAAACAAACGGCTTTTACGTTATGGTGCTGGAGGATATCCATGGACGTTCTCTCAAAGAAATTATGGAGACTGATGCTCCGGATACGGCAACGCTGCTCAGGCTGGCGATTAGAATCGTAGATATTCTCGGTGCGGTACATGAGCATAACGTCATTCACAAGGACATTAAGCCCTCCAATATTATCTGGAACAGGGAGCGGGATGTGGTGCAGCTGATCGATTTTGATCTGGCTGTGAAGCTGCCGAAGGAAAAACGGGAATTCCAGAACAGCGGCGTGCTGGAGGGCAGCATCCAGTATATTTCTCCTGAACAGACCGGGCGGATGAACCGCAATATAGATTACCGTAGTGATTACTACTCGCTGGGTGTGGTGCTCTATGAGCTTATGACCGGAAGCAGGCCTTATATCACACAGGAGATGCTGGAACAGATCTATTCCATTATCGCCAAGGAGGCCGTTCCTCCGTATCAGCTGACCGGCGGCAGAGTGTCCCGTGAGCTTTCCGATATCATAATGAAGCTGATGGAGAAATCTTCGGAGGAGAGATACCGCAGCGCTTACGGAATTAAGGCGGATCTGAAAAAAGTGCTGGCCGGAGAATCAGGCTTTGTAATCGGAGAGGACGACCGGCATAATGTGTTCCGGATTCCCGAAAAAATATACGGCCGTGAAGCGGAGCTGGCCAGGCTTACAGAGGCCTTCCGGCAAAGTGTCAGCGGCCAGCCGCAGCTGATGCTGGTTACCGGTGAGGCTGGCGTCGGTAAAACAGCGCTGGTCCATGAGCTGCATAAGTCAATCAGTGAGGAAAAGGGCTGGTTCGCCGAAGGGAAGTTTGACCAGTACAACCGCAACATTCCTTTCAGCGCTATTATCCAGGCCTTCCGCCGGCTGGTCAGCCAGCTGCTGGATAACCCTGATGCCGGCTATAAGCAGATGATAGCACAAGCCCTGGTCTCTGGGCTGGACGGGAACGGCATTCTGATCGCAGGCCTGATACCGGAGCTTGCTGACTGGATAGGTGTACAGCCTGAGATAGAGCCGCTTAATCCTGCTGAGGAGACGAACCGGTTCTTCCTTACCTTTGCCAAATTCATTGAAGGCATCACTCTGAATGAACGCCCGCTGGTGCTGTTCCTGGACGACCTGCAGTGGGCTGATTACTCCAGCCTGCAGCTTGTCGAACGGCTGCTTATGGATCATCAGCTGCGCAGGCTGTTCATAGTCTGCTCATACAGAGGAAATGAAGTCCATGAAGGCCAGCTTCTGTTTACTTCTGTTGCAAAGGTAGAAAAGAGCCGGCAGGTAGGCGTCATTAGACTGGAGCCCCTGACTGTGCTAGATGTAAATATGCTGATTTCGGATACGCTTTACAGCCCGCGTGAGCGGGTAGACATGCTTGCGGAAGTAATCTATAAGCGGACGAAGGGGAATTCCTTTTTTGTCAGCGAACTGCTGAAGGAATTATACCGCAGCGGATATTTAACCTTCGATGAGCTGCAGGGCAACTGGAGCTGGCAGCTGGAACAGATATTAAGTTTGCCTGTAAATGAGAACATTGTTGAGTTTCTGATGATGAAGCTGATTAATCTGCCGCAGGAAGCCCGCAGTATGCTGATGTTATGCGCGGCAGCAGGCAGCAGGTTCGACTTCAGTCTGCTGAAGCTGATCAGCGGAGAGCCGCGGAGCCGTATAGCCCGGGCTATTGCAACTGCGGTTGATGAGGAGCTGATTATCCCGTCAGATGCCAGCTATACGATGTTTTCCGGTTATTTGGACGAGACGGATGCTGGACCTGAGCAGGAACTGGGCATTTCATTCCGTTTTGCCCACGACCGTATACAGCAGGCTTTCTATCAGATGTTAGATGAAAGGGACAGCAGGCAGCTTCATCTTAGAATTGGTAAAATACTGCTGGATAATCTCTCTGCTGAGGAAGTGGAAGAACGGGTTGTCGATATTGCCGCCCATATGAACAAAGGGCTGGAGTTCATCGGCGGCAGGGCGGAAATCAATGAGGTAATCCGGCTTAACCTGCGGGCAGCACGCAAAGCAAAAGCAGCCTTCGGTTACGATTCGGCCTATGCGCTGCTGGAATCTGTACTTCCGCAGCTGCCGGATAATGCCTGGGAGGATGCAGAGCTTCCGGCAGCGGAGATATACCGGCTGCTGGCCCAGTGCGGTTATCTTACCCATCATATTGAAGAAGCCGATGCCGCATGCGCTGCTCTGCTGGAGCATACAGCCGGAAGAATGGACCGTGCCGGGATTTACGAGCTGCAGGCAGACCATTATATGTATCTCGGGATGATGAAGGAAGCGATTGCTGCCGGAAGACAGGGGCTGCAGGAGATGGGTATCCAGATTCCGCAGCGCGTGGGAATGGCTTCTGTGCTGAAGGAGCTGGTCAAGATCAAGGCTGCGCTCCGGGGCAGGACCGCCGATGATATCTTTGCCTCCGAAGAGATGAAGGACCCGGAAATGCTGCTGATTATGAGGCTGCTGATTAATTTTATCCCGCCGGCTTTCATCTCCGGAGAGACTTCACTGTTTGGCCTGGCTGTCCTTAAGAAGGTCGGCCTGACGCTGAAATACGGCAATTCGCCTGAATCAGCACTGGCCTTTATCGGTTATTCCATGCTGCTGTCCGGGTTCGGCGATGTGAAGGGCGCATTCGAGTTCGGCCGGCTGGGCATCAGAATCAATGACAAATTTAATGACCTGCAGTGGCGGGGGGCTGCACATGTCCTGTATACTCTTTTCAGCCACACCTGGACGGAGCCTTGGGATACCCTGCAGGATTGGTTCACGACCTCAATCGAAGCCAGCTTGCGTACTGGAGATTTGCTATATCTGGCCCATTCCTGCTTCTATGTCAACCTATGGAATCCGGAGATGGATCTGGCTACAAATCTGCAGGAAAGCAACCGGATGATCGCCATGATTGAGAGCACCAAATATAAGGAATCACTGGCAACAGCGCAGCTGGTCCGGCAGTATTACCGCAATCTGCTGGGGGAGATGGGGGATAACCGCTCGTTCAGCGACGACTCATTTGAGGAAGTAGGCATGCTGCGGGACTTGGAGCTGGCCAAATACAATTCCGGCATTGCGATTTATTATATCTACAAAATGAAGCTCTTGTTCACCTATGAAAGCTACGAAGAAGCACTAGGGTATATCGACAAGGCTTATCCTATTATCGGGGCGCTTGCCGGTTCGGCTTTTATGGAGGAGTTCTCACTGTACACCTTCCTGAATCTGGCTTACAGCTATTCCGGCCTGCGCGGATTAGCACGGAGCAAGGCCAGAAGAAGAATGAAAAAAGAGCTGGGCAGGGTCCGCAAATGGGCAAAGCATGCCCCCGGCACCTTCAGGCAGCATGAAATGCTGATGAAGGCGGAGTGGGCCCGGATATCAGGACGAGATGATGAAGCAGGGCGGTACTACGATCTGGCGATAGAGGCCAGTGAACAAGGTACGTTCGTCCGGTATAAGGCGCTTTCGAACGAGCTCGCAGCTAAATTTTATTACGCTAAGCAGTTTAATGAGTTTGCCGCCTATCTGCTTAGACAATCCGTATATTATTATTCCATATGGGGCGCCAAAGCCAAAATTCAGTTCCTCAAAAGCAAGTATCCCGATATCATCCGCAAAATCAATACCAAGGAATTTCTGCATGGGCGGACTGTATCGGATTATACCGAAAGCATTGACCTTGACTCTATGATTATGGCCTCCCAGGCCATATCTAAGGAAATTGAGCTGGACAACCTGCTGGAGGCGCTGATGCAGATCGTCATCAAGAATGCCGGGGCGCAACGCGGCTGCATCCGGATGACCGGCGGCTCAGGGCTGCTGGTGGAGGGGGAGTATCTGGCGGAAGAGGATAGAATCTCCGTCGGCGTCCAGAGCCGCAGCACCTTCGATCATCTGCCCGACTCCATCCTGCGGCAGGTTGAGGAGAGCGGCGAGACGCTGATTTATAACGATGCTTTTTCAGAGACCCAGTTCGTTAATGATCCGTATATCGTGGGGCACCGCCCTAAATCGATGGTCTGTATGCCGCTGATTAACCAGAACAAGACCGTTGCCGTCATCTATCTGGAGAACAATCTCGTAACCGGTGTGTTTACCAAGGAACGGATGAAGATTATTAATCTGCTGTCGCGGGAAATGGTGTTCTCCCTGGAGAATGCCAGCCTGTACTCAGAGCTGGAGCGTTCAGAGGAAAAATACCGTGAGCTGGTCAACAACATGCAGGACGGCATTTTTATTACGCAGAACTTCATATGCAAATATGTCAATGAAGCGCTGGCCGGAATGCTTGGTTATGAGGTAGAGGAAATGCTGGAGCAGCCGTTTGACAGCTTCCTCAGTCCGGAGGAGCGTGAGAAGGTCATGCATTATTACAGCCGGAGGGTGGAAGGCAAGTCGGTTCCCTTTGAGTATGAGACCCGGCTCCTGCATAAGGACCAGATCCATGAGGTTATCGTTATACACAAGGTTACGCTTATCAATTATATGAACAATCTGGCTATCCAGGGGACGGTAAAAGATATTACCCAGCGTAAGCAGGCGGAGGAAGAGCTGCTGCGGCATAAGGAGCACCTGGAGGAGCTGGTTGCTGAGCGGACCAAAGAGCTTGAGCTGAACAACGAGGAGCTCAACCGGTATATCGGGATGATTGAGCAGATTTCGAATACGGACGAGCTGACCGGCCTGTATAACCGCAGATATTTCAACAAAGTCTTTAGGGAGGAAGTTGAAAGTGCTGCAGCCGCGCAAAAATATCTGGGTTACCTGATGCTGGACATCGACTATTTTAAGAAATACAACGATACTTACGGACATTATGAAGGTGATAACGTGCTGCGCAAAGTAGGCAACATGCTTCACGAGCTGGCGGAACGGGCCGACGGCTTCGCCATCCGGCTGGGAGGAGAAGAGTTCGGTATTGTCGTTACAGGCTTCACACCTGTGCAGTCCCGGGAATATGCCGAGACTATCCGCCGGAGCATTGCAGACCTGCGGATACCGCATACAATGAGTCCGCAGTTCGGCATTGTTACCGTATCAATCGGCGTTGCGTGTGTCCGGGGAGGCAGTGCCGGGGAAGAGGACATTTATAAGCTTGGTGATGATGCGCTGTATCAATCCAAGGCTGAGGGAAGAAACCGTGTAACCCTGTTCCAGTAAAGGATTTAAGCCCTCCGGTGCTTTTGTGCCGGAGGGCTTGCTGTGCTGCTGATTCTGTGACGGATAATCCCCGGCCGGTGCATAACTCAGCTGAGTGCCGCAAAAAAATACAGCCGCCCGTCAAATCCTGCGGGCGGCTGTATTTTTAATACACATTAAACATTTCGGCAATATCATCATACTGCGTCGTCTGGGTCAGGGCCAGAGAGAGGAGTATTCGTGCTTTTTGCGGAACCAGGCTGTTGCAGGGAATGGAGTTGGCGGAAAGGTCAATATAGGTATCCTTAAGGGTTATGCCGCTGGCAATCCGTGAGCACCGGACTACCGGAATATTGTTATTCTTCAGCTCGCCGACCTTATCGATCCAAGGCTTGCTGTAGATGCCCCCGCCTGCTCCGGCAATGACAATCCCTTTGGAAATGGTGGACAGGTAATCAAGTATGCCGGGATCGGCATCCACATGGAAATAGGCGACGGACACCTCTGGCAGGCCGCTGAGCGTAGAGACGTCGAACTGGGCGGCGGTGGTGTGCTTTTTCAGGGAACGTGTATAGAAAAAAGCCTCACTGTCACGCATATACCCCAGGCAGCCGAAATCCCGCTCATCAAAAGCATTAGCCTTAAAAGTATTCACCTTCTGGACATCGCGCCCGCTATAGATACCTTCCGCAAACACAACCATAACCCCCTGGCCGGCCGCCTCCGGATTAGCAGCGAGAGCCACCGACTGGAACAGATTCAGCGGACCGTCCGGGCTAATGGCTGTTGCAGGCCGCATGGAACCGGTGATAATGACCGGCTTGCCGGTTTTGATGACAAGATTGAGAAAGTAGGAGGTTTCATCGAGCGTATCCGTTCCGTGAGTAATGACAAAGCCGTGAATATCCTCCCGCTGCGCTAACGTGTTAATAATGGAGGCAAGCGTGAGCCAGTGCTGGCTGGTGATGTCTGCACTGCCCAGATTGCTCACCTGGATACCAATGCAGTTGGCTACACGCTCCAGGTGGGGCACGCTGTCCAGCAGATCCTGAATCGGCAGGGCACCGGGCTCGTAGTTTAAGGTTTTATGCGCTTCGCCACTGCCGGCAATCGTTCCTCCGGTTGCGAGAATAACGACATTTTTCAGAGTAGGATTATAAAAAGGTGAGGCTGTAAAATCGACTTCCGGCGTTGGAATAATCATGAGTACGTTCCTTTCGGTCTAAACTATTATGTGAGAACGCTAACTTATAATCAGCAGGAAGTCAACAGGTTTTTGAGAAAGGAAAAAATTCCCTTGAAGCCGAATATATAGAAGGATGAAAAAGTGCTGATTAATAACTAAGGGGGGCTGAACATGAATGATTTTTTTAATTTGCATACAGTGGCAGACGGAGTCTGGGCGGCAATTGTTGTCCCGGGCAGCGGTGCATTAGGAAATGCGGCGATAATTGATCTGGGAGACAGCACAGTAGTTGTGGATACCTTCAGTCTTCCGCAGGCGGCGGAGCTTTTGAAGCAGGCGGCTGAGAAACTGACCGGAAAACCGGTACAATATGTTATAAACACCCACTATCACGGGGATCATCATTACGGGAACCAGGTTTTTAAGGACAGTCAGATTATAACGACAGGTATAACCCGTGATTACCTCACCAAAGAAGCTGCTCCAACTGCGGAAGCCTGGCAGGACGGATTACAGCAGGTAATGACTGCCTTGGAACAAGGCAGACAGGCCGCACAGGATAACAGGCTTCAAACGGCCTTTGCCAATGAAATTGCGGATAAAGCAGCTCTGCTGAAGGCTGTTCCGGATATCCGCAGGGTAACGGCGTCATTAACCTTTTCCGATAAAATGATGATTTATGGCAGTACGCGCTCCGTTGGCGTGTTAACCTTTGGCGGCGGACATACAGAAAGTGATGCTATGGTGTACGTAGAGGATGCAGGCGTATTAATCGCCGGTGATCTGGTCCTCAGCCGGACACATCCGGCTATGCTGAACGGAAGCCTGGAGAATTGGCTGAGGATTATTGAGCAGATTGAACGTGAGCTTAAATTCAGCAAGCTGATTCCCGGACATGGAGAAGTCGCTGACCGCAGCAGTCTTGAAGAGATGACCCGATACCTGAGAGCAATCCCGGAATATGCGCAGCAGGCGGCAGCAAGCGGTGAACCGGAAGCTTATTGGCTTGAGCAGGGTATACCTGTACCTTTTGCAGATTGGGAAATGTCCCACGTGTTCGGCTGGAATTTCAGATGGCTCTATCAGCAATTGAAGCGCGGAGATGAGGTAAAGCAATGATTGAACTGGATACGGGAAAATATGCGCTTGTCCTTCCGCTGCTGGATTCAATAGAGATCAATACTTTATTTGCGAGGGCAGTGCTGGAGCAGACGGTTACCGGCAGGGTTTTTACAGATAACGCTGACGTTCCGGGTGCTTATTATATCGTTCATCCTTACGGGATGTCGCTTGTGTTCGGAGGGACCGGTAACCATGGGTTCACCCGGGGGGTTAGTGACTACATAACCGACAAGAACGGAACAAGACAGATGGCGGAGTGGCTGCAGGCTGATCCGTCCGGAGAATGGGCGGGTATCATTGATGACGTAGTAGCCTCCCATAATAGTACGGCGGGCCTTGATGCCGGATTGCAGGGGCAGGCTGGCTCAAGAGTTATTCAGCAGGATACTAGAGTCAACTTTGCGCTGGACTATTCTGCCTTTGCAGCTGCGAAAGATAAGGCCGGCAGGCCGGACACGCGGATTATCCGTTTGAACGCAGAGCATTTTACGGCGCTGGAGCAAGGCGTAGTGCCCCGTTATTTTTGGAGGGATGCTGAACATTTTACAGCTGAAGGCGCTGGGTTCGTACTGCTCGAGGATGGCGGAATAGCCGCTGCGGCGTTCTCTTCCTGCCTTTATGGCAACCAGCTGGAGATTGGAATTGAGACGATGCAGGATTACCGGGGGAAAGGCTACGCTTTTGCAGTCAGTCTGGCGCTGATTGATTACTGTCTCAGCCAAGGCCTGGAACCGGTCTGGGCCTGCCGGCTGGAGAATACCGGATCTTACCGTCTTGCGCACAAGCTGGGCTTCCGCCCGGTGGTGACGTTACCTTATTATCGCCTGGCGTATGGCGCTTAACGCTTGAACAGAAGAAGCAAATGAACAGGCGGGAGGAAACGGAATGTCCGGGAGACTGATGACATTGAATATGCTGCTGCTGTTTCTGCTAACTTCCTGCAGCGCTTGGAGCGGCGGAGAGAATACGGAACGGCCTCCTGTTACAGTGCTTGCGGACGGTTCAGAAATTCCGGCAACGGTCCGCACGGCAGATGACGGAGAATCTGATCAGGAGGACAGGCAGGCACAATACCGGGTTCTTATGGAGCAGATCGAAGAAGCGGATATCCCGTATATCCGGCTTGGGGAGACTGTTGAGATTCATCTGGGTGAAGAGAACCGCGCTCATTATGAGCTGACAGATGTAATCCTGCTGCCGGACGGCAGCTATAAATACAAAATGCCTGATAACGGGCCTGAGACGGTCATGATTAGCGAAGGGTCGGGATCTTTCGAGCTGGGAATGAATCCCGCTGCTTTCTTAAGCTCAAACACGGCAGATTATGAACCCGGTGCGACCGTCCGCGGCTTCCGCCTGAGCGGGCTGAGCGGGGGAGCGCAGCAGGAAATCTTCTTTGTGCTCCGGACCGATGCCGGCAGCATCGGTCCGAGCCTGTAATAGACGGTAGACGTTCATATCAAGTAAGGAGAGGGGCGCCATGGTGCGCTCTTTTTGTTGATTAATTTCAAGATAATGATTATCATTATCACAAATATGAGCGCTGTGTTTTGATATGGAGGGATTCCGATGAAGCGGGTGCAACCGCTGGATATAAGAGATGCAGAGACTGGTGAACGGACTGGTCTTGACAGTATCCGGGCTTTTATGGCCGGCCATTTCCATGAGCCTCTGTCCATTGACCAGCTGGCCGGCATGGCCGGCCTCAGGCCGAAATATTTCGGTGAGCTGTTCAAAAAAACATACGGGCAGAGTGCAATAGATTATTTAACCGATCTGCGGATCAGCAGAGCGAAGCAATATTTGCAGGAATCCGGTTATCTGCTGCGGGAAATAGCCCAGAAGGTCGGGTACAGCGATGAGTTCTATTTCAGCCGGAAATTTAAAAAAGAAATCGGGATGCCGCCGCCCGCCTTCGCCCGGCGGCAGAAGCGGCGGATTGCGGCCTGCTCTGCTGCGGCTACAGGCCAGCTGCTGGCTCTGGATATCATTCCTGCAGCCGCGCCGCTCGATGCGAAATGGACACATTACTATTACAATAAGTACTATTCACTTATTGAGCTGCATCTCAGAGTAGATCTGCTCGACCGGGAGACGGAGGTTGACAAGCTGATCCGATCCCGGCCGGATGCGGTTATCGGACACGCCGGAATGGCTGAGGAATGGCAGGAATCCCTGCAGCGTAATGCCCAGACCCTGTATATTGTCCGGGAGGAGGAGCGCTGGGATGAACAGCTGCAAAAACTGGCGGAATTTCTGGACAGGGAACAGCAGTGCAGACAGTGGCTTGAGCTCTACGAGCGGAAGGCGGGCCTGATTAAAGAGCAGGTCTCAGCGGCTGTTGGTAAAGACAAAGTGACAGTGCTTCGTCTCAGCGGAGACCAGCTGTATGCCTACTGTAATAGGGGGATTAGAGATGTGCTGTATGAGCAGCTTGGTTTATGTCCGGCTTATACCCATTCCGCCGCTATTTATAATGAACCTGTCTCATTCAGTGAACTGCACGCTCTGGACCCGCAGCGGCTCCTGCTGCTGATCTGCCCGGATTCCCCGACACGCATGAGCTGGCTGTCCCTGCAGCATAACGAGAGCTGGCGCAGCCTCCAGGCCGTAAGCAACAGGCATGTGTATGTGCTGCCCTCCGATCCGTGGTTTGAATATTCTGCAGTGGCGGTAGACCGGATGCTGGAGGAGACACTCCTGATGTTTACGGGAAATAGTCCAAGCCTGCAGAAGGCAGGAGTCCATGGTTACCCGGATGCATATCCTTTATAATCTCCATTAATGAGAACGATTATCATTAGGGGGAGATCCATTATGCAAGACAAGATCATTACAGCAGGCAAAATAAAAAAAGCACTGCTTCCGGCTTCACTCAGCCTGCTGCTTGCCGCTGCGCTTCTGAGCGGCTGCAGTCAGGATTCAGCAAATGAAGGAGCGGACAATGCAGCCTCTGCAGCTGCCGCCGCAAGCGCTCAGCCTTCCGCTGAACCGACTGCTGAACCGGCTGCTACAGAGGCAGCGGAAACAGCTTATCCGCTTACGGTCACAGATGAGCTGGGCCATGAGCTGACGCTGGAAGCGGCGCCGCAGCGGATTTTCGCCCCGTATCTGGAAGATTCGTTAGTAGTGCTGGGTGTTAAACCGGTGGCCCAGTGGGCGAACAACGGGCAAGGCCAGGCTTATCTGCAGGACAAGCTTGCCGGCGTGCCGCTGCTTGACTTTAACAGCGGACTGCCTTCACCGGAGGTCGTTATGGATCTGCAGCCAGATCTGATTGTGCTGCACAACGCCAATTATGCGGAGAACGGGGTATACGAGCAGTACTCTAAGATCGCCCCGGTCTATGTATTCAAACAGGCGGCTGGTGATCTCGACAGCTCAGTAACAATCCTCGGTGAGCTGATCGGGAAGCAAGAGGCAGCAGCGGATGGGCTGGCAGCCTATCATCAGAAGGTTGAAGCTGCCAAAGCGGAGCTGGCACCGCATATGGACGGCAAAAAGGCGTTAATCATCCGCTTCAATGCAAGAGGCATGTTCCTGATGGGCAGTGTGTATGGCGGATTCGTGCTGGCGGATCAGCTGGGCATTGCCAAAAGTGAGCTGGTCGCAGCCGAAAACAGCCTGGAGCTGTCGCTTGAGCTGCTGCCGCAGATTGATGCTGATTACATCTTCCTGGCTAATGACACAGCCAACAGCGGTGAGACCTTCTATAATGAGCTGACTGAAAGCTCCCTCTGGAAAAGCGTCCCTGCCGCCCAGGCCGGACATGTATACAATGTAGATGACCGCTACTGGCTTGGCGGAGGCGTGGTTGCCTACAGCAATGTTATCGACGATGTGCTGGAGCTCATCGCACCATGAGCAGTGTGAAGGAACTAACCTATCCGCACCAAGGCTGTGAGGAAATCAGAATGACAGCCGGTCCGTTTAAGGCGGAATACCGGCTGCTGCTGGCGCATCCCGCCGGTGAAGCGCCGCCGGAGGGGTATCCGGTTATTTATGCCTTGGACGGACATGCTGTTTTTCATACCCTGGCAGAAGCGGCACGGCTGCAGACACGTAAGCCGCACGGATATGACCCTGTGCTGATTGTCGCGGTCGGCTACCCTTCCGGCGAGCCGTTTGATATGACCCGGCGCTGCTATGATTTCACGATGCCGGTACCGGCAGATACTTTGCCGCAGCGTCCGGACGGCACAGACTGGCCGGAGCACGGCGGTGCCGACAGCTTCCTGGAGCTGCTGGAGCAGGAGATCATGCCGCTGATTGCCGGACGGTTTCCGGTGGACCGCAAGCGGCAGGCGATATTCGGCCATTCTCTCGGCGGGCTGCTTGTGTTGCACGCCCTGTTCACCAGACCTGCGCTGTTCAGCCACTATGCAGCCGGCAGCCCTTCCTCCTGGTGGGGGGATTATAAGGTTCTGAAGGAGCTGGATGCATTCGCTGCCGGGTATCCTTCGCTAGAGCTGCAGCGACGGCTGCTGATTACGATCGGTGCTGAGG
>RCUO01000783.1_pt1 | contig 14088 bp, 18 predicted proteins | sample 2166161 | NCBI WGS metagenome assembly RCUO01 (sample SAMN09932617, study PRJNA488358) | compost metagenome | feature: garden; material: soil; isolation source: compost soil in cyclohexanecarbonitrile-enriched culture | place: Germany: Experimental Botanical Garden Goettingen | collected 2016-01-27 | reverse complement strand
CGCCCCCGAGAATAGCAATTGTCCGTCCGGCCAGTGCAGCACAATCTATAGCCTCCGACGTGTGCGCATACAGATGCTCCGGCAGGTTCTCAGCGATCATAGGCGGTACATGCCATTCGCCGCCGCCCTGAATACCTGTTGCCAGCACAACCTTGCGGGCCAGCAGGATACTGGAGGGCACACCGGCTCCGGTAATATGCAGACGGTGGACTCCCTCCTCCGCAGGCTCGATCAGCTTAAGCGTTACTTCATTAATGACAGGCAGACTAAGCACACTGCGGTACCAGCGCAAGTAATTCATCCAGTCGCCGCGCGGGATTTTATCAACTGCTTCCCAGCCTTCCGGGCCGGTCTGTGCTTCCTGCCAGGCGCGGAAGGTCAGTGATGGAATACCCAGATCAATAGAGGTAAGGTGCTTCGGCGTCCGCAGTGTAACCATCCGGGCATAAGTGTCCCAGGGCCCTTCCTTCCCCTCCTCATTCTCATCAATAACAAGAATATTGGAGATCCGTTCCCTCAATAGTCCAAAAGCCGCTCCAAGCCCGCTCTGGCCGCCGCCTACAATAACCACATCATATACATGACCTTCGGGATGCTCCAGGGGACGCAGCCAATCCGCGCCGCCGTAGGCCAGATAGGAAAGATCCGTTCTCACACGTTCGTTCAAAGCTTCCAGGCTCATCATACCTCAGACCTTTCACCGGCATTATCAGGAACCTAACCGCTATCAGGCTGTTCCCGTGCGCTTCAGTTATATTATTTGCCATATTATATCTGCTGCGGGCTGTCTTTTGAATATATATGTTAGGTTAATTGTCATTATAGCTAAAAATTAATCAAATGATTGTACATTTCACCCAAATTTCAACGCCTGGTTAACCTCATCCATCATTCTTTGCAGAGTATCCTCATCAAAAAACAAGCTTGTCCCTTCCAGACATTCCGCTGTCCCGGGGTCAAAATCCGCAAAATCAGTATCTTCTCCAAGAGAGTACAGCTTAGCGTCTGCAAAGCCCTCCCATTTCGTAATCACCGGCTGCACCAGCAGGTTCACCACATAGACCAGCCTGTGGCCGACATTCAGGTACAGATAATGATCTACCCTTCTTGGCGGCTGGGGCTGTGCTGCCTGCAGGTATAGCTTATGGGTAAGCTCATTCTCCGTTATGTTCAGCATAATCACTTCATTACTGTACTCATCCACAGACATGGTCAGATTTGGGGCGAAACCGGCCACAAACCGCAGCGCCGGGGAATGTCTCAGTGAATCCTCAAACTGCCAGCCAAGCGGCATTATTCCGAATTCAACAGCTTCACCGCCGAAATAAGCTTGCTGCAGCAGGGCTTGAACCTCTTTTACCTCGGCATCCTCATAAGCTTCAAGCTCTGCTGTATCGACAGTGTAATGCATCAGCCTGCGCTTTTGTCCGGAATACCAGTGACCGCTGTCGTAATGCCGGTACAAATCCTGCATGACAGGTAGAATGCCAGTCTCCGTTTCACGGAACAGCTTAACCGATCCGGGCTTCAGCTGGTTCATATGTACAGATTCGATTCGCCCTCCCCGTTCAAGCTGCCTCACCACACCGAAATGGGGAGTAACCTCGTCCATCACCCGCTGCAGCAGCTTTTCATCCGGTACAGGAACAGTAATATTGAAATCGACATTAAGCAGCACACTTCCCGCTGTAAAATATTGCGCCAGTGCGCTCATACCTGACGGATCATCTGTCTTTATTGTATTCATAAAAAACCTGGAGCGGTCTCCGATATTCATTCGCTCCTGCCTGCTGCAGTATTCTAATGTGCTGTGGTCCTTAATCCATTCAAACATGGCTTATACCTCCTATCATTGAGTACATCAGCAGAAACATAATATATCCCCTATAATATCCTATTCAGGATGATTATAGGGGATATGGGTGTGTCTACTCTACTTTAAGGCTGCACTTTTATTAGAAACGGGCTACAAAGAATTCACGGTTAGCGGAAACACTTTTTGTTGTCAGAAGGTTACCCGCTTCATCTCTTATCCGCAGCACATAGGACACTGTGGTCAGAGTAGAAATAGTCGGAAATTGGGCTACACCGAAATCGTCGAAATCCGTAGTCGTTGTGACCGCTCCGCTTGTCAGCGAGGCTGTCCAGCCGGTGGTATCCTTATTGACATTGCCCGTGCTTGTTGCCAGAACGACGAAGCGGCTAAAGGTTTGTTTGATCCGTTTTCTTTTTACAACCTTCTTTGCGTTCGTTTTGCGGGCCATCAGTGCTTTCTTAGCCAGTAATGCTTTTTTTGCCATCAATGCTTTTTTGTCAGCTTCTCTCACTTTGCTTCACCACTTTCTTTTAAGATAGTGTATTAAATGCAATTTAAGAGCTGCCTGAAAGGAATACTGACCCACTCTCGTAAAAATGTGGTATTGTCTCCTTTTCATAGATAGGTGTCCGCTGGGCTGCTCTCTGCATAGAATGTGCTATTGGAGAGGTGGAGCGACAGTCATGAGTGAATCGATGTGGATACGGCATTACGCCGCCAAAATCAACAGGCCCTTAAAGCACCAGCTGCGGAATTCAAAAGGATCTGCGAAAAGAGCTGTCCCAGTCCCGGTAATTGTCCAGTTCAAGCATAAGCTGACCCCGGCCCGGATACAGGCTCTGCAGAAGCATATAGGCGGACATTCTTTTCCTGTAAAGCACAGGCTGCCTCTGCTGAATGCCGTATCCGCGCAGGTTTCGGTGAAATGTCTGGAGCGGATCTGCAGCTGCGGAGAGGTCGGAAAGGTCTATCTGGACGGGGTGAAAAAAGCGTTCCTGAATATCGCCACTCCTTCGATCGGATCAGCAGCCCTTCAGCAGACACGAGGGCTTACCGGAAAAGGGGTTAACATTGCGATCATAGATACGGGAGTTTATCCCCATCCCGATCTGACCCGGCCGGTCAACCGGATTATCGCCTTTAAGGACTTCATTAATTACCGGAAGAAGCCCTACGATGACAATGGACACGGCACGCATATCAGCGGGGACGCTGCAGGTAACGGCTGGGCCAGCAAAGGCAAATATAAGGGGCCTGCTCCCGAAGCAGGTATAGTAGGGGTGAAAGTGCTCGATCAATACGGCGAAGGCTACGACTCAACCATTATTAAAGGTATTGAATGGTGCATCGCCAACAGGAAGCGTCTTAGACTGCGCATCCTGTCCATGTCCTTCGGCGGACCGGCAGCTGCTTCAGCTGAGGATGATCTGCTCATTCAGGCAGTCGAACATGCCGTTAAGGCCGGACTGACCGTTGTTATCTCCGCCGGGAATAGCGGCCCTTTGCCAAGGACGGTTGATTCTCCGGGAATCAGCCCATCCGCGATTACAGTCGGAGCAGTTAACGACCGCCGGACGCTCACCCAGGCAGATGACCGCATCACGTTCTATTCCAGCCGCGGTCCTGCTCCGGGCGGCAGAGTAAAGCCGGACATCGTAGCGCCCGGGGAGAGGGTCATCTCCCTTCTCGCACCCGGCTCCCGGCTGGCCCGCCAGCAGCCAGGGCTGAGGGTAGGCAAATGCTATATCAAGCTGTCCGGCACTTCCATTTCTACGCCGATTGTCTCAGGTGCAGCCGCCCAGCTGCTGCAGCATCGTCCATGCCTGACACCGCAGCAGGTTAAAAAGACCCTGAAGCGAAATGCCTTCCCGCTCAACCTGAAGCCTAACACCGCCGGGAGCGGTGAGGTGAACATGCGGTTTCTGGACTGCCGGAAAAAGCGAAAATGATGGATCTTAGGCTAATACTTTTATTTCTTGAAGAACTTCCTTTACATCACAGCCGGGATTTAATTGACTGATCATCTCTTCCGTGATGGGGCAATCAGCATAAATTTTTGCAACAGCTTCTAATGATAGTGGCAGCTCAAAATAATCTGCTGCAAATGCTGCAAATTCCTGGGGTGTTTGGTATATACAGCCCAATAAAAAGTCAGACCCGTCGTTTTCACCTTCCGGAATCTCAACTTTTCCATTGTGCCAGTTAGTATCACTGTTTTTACGCCAAATACAAAAGGTCACATCGTCTTTTTCAATGGCCTCATCTTCAAGTAAACCTAATAATTCCTTGGGAACGTCATCGTAAATCCCTGGCCATACTTTATGTCCATCTTGCGCATAAGGGCTTAATTCAGATTCATGATCAAAGCCTTTTATGATACAGCCTTCATGGGAAAATAAAATAATCAGATGATCACCTGCACCATTATCTATTTTCGCCATACAAATGCCCTCACCCCAATCTTGAATGAAGCTATGGTAACAGAGCCATTCCTCTTGACACAGAATTAAATTTAGGGATGCCTGGATTTTCATCAGCTTTTTCAAAATGATTGGATTTGGCAAACGCTCTAACACCTTTACTTCCAAGAATCCTCACCCTTTCATCTTTCCTTGCAAAGCAATTCTCAATCAACAAAGGCAGCTAATCGTGATGATTAGCTGCCTTTGTTGATTGAGCTAATGTTACCCGTTAGTTCAAAGAACAGTTCATTAACAAATTATCACTTTACTCTTTCGGAAATATTTTCACTTATTTCTTCAGGATTATCAACACCAATGATCAACTTTGATATTTTGAACTTACCAACTTTAAAGCTATCCAAATCTAAATGAAGAGTTTCAAGCTCATTTTCAAAAAAGTGCAGTTGATAACTACCATTTGATCTAAATAACCCATTTCTCCTTTCTCCAAATAAAGCACCATATACTTTAAAAGCATTTGGTATCGGTCTACCTGTTGTTATTCCTGTAATTGAAGAGTATGGAATTTGTAGCCCCTTATCTAATTTTAAAAAGGGTGAGTATCCAACGTCGATATTTACGTAGGTTTCCATTAGTTGAATTTTACGTTCCATATTTAGATTCCCCCGTTTTTAAACAATCCATTTTTTTCACAGCCCATAATTACATATAATACCACAAACACCTTCTTCATAAAAATCTAAACTGCCCGTTCGCTGAATAAAAGCAGCTTATCATCGATCTGCTGCTTTCTCTGTATTACAAACTATCGTCTACGTTAGTTGAATAAGCACGCTTTCTTTTATTACACAATATCGTCGTACTGTGACATAAAGAAACGCTTAAGTTATAATAATGGTGAATTAAATATTGAAGGGACTGAACTATGCGCAGATATCGATATCTTAACCCCAAAATAAATAGATAATGGAGGTAATATATTGATTACAGAAATACAAACCAAAAGACTAAAATTAAGAAAAATGAAATTATCTGACTCTGCTAGTTTGTTTAACATTTGGTCTGATCCTGAGGTTACAAAGTTTATGAATATCAATAGTTTCACTGATGAAAGCCAAGCAGTAGAAATGATTAAAATTCTTAATAACCTGTCTTTGGAAAGCAAAGCTATTCGTTATTCCATAATCGAGTTAGAATCAAATCGCATAATTGGTTCCTGCGGTTATAATTCTATAGATTCTTCAAACGCTAAAGCAGAGATTGGATACGATATTAGTAAAGATTATTGGGGCAAGGGATATGCTCCTGAGGCCATTCAATCTCTGATGGATTATGCGTTCAACACTTTAAATTTCAACAGGATAGAAGCAAAAGTCGAACCCGAAAACAATAATTCCATCAGAGTTTTGCAAAAGTTAAACTATACATTCGAAGGAACAATGAGAAAGTGCGAAAAGTCCAAAGGAAAGTTTATTGATTTAAGCATTTTCTCAAAATTAGTAACAGAGTAACTTTTAATGGGTGGGCCTACATTTTTATGGTGTAGGCTTTTTATTTACTTCACGTTGCTCAACTAAATGAATAGTTTGCGTCTACTTCGTCATAGCTTTTGGAAGAGTAGGGATACTCCTACTCGTTTAATCATCTGTATCTTCGTACTGTGTATTAAGTAGAGCAACTGTTGTCACATCCTCCAAACGTAGAAGGCTAGACAGACTCTCCTAGCCTCAGCCGATTCCGGATCGAGTTTAGCCGCCTTCTGCCAGCAGCTCCGGGCTTCTGCATACAGATATTTAAATTAGATATTTATTGATAATATTTATTCCTTAAGGAGGTGGACGCACTGTTAATGATCTTTGATAAGTTATTTAATATTTCCAAGGTTGCGGCATATGCAACAATTGCGATGTACACATTCTTCCAGTTTGTACTCACAAAACATAATACGGTAAATGATTTAATCAATAGCCAACCTTTTAGTTTATGTCGTAGCTGCTGCTATTCTTGAGGCATTACATAATCTATATGACTTTTTATGTGGCCATCTAGAGCGGTAATCTACTACTACCAAAGCTTACCCAGACATACATCATGGCGCAATAATGGATAGATTTACTCTATTGGTCCCTATTAATCATCTATTTTTTATATGGAGCACTTAATTGACCATCTATTGATTACATTGTATAATACAGGTATATTATGTAAAATAAAGGCAGGTGAGGCCGTTGGATGGAAATATCGATTTAGATTTAGATATAAATCTTCTAGATCTTGATCCAGCCGTAAAAGTTCTTAAAATGATATATTCTTTTGAAAGCTGGCCCAATCTTCTAAAACTAGCAGATACCTTTTTCAACCGAATAACTCAAATTTATAATAATTACACACACAATAATGAACTGGAACTAAAACACCAACGACCTTTAATTTATTATTATGGATACAGCTTGCTTATGTTGGGACTAGCCCACAAAGAAATTGAAAATTATGATAAAGCTCGAACTTACATTAAAGCTTATAGTGATTTGAGTTGGTTCAAGGGATTAGATGCTGAAGGATTAAATGAGGTAGCCTATTATAAGTACATATCAGAGCCAAATCTCTTAGAAGTAGAAGTGCTTTCCGGAAATATTCAATTCATAGATCGTTATGTTTCTTTCCTTTTATCCAACACTAAAGAAGTTCTACCGGGACTGATAACTTTGTTAAAAACAGCTACTAATTTCAATTTAAACATTGAATCTCATTTAGCTCTTTTCTCTAATAGAATTTCAAAATTTGAGGATACCGCTGCTGATGAAATTATAATAAATTCCTACCAAGAAACTTTTTTTATTAATATGATCAGATATAAAACAAAAATTCAAGATTATAATACAGCTATCAAATATAGCATGAAATTATTAGATTCTGCAGAGGTCACAAACTCTGATAAAATCTTTAAACAAGCAGTAGTATACTTCGAATCATTACGTTCATGTGCTGATACTACTCAAATTAAAGATTTTGAAGAGAAAATAATAAATTTCAAAGAAAGGGTTGAGTCTCTGTGAAGAAATTTGCTGTATCTTTATTGTTGGTCCTCACTATCGTCAGCATTGCGCCAGCACTGCCAAGTACCTCACCAGTGGTCTTATTCCACGGAGCAGAACATTAATATCAGAAGTACAGCGCGGGTTAGGAGATTGCTCCTAACCTGTTTTTTATGAAGTGAATTATGTAGTTATTGCAATAACATCCTCCATCTTGAACCAATCCCACTCCTCCTCCGACCAGCGGAGTTTAATTCCCTGTTGTTTATCCAGTTTCATCACGATACCTCGTTTTAATATATTCTCCATGGGATCAAACAGAGTGAGTGTAATCGGGCTGTGCTCTTCCATAGAACGATATAACAATATTTCAAAGCGCTCTATCTCCTGTAAATCTAGAATAGGCTTTTCACGACGTTCCTGCTCATTATTGTCATCTATAATCCGGTTTTTATGTTCGGGCAATATCATTCTGCTACACTCCCATACGTTCTCTAATTTTTTCATCATGAAGTTGCCCTCCTAATAATCCGTCCAGTAATTCGTTTTGCTACCATCTATCCCCCACTGGAGCTCTTGTGGCTCTGACTTTTTCTTTTTAAACCTAGGGTCAATCCTTTCCCAGCCTTCAATAATTCGGGCGCTCTCTGGTGGAGTGTGTGGGGTCCATTCTATATATTTTTCGTTAACTAATTCCCTAAGCCCACTAATGATCTTACTTGGTGTCCGTCCACTCTTGATTTCTAACTCCTGTAAAGTTGGCATATGAGCATGATGCACGGCAGAGTGGCGCATGATCATTAGTAGCTTTCGGGCGGTGTCACTAAGCATAGCGCTTCTTTTGCACAGGCTGCCAAGCAAGAATATTAGCCTCCAGAAATACGCGCGGTGCTCCGGTTGATAAGCAAGTTGCGCGAATATATCCCCCACGAATCCCTTTCACATCAATTTTCCGTTGAGATATCTTACCTGATTTATCTTGGTACACTATTTCAATGGTTTGACCGATGCTTATTTGCATAATTATTCACCTTCCAAAGATAAGAACATTTGTTTGTATTATAACCAAACGTACGTTCGTTAATCAATGTAAAAATATCCCGCCAGGCATGAATTATTACATACAAAGTCATCGCTCAGGTTTATAATTTGTTCTATAAGCATTTATTGCATTTCCGCAAACAAACTAAGGAGTATGAGTGTTTTTTATATGTTATAGGGGGAAACGAATATTAGGACCGATGACTGAGGCTGAAGCTATGCGTGAATGGTTTACTCTCTCCGGTACAGTGAAGGAGATTTATATTATTGAGGTAGATGAGAACGATAAGGTAAGACGCCAGATCGGACCCACTAAGAAAAAAAAGAAATAAATATAAAGGGAAAAAACGTAAAAACACCCCGCCGACCTATTAAGGTTGACGAGGCTGTTTTAATTTTTAAAAAGGAAACTGAGTAAGCGAGGCTATTAACAGTACAATCCCAACAATCGAGGATAGCACAGCCATTTTATCTTTCGTTTTCAAATACAATGCCGCTCCATTAAATATTAAAGCTCCGCACATCCCCAGCATAGTCCAAGACACTATCACTTGATCCTGGCCGCGGAAAAATGTGATTCCCAGAATGATTGTTGCTGCACTGAATAAAATACCGCACACTCTTAGTACTTTCAGCAAAATGCTCACCTCCGTAAAATAAAACACGCTAATCTAATATATTGGTTCCGCCATAAATTATAATTCATAGATTACTATTCCTATATCTGGTAGAATTAACTAGCAATTATTAGCAGATTTAGGGGGATATAAAATTGAACAAAAAAGCTTTTTTATGTATCGTGGCAACTATTGTAATCCTTTCAGGATGTGGTAGTTCCACAACAAATTCAGAGAAAAAAAATACAACGTCTACAGGAGTTACACCGTCCGAAGCAACAGCCAGCCCTTCAGAGCCCACTCCTGAGCCAAAAAAGAAACTTACAGCTTCCGAGAAACTGGCTCTCAACTATGTGGAGATTTTCCTCAATGGTTCAGATATCGAAGCGAAAAAGAAATTCGTATCCGAAAATATACTTCCAGATGTACAACCCATTTTCCAAATGGCTGAATCTACTGAGACACCCGAGAATAATAAACTTAAGAATCCTACAGTAATTGAAACAGCTGATTATACGGACAAAGATGGCGGAAAAGATAAACTCGTGCTTATCCAAGGTGAGAAGTCTTCCTCCAATAGCGAACTTATCATTTTTATTAAAGATGACAAAGTTGGATGGGGGTATTCGTCTAATGACAAAGATAAGGATGCATTTAACGAAGTGAGGAAACTCTTCAAGGAACCTGTAATTAATACTTCAGATTCAGGTAATGCAGGTACAACTGAACAGTCTCCTGAAGCGACGCTTAAAGAAATCAGTAATTTTGTCGTTTCAGATATTTGGAATGATGGATTTGTTGATATCAGCTGGTATGCAGGTTCAGGAACTGGCTCTACGGGTCAAACAATAGATATAGATTTTACAATCGAGCAATTAGCAAAAGCAATGACCCAAAAAATGGAGTATGATAATTATATCAACAACCTTGATGCAAAATATGATTCAATTAAAAGCATCTGGGCTAAGCTCACGGGTGAGATGGATCGTATGTACAAACAAATCCAAGATACGCCTCCTATTGCAAATGATGCAACCACCAAAATAGATACAGGAATATTCACCCAGTACTTGAGAGCTTTTACTGATGAGGTTGACAAATTACCTAATACTTAGATTAAAAAATAAAGTCCCTGCCGGCCGCCACGGTTAGCAGGGATTTTGTTCGGCTTTAATGGCTTGCGACTCAAAATAGTAATCCACCAGAGCATAGATGAAACCAGCAATTCCGAAAAAAACAATAGCTGTACTACTATTCAAATGGTATTCCCGTATAAAGCGTTCATCGTACACCTCGTAAAAGAAACCATATCCCGCAATACCACTCAATAAGAATATCATTATGCGGTTTACTAAAGGATTAACTATCTTTCGAATAACCCATGATAAAGGAAGCAGTATAACCGGGTAAAGAAGAACTGAAAAGAGGAACACCAGAAAAATAAAAGCAAACCCAATGTTTTGAAAACCGTAATATTCTGTTGTACTTATTTTAGTTCCTTCCCAAAGCTCCAATCCAAAGGCTGCCAGGGTGAATAAAATCGTCGAAATAAACCATAACATTATAGGCTTAACTGCACGCAAAACAATCCCACCATCTTTATGCTTTTTATACTTACAGCCGATTTTTCAAATCATCATTTCGCACTTGGTTTAGATGGATTACCTTTTTACCTTGCTGAATAATTCTTGCATGTAATCTTCCGTCATGTATTCTCTAAACTCTTTATCTAATAAGTCTATTTCATCTTGATTTATCCATTGGTAGTTAAAAATAGTCCCACAGTCTTCACCTTCTCCTTCTCCAGTGAAGCTCCACTTTTCAGGTAATCTCGTTTCTGGAATTAGAAGGTAGTCATGTCTTTCGACATTCGCATCTATAAAATCCTTATAATAATATTGTGTGCCTATTTTCTTTACTAATTTAAATTGTTTAAGTCCACTTTCTTCTTGAATTTCCCTGAATAACGCTTCTTCTTCTGTTTCCCCGGCATCGACATTTCCACCTACTAATCTAAAGGGTACTTCTGGTTCATTAAGATAGACTAATAAAGTCTTTTCTCCAACTTCATTGTCTTGCAAAATAAATCCGTATACCTTCTTTCTAATCGGTTTTCCTATCTTCATCGTGACACCTCATATCTTCAACATCTCTTCTGGGACTAAGTGGCTCTTCTAATATTGTTTTTCGATCTCCACACTATTTTTTTGTGCCCATTTATTTAATAGTGTGAAAATATCTTTTGCTTCATCCTTATTTACCTGTATCGTAATTATTTTTTTCTTTTTTCGAGCCGGAATTATATGAAAAAATATTGAAATAGGATTATGAATCACAATTTTTTTCAAGGAACCACACGTAATATTTGTTTCACCAATTACTACACTATCATCTAGTACTTCAAGTTTATGCTTTTCCTTTTGACTTTTTAACGAAATAAATAGAAAAGGAAAAACTGGCAGGACAAAAAATAAATAATAATAAACACTAAGATCAAAAAACACATTCAAACCTACGTATAAAGCATTGGCTAATAAACAATATGAAGTTAAATAAGGATATTTTTTACTATGAGGAAAAGTTACCAGCATTCTATTGCTATTGTTTGTGTCCAACATACTTACACCTCTATTCATCACCTTAATTATTTCACTTTGGATATTATATCATTAATTCCCATATATTATAGTTATGATTTCCCTTTGGAAGGGTTAATTGTCTTTGTAATATGGGTAATCCATCTTCACTTAGTCTGAATCCATGTTATAAAATTAGTATCGAATCTAAGTTGTCGAGTCGATAACCCTCCAGGGATAAATATCAAATCATAGGCTGACAGATCAGGGGAAACCTGGTTTATTTTCAACGTCAATCCTCGATCATCCGTGACTTCTTCCTTGTTGGAACAAAAATCCCACGATACATTTTCTATCGCCTTTAGAACTCCCATCCGGGTAACCGCATCGTAAAAACCAACAAAATCTAACGTGGTCATCCCATCAAATAGAATATAAGCCATCCTCATCATTTTCATTCTACACACTCCTTCGATACTTTTCGGCGAAATTCATTGGGGGTGATCCCGTATTCATTTTTAAAAACACGATAGAAAGAACGCAAACTGTTGAATCCGGAATCAAACGCGATATCCGTGACCGGATGGGTAGTGGATAACAGCAGCATATGAGCAAAGGCTACCCGTTGGCCATTGATGTAATCACGAAATGAAATGTGAAACTGCTCAGAAAAGATTCGGGAAATGATAAATTTACTAATGCCAAGCTCTCTTGAAAGCGTATCCAGATTTATGTGATCTAAAAAATGCATGTCGATGTAAGCAAGGATTTTGGGGACGAGATCCATTTCTTTTTTGTAGTCTACTTTTTTCATTAGCAGTAACGGCAGAGCGTGCCCTAATACTACAGAGGTATAAGCCTTGAGCAGACGAACATCACATTGTTCTTTATATAGTTTATACAAGGTTGCCAGCAGATCTTGAAGCACCTTTTGTTTCGAAACTATAGGGTTATCCGGAACATGATTAAGCAAATCCCCCGCAAAATCCCCCGGAAAAGTGGCGTCAAAAAAGAACAGCAGGATCTGGCTTTTCTCTAGGGTTTTGTAGCTGTGAGGTTGATTGGAGAAAATAATCGCTATGTCTCCTTCAGACAAATCATACTCTTTTCCATTGATGTTGATATTGATTTTGCCGGACAAAACCATTGTTATCTCTACATTTTTGTGTAGATGAAGAGGATAAGTGTTATTGGTAGAAATAAAGGAGTGAAACGCCTGGTCACGATGCTGATATTTAATATTCATGTTTTTCTCCCTATCGTCATGGAATGCTAAGCACTATAGCTGCTGTAATACTAAGAACATAATATGAATTTGTTCGTTTGCGCAAGAACCAAAGAGCAATAGTTGGCACAAAAAAAGATTTTTTTGGCAGGTAAATACGCCCTAAAAGTTTTAAAGTATTACCAGTAAGCTGCTTGTCGCAGACCAGTAACATTTCACTGAGAGGAGGAAGTATAACAGGAACAGCATTCAGCGATAAGACTGTATCCATGTTATACGTCAAAAAGATGAAATGGAAGAGTAAAAAATCAGGTAAGGTTATAGGTGTCTTATTGAGTTTTTCGGTAGCGTTTTCATTTTTAGGAGGTCACACACTTGCAGCTTCAGGGCAGGCAGACGGAGACAAAAGTTTTGCGGGTGCCTCTATTCTTGCTTTTCCTGGCGCGGAAGGTGGCGGCGCCTATACGAGCGGTGGTCGAGGAGGCGATGTATACATCGTAACTACCCTTGAAGATTACGCTGTAAAAGACAAACCGATTGCAGGGTCCCTTCGCTATGGAATTTTATCTACGCCTAAAGAGGGTCGTACCATTGTTTTTCATGTTTCCGGAACGATTGAACTGAAGAGCACGTTAAGTCTCAATAATATTAAAAACCTGACCATCGCTGGGCAAACCGCTCCAGGCAACGGAATTACCATTGCAGGTTGGGATACCAATATCAGCAATTCAGAGAATATCATTATTCGGTACACCGCTTTCCGTCCGGGTGCCACTAATGTGTATAATGGCAGTGATTCAATGGATGCGCTTTGGGGGAGAGACAACAACTACTTCCTCATTGACCATTGTTCCTTCAGTTGGAACACAGATGAAACTCTATCTTTATATAGAGGCGAAAATGGCACGATCCAGTGGTCCATTATTTCCGAAAGTCTGACTCTATCCGGGCATTCCAAAGGAAGACATGGCTACGGCGGTATTTCAGGCGGAGACAAAACAACATTCCATCACAATCTGTATGCGAACCATACCTCGCGAAATCCAAGACTAGGCGGCGGTTACGCAGGTGCTGCAGATGCTGATCATGTGGCGGTTGTTCAGTTCTCGAACAATGTAATTTACAATTGGGGCTTTAACGGCACTTATGGCGGAGGTTTTACTTTTACTAACTTTATGAACAATATCGAAATTGCCGGCCCAGGTACAAGAGATAATGTAACTAACCGAGTGATTGATGCCGGTGAAGCTACCAAGCTGGGCGGTTTCTATATTACTGGAAACAGAATTAACGGTAAGCTCACAGGCTTACTGAATGATGCTTCAGATTATGTGAAATTTTCTGGCGTACAGAGT
>RCUO01000782.1_pt1 | contig 14105 bp, 12 predicted proteins | sample 2166161 | NCBI WGS metagenome assembly RCUO01 (sample SAMN09932617, study PRJNA488358) | compost metagenome | feature: garden; material: soil; isolation source: compost soil in cyclohexanecarbonitrile-enriched culture | place: Germany: Experimental Botanical Garden Goettingen | collected 2016-01-27 | reverse complement strand
GGTGGGGCGGTGTCGGATTGCGGGGTGTCAGCCGCATGGATGCGGCTGCCAAGCCTCCATGGACGGATTTACGGCGTCCCCGCACTCCGACACCGCCCCGCCATCCCACGGAATGCCAGCTTTTGCTTCGGCTGTTGCCGTTGCTCTGGCCTCTGCAGGTGCAGGGCGCAGCCCTGCCGAACCCACTACTCCGCTACGTGCTCGACCTCGCGCGGCTCCGGCTTGGTGTCGGGCAGCTGCCAGAAGATCAGCGTCGAGGTCAGGGTGATCGCGCCCACGCACAGGAAGGTAGCGTGCAGCGCCGCCGTGGCGCCGTGGCCTTCCAGCTGCGTGCCGAACGCGGCCAGCAGGCTGCCTGCAGCCGCCGCACCGAAGCCGGCGGCGAGCATCATCACCATCGACAGCAGGCTGTTGCCGGAACTGGCGAACTCGCGGTCGAGGTCGCGCAGGGTGACGGTGTTCATCACGGTGAACTGCAGCGAATTGACCGCGCCGAAGAAGGCCAGCTGCAGCAGGCGCACGCTCAGGTGCTGGCCCGGCGTCATCAGGATGAAGCTGGCCATCGCCAGGCCGACCAGTACGGTGTTGGTCATCAGTACGCGGCGATAGCCGTAGCGTTCGACCAGCTTCACCGCCAGCTTCTTCGACACCATGCCCGCGGCCGCCACCGGCACCATCATCAGGCCGGCGTTCATCGGCCCGAGGCCAAGGCCGACCTGCAGCAGCAGCGGAATCAGCATCGGCATGGCACTGCTGCCGATGCGCGAGAACAGGTTGCCGAGAATGCCGATGCGATAGCTGGGCACGCGGAACAGCGCCAGCGAAAACAGCGGTGCCGTTGAATTTGCCGCGTGCAGCCAGTAGCCGACCAGTGCAGCCAGGCCAGCCACGGTCATCAGCATCACCAGCGCGTGCGGTGTGCCGAGTCCGGAAATGCCATCCAGCGCCAGCGACAGCACCACCATCGCAAAGGCCAGCATGGCGTAGCCGCGCAGGTCGAAACGGGTGCGATGGCTGGCGTAATGGTCGGGCATGATCTTCATCGCGGCGATGAAGCCAATGACACCGATCGGCAGGTTGATCAGGAACACCCAGTGCCATGATGCGATTTCGACCAGCCAGCCGCCCAGAGTCGGGCCGATCAGCGGACCGACCAATGCGGGGATGGCGATGAAGCTCATTGCACGCAGGAAGTCCTCGCGCGGTACCGAGCGCATCACCGCCAGGCGACCGACCGGCAGCAGCATCGCGCCACCGATGCCCTGCAATACGCGGGCCGCCACCAGCTGGTGCAGCTGCTGCGCCATCGCGCAGGCCAGCGAGCCGAGGGTGAACAGGATGATCGCCACCAGGAAGGTGCGACGGGTTCCGTAGCGGTCGGCGATCCAGCCGGAGGCGGGAATGAAGGTGGCCACGGCCAGCGCGTAGCTGAACACCACCGATTGCATCTGCAGGGGACTTTCCCCGAGGCTGGCCGCCATCGCCGGCAGTGCCGTGTTGACGATGGTCGAGTCCAGCATCTGCATGAAGATCGCCAGCGAGACCAGCCACAGCAGGGGGCGCTGGCGGGTGTAGGTCGATGGCGCTGTGGACATGGGGTGTGACCGGTGCAACGTGGGGGCGCCATGATCGCGCACTGCGGGTCACGGCGCGATCAACATCGCGCCGTGACCGCATGCGGGATGCTCAGCGTTGGCTGTGCGCGTGCACCGCGTCGACCAGCACCTGTACATGGGCCGGGTCCATGTCCGGCGACATGCCGTGGCCGAGGTTGAACACATGGCCCTCGCGCGAACCGCCATTGCCGGCGGCATAGGTGTCGAGCACACGTGCGGCCGCGGCAGCGATCGCATCGGGCGAGGCATACAACGTGGTCGGGTCCAGGTTGCCCTGCAGGGCTACGCGGCCACCGGTGCGGCGCAGTGCTTCATCCAGGTCCAGCGTCCAGTCCAGGCCGAGCGCATCGGCGCCGGTCTGCGACAGCGCTTCCAGGTGCAGGCCGGTGCCCTTGCCGAACAGGATCAGCGGCGTGCGCTCGCTGCCTTCGCCGCGCTCCAGGCCCTCGGCGATGCGCTGCAGGTAGCGCAGCGAGAACTCGCGGTACATCGCCGGCGACAGCACGCCGCCCCAGGTGTCGAACACCTGCAGGGCCTGCGCGCCGGCCGCGCGCTGCGCGCCGAGATAGGCGATCACCGCGTCGGTGGTCACTTCCAGCAGGCGGTGAAGGGCCTGCGGATGATTCAGCGCCATCGCCTTGATGCGCGCGAAATCCTTGCTGCCGCCGCCTTCGACCATGTAACAGGCCAGTGTCCACGGGCTGCCGGAAAAACCGATCAGCGGTACCTGGCCGTCCAGCTCGCGGCGGATCAGGCGCACCGCGTCCATCACGTAGCCCAGGTCCTGTTCCATGTCCGGCACCGCCAGCCTGGCGATGGCCGCTTCATCGCGCACCGGGTGACGGAACTTCGGGCCTTCGCCTTCGACGAAGTACAGCTCCAGGCCCATTGCGTCGGGAATGGTGAGGATGTCCGAGAACAGGATGGCCGCGTCCAGCGGGAAGCGGCGCAGCGGCTGCAGGGTGACTTCGCAGGCGATCTCCGGGTTCTTGGCCATGGCCAGGAAGCTGCCGGCCTTGGCCCGGGTGGCGCGATATTCCGGCAGGTAGCGGCCGGCCTGGCGCATCAGCCAGACGGGGGTGCAGTCCACCGGTTCACGGCGCAGGGCGCGCAGCAGGCGATCGTTGCGGAGAGGGCTGGTCACAGTGGGCATTCCTTGGGCGAAAAGGGCAGCGGCGCAGTCAGTCGCCGTGCGAAAGAATCTGGAAGCCCCGATGCAGTTCGGCATCGCGGGCCTTCTCGTAGGCGTGGCGGGCTTCGTCGGCCTTGAGGTACAGCTCGCGCCGCAGCTGCGAGCGGGCGCCGACGCGGCCGGATTCGCGCAGCAGCTCCCAGCCGCCGAACAGGTCCGGGACCAGGGTCAGGCGCAGGAAGCGCGGTGCCTGGGCACCGTCGGCGGGTTGTTGCAGGTGGACGTGCATGGCGTCGATTGTATCGCCCCGGGGCGGCACGGACCTGTAGAGCCGAGCCCACGCTCGGCTGCGCTTCATGCCGCGGCACAATCCGGTAGCGCCGGGCCATGCCCGGCGAACGCGGAAGCGGTCAGCCTGCGCCCAGCACCTTCAGCACCGCCGCTTCATCCACATCCGGTACCACTTCGGCACGACCCATGCCGCGCCACAGCACCAGGCGCAGGCGGCCGGCCACGTTTTTCTTGTCCAGGCGCATGCGGCCGAGCAGGGCCTGCGGGTCAAGTCCGGCGGGGATTGCCACCGGCAGGCCAAGCTGTTCAAGCAGCGCCTGCAGGCGCACGCGATCGGCGTCGTCGGCCAGGCCCAGATCGGTGGATAGCCGGGCCGCCAGCACCATGCCCACCGCTACGGCCTCACCGTGGTTGAGCGCATCGCGCCCCGGTGCGGAGTAGCCCTGTTCGGTTTCGATGGCGTGGCCGAAGGTGTGCCCCAGGTTGAGCAGGGCGCGCTCGCCCTTCTCGAAGGGATCGCGCTCGACAATCGCCGCCTTGTGCCGGCAACTGCGGGCGATGGCCTCGGCGATCACGGCATCTTCGCCGGCCGCCAGTGCGTCGGCATGCTGCTGCAGCCATTCGAAGAACACCGCATCACCCAGCGCACCGTACTTCACCACTTCAGCCAGGCCGGCGCGCAGTTCACGCGGCGGCAGGGTGGCCAGCACGCGGGTATCGGCGATCACCGCACGCGGCGGATGGAACGCGCCGACCAGATTCTTGCCGGCCGGGATATCCACGGCGGTCTTGCCGCCCACCGAGGAGTCGACCATCGCCAGCAGCGTGGTCGGCAGCTGCACGCAGTCGACGCCGCGCATCCAGCAGGCCGCGGCAAAGCCGGCGAGGTCGCCCACCACGCCGCCGCCGAGGGCGAACACGCAGGCATCGCGGGTTGCGCCGAGCGCAGCCAGCGCCTCGATGACCGAGCCGAACTCGGCCAGGGTCTTGGAGGCTTCGCCGGCAGCCAGTACATGCTCACCCACGATCAGCTCCGGTCGTGCGGCCAGCAGGGTCTGTTTGACGGCATCCAGATAGCGCGGCGCAACCTCGCTGTCGCTGACCAGCAGCACATGGCGGCCACGTACATGGCTGGCCAGCGCGGAACCTTCGGCCTGGGCGCCGGCGCCAATGGTGATGGAATAGGGGCGGTCGCCGCCAACGGCGACCTGCAGCAGGGCAGGGGAAGTCATGCAGTGGGGTCCTGTCGCTGCCAGTGCGTGGCCAGCTTGAGCACAAGCTGGGCGGTCGCATCGGCTGCGGTAAACGGGTCGGTATCAAGGGTGACATCGGCCAGCTCGCGATACAGCGGGTCGCGATGCGCGGCCAGATCCTGCAGCACCTGTTCGCGGTCCGGCCGCTGCAGCAGGGGGCGCGCCTTGTCGCGTGACAGGCGCTCCAGCTGGGCCGCGACGCTGACCCGCAGGTAGACGACAAAGCCACGCCGGGCGATCAGGGCGCGATTGTCCGGATCGAGCACGGCACCACCGCCGGTGGACACCAGCTGGCCACGGCCGGCCAGCACCTGTGCCAGTGCCTGGCGCTCATGGGCGCGGAAGCCGGCCTCGCCGGAATGCTCGAAGATCGTGGGGATGCTGGCCCCGGTCGCATCGACGATGGCCTGGTCGACGTCGACGAAGTCCAGCGTGAAGCGCTCGGCGAGGCGACGGCCGATGCAGGTTTTACCGGCACCCATCGGGCCGATCAGGATCAGGTTCGGAGCGGGATTCATGCCCTCTGATGCTAACACCTCCGTGCCTTGGCCTTTACGTTCTTCACGTCAGGGTGGAGGTTCCTGCGGGGTTTCCCGCGCCTGACGGAGTACCTGCCATGTCGGTTGCCAAGGTCATCGAAATCAATGCGTCCTCGCCCAAGAGCGTGGAGGACGCGGTGCGCAGCGGATTGAAGAAGGTGTCCGGGACGGTCAAGGGCATCCAGGGCGCCTGGATCAACGAGACCAAGGTGGTCACCGACGGCAACGGTGAGATCACCGAATGGCGGGTGAACCTGCGGATCACCTTCCTGGTCGAGTGAGCCTGCTCAGCGCAGCGCCTGCACTTGGCGCTGCGCATCCAGCACTACCATCCGGTCGGCAATGGCCGGCAGCGCACGCAATGCCTGCCGGCTGACCCGCTCGTAGTACTGCACGAAGCGTTCCAGCTGTGGCCGGCTCATGCCATGCCGGCCCGGCTGGGCCGCCTGCAGGTTCTGCTCCTGCTGCCAGCGCCAACGCGGCACCACCGAGAAATCCGGGGGCTGCAGGAACCACAGACGGTCGCAGCGCTGCCACAGCGCCGGATAGTCGCGGGCCAGCGCCTGGTTGCACCAGCGCCGCCAGCGGCCATCGGCATCGGCCTCGCGCTCGAGTGCGTTGAGGGGAGGGCCCAGTTCGGCCTCGTCCTGCGCCGGAGTGCCGAGGAACCAGCCCTCGAACACCAGCAGATCCAGCGGCTTCTCGAGCTGCGGCCACTGCGCCTCTGGCAGGCGTTCGTCGGCCAGTTTGTCGAAGCGGGGCAGGGCCAGCGGCTGTCGTGTGGCCACTGCATCCAGCACCGCATGCGCCAGCGGCAGGTCGTGGGTGCCCGGCGGGCCACGGGTGATCAACAGCGGATGCACCTGCCGGGCCAGGCGCTGGCGCTGCGCGCGGGTCAGGTAGACATCGTCGATGGAGAGCGTTGCGGCGTTCAGGCCACGGGCCTGGGCACGGGCGACCACCTGCGCGGCCAGCGTCGATTTGCCGCTCCCCTGCAGGCCGCTGATCGCCAATACTGGAACGGCTGTACTGCTGCCCAGCGCGTCATCCAGCGCCTGCTCGACCACTGTTTCGGGGAATCCTTTCACCTGGGGCATGTACGCAGCAGCGACCATGCCGCCACAATAGCCCAAACCGTGTGAGAAGAATGCTGTCATGAGCGACCTGTACGCCGAAGCCCTGTCGACCTTTGCCGCCCTGTTCGAAGAAGCGAAACAGAGCCGCGAAGTCGAGCCCAATGCGATGACCGTGGCCACTGCCGATACGCAGGGCCGGCCATCGGCGCGCACTGTGCTGCTGAAGGCGTTCGACGAGCGCGGCTTCGTGTTCTACACCCACCTGGACAGCCACAAGGGCACCGAACTGCAGGCCAATCCGCAGGCGGCGCTGCTGTTTCTGTGGCGCAGCCTGCGCGAGGCTGGCATCCAGGTGCGCATCGAGGGGCGCGTGGAGCAGGTGGCCGACGCCGAGGCAGATGCCTATTTCGCCAGCCGTCCGCGCATGAGCCAGATCGGCGCATGGGCCTCGCTGCAGTCGAAGACGTTGAACACGCGCGAGGAGTTCGACGCACGCGTGGCCGAGGTCGAGGCGCGCTTCGACGGCAAGGACGTACCGCGTCCGGACGGCTGGAGTGGTCTGCGGGTGGTGCCTGACCGCATCGAGTTCTGGTACGGCGCGCAGTTCCGCCTGCACGAGCGCTGGTGCTATGAAGCGGGTGCGGAAGGGCGCTGGAGCAAGCGTCTGCTGTACCCGTAAGGCGCAGTGATGAGGCGGGTGTGGCACTTCCGCGATGCCAGTAGATCCACGCCATGCGTGGATGGGAAGAGCGGTGCGAACCAAGGTTCGCACCCACCAGACATCGGTTCGCATCCACCAGGCAACAGGTGGTTATAACCCCTCCGCACGCAGCCATCGCCACAGCGTGGTGCGTGAGACGCCAAGCACCTGCGCCATGCCTTCGCGGTCATTGCGGTGTTCCTGCAGCAGTGCTTCCAGCTGCGCACGCGGCGGTCGCTTGCCGTTGCTTTCCACCGGTAGTGCCGCGACGCCTTCGTTCACCAGCTCCGGTGCCAGCTGCAGCAGTCGCGCGGCATCGATCAGCCCTTCACCCGGCTGCCAGTGGATGCGCAGCCGATCGACCAGATTGCGCAGCTCACGCACATTGCCCGGCCAGTCGGCAGCGCTGAGCAGGGCCAGCGCTTCTGCATCCAGCGGTGCATCGATGCCGCGCAACTGGCGGAAGAAGTGCGTGGTCAGCAGCGGGATATCGCCGCGACGCGCACGCAGGGTGGGCAGCGCGATGCGCAACGCTGCCAGCCGGTAGTACAGGTCGCGACGGAAGCTGCCGGCCGCCGCGCGCTGCTCCAGCGATTGCAGGGTGGCGGCGACCACCCGCAGGTCGACGGGCGTCGGTTCGGTCGCTCCCACGCGCAGCACCTCGCGTTCTTCCAGCACGCGCAGCAGGCGGGTCTGCAACGGCAGCGGCAGTTCGCCGATCTCATCCAGGAACAGGGTGCCGCCATCGGCGGCCTCGACCAGGCCGACGCGACCACCGCGCCGCGCACCAGTGAAGGCGCCATCGCTGTAGCCGAACAGCTCTGCCTCCAGCAGCGATTCGCTGATCGCACCGCAGTTCAACGCGACGAAGCGTCCACGACGACCGCTGCTGGCATGCAGCTGCCGCGCTACCAGTTCCTTGCCGGTGCCGGTCTCGCCGGTGACCAGTACGGTGCTGTCGTGCGGGGCGTACAGCGCGATCTGTGCGCGCACGTCGGCCATCGCGTTGCTGTCGCCGAGCAGCGCATGCGCGTCGGCGCGCGGCGCGGCCCTTCGGCGTGCGGCCGGGCGCGCGTCCGCCGAGCGTGCCAGGGTCTGGGTCAGTTCCAGCGCGTGCTCGAAGGCCTGCCGCACCGAATCGGCCGAGTACAGCAGTACGCCGGGCAGGCCCGCCTGTTCGGCATGATCGATGGCCATGCCGGTGCCGACGATCACCTCGATGCCGTTCGCACGCAGGTCGGCGATGCAGTCGCGAGCGTCTTCGCGGGTGACGAAACGGCGATGCTCGATGTCCAGGCCGAAGCTCTGCTGGAAGCTGCTGAACACCGGCACATCGCTGGCGTGGGTAACCAGTCCGATGCGTGGGGCGATGCGGCGCGCCCGCGCCAGTGCTTCCATCAGATCGAAACCGTTGGCCTGGATCGGCACCAGCGGCAGGTCCAGGCGGCCGCGCAGCCAAGCCGCGTTGGAGCCGCCAGCGATCACGACATCGCAGTGCTCGCGGCGCAGGCGTTGGCCGATCACTTCCACTGCTTCCTCGAAGCCGAGGTTGATCTGCTCGATGCGGGCGCGGCGGTCGAATTCGGGAATGACATCGCCCAGCAGGCCGGTCAGGCGCGAGACGCTGACGGTCCAGATCACCGGGCGGCCGGGGTCGGCATCGGCATGGCGCAAGGGCGAGCGGGGCAGGTACATGGCGCGGGGGTCGGGTGTGGCGATGTTTCATGATACATCTGTTTCAATGTTTCATATGTTTCGCCGAGGTTGGGCGGTCATCCCCGTTAAATCAATCGCTTGCAGATTGGCACGGTGCTTGCGCTTACCTCCCTGTCCTTCAACCTGGATCGCCGCATGACCGCTTCCACCCCCTTCTCCGCTGGTGCCCGCTTCCGCGAGGCGCTGGCTGCCGAATCGCCGCTGCAGGTGATCGGCGCGATCAACGCCAACCATGCGCTGCTGGCCAAGCGCGCCGGCTTCCGCGCCATCTACCTGTCCGGCGGTGGCGTTGCTGCCGGCTCGCTGGGCCTGCCGGACCTGGGCATCAACACCCTGGAAGACGTGCTGGTGGACGTGCGCCGCATCACCGATGTCTGCGACCTGCCGCTGATGGTCGACATCGATACCGGCTTCGGCCCGAGCGCGTTCAACATCGCCCGTACCGTGAAGTCGCTGATCAAGGCCGGCGCGGCCGCCTGCCATATCGAAGACCAGGTCGGCGCCAAGCGCTGCGGGCATCGCCCGGGCAAGGAGATCGTCTCGCAGGGCGAAATGGTCGACCGCGTGAAGGCGGCTGCCGATGCCAAGACCGATCCGGACTTCTTCCTGATCGCACGCACCGACGCCATCCAGGTGGACGGCGTGGACAAGGCCATCGAGCGCGCCATCGCCTGCGTCGAAGCCGGTGCCGACGGCATCTTCGCCGAGGCTGCCTATGACCTGGAGACCTACCGCCGCTTCGTTGATGCGGTGAAGGTGCCGGTGCTGGCCAACATCACTGAATTCGGCGCGACCCCGCTGTTCAGCCGCGACGAACTGGCCTCGGCCGGCGTGGCCATCCAGCTGTTCCCGCTGTCGGCGTTCCGCGCCGCCAACAAGGCGGCCGAGAACGTCTACCAGACGGTCCGCCGCGAAGGCCACCAGCGCAACCTGATCGACAGCATGCAGACCCGCGAGGAGCTGTATGACCGTATCGGCTACCACGCCTTCGAGCAGCAGCTCGATGCGCTGTTCGCCGCCAAGAAATAAGCAGTACCCTGCACCATCAAGTTTCGGAGGGAAACATGAACGATACGACCGCAACCCCGACCTTCAAGCCGAAGAAGTCCGTCGCCCTGTCCGGCACCGCCGCCGGCAACACCGCGCTGTGCAGCGTCGGCCGCAGTGGCAACGACCTGCATTACCGCGGCTACGACATCCTCGACCTGGCCAACACCAGCGAGTTCGAGGAAATCGCCTACCTGCTGGTGCACGGCAAGCTGCCGACCCGCGCCGAGCTGGTTTCGTACAAGGCCAAGCTGAAGTCGCTGCGTGGCATTCCGGCTGCGGTGAAGGCTGCGCTGGAAGAACTGCCGCCGTCGGCGCACCCGATGGACGTGATGCGCACCGGCGTGTCCGTACTCGGCTGCGTGTCGCCGGAGAAGGACGACCACAACCATCCGGGCGCACGTGACATCGCCGACAAGCTGATGGCCTGCCTGGGCTCGATGCTGCTGTACTGGTACCACTGGAGCCACAACGGTCGCGCGATCGACGTGGAGACTGACGATGACTCCATTGGTGGCCACTTCCTGCATCTGCTGCACGGCGAGAAGCCGCAGGATTCGTGGGTGAAGGCGATGCACACTTCGCTGATCCTGTACGCCGAGCACGAGTTCAACGCCTCGACCTTCGCCTGCCGCGTCATTGCCGGCACCGGCAGCGACATGTACAGCGCGATCTGCGGTGGCATCGGCGCGCTGCGCGGCCCCAAGCACGGCGGCGCCAACGAAGTGGCGTTCGAAGTGCAGAAGCGCTATGACAATCCGGACGAAGCCGAGGAAGACATCAAGGCCCGCGTCGAGCGCAAGGAAGTAGTGATCGGTTTCGGCCACCCGGTCTACACCGTGTCCGATCCGCGCAACAAGGTGATCAAGGACGTTGCCCGCGAACTGTCCGAAGAACAGTCGAGCCTGAAGATGTACGACATCGCCGAGCGCCTGGAAACGGTGATGTGGGACATCAAGAAGATGTTCCCGAACCTGGATTGGTTCAGCGCCGTCAGCTACCACATGATGGGCGTGCCGACCGCGATGTTCACCCCGTTGTTCGTGATCGCCCGCACCGCCGGCTGGAGCGCGCACATCGTCGAGCAGCGCATCGACGGCAAGATCATCCGTCCGAGCGCCAACTACATCGGCCCGGAAGATCGTGAGTTCGTGGCCATCGACAAGCGTTCCTGATCATCGTCACTGTTCCACTGCTGCATGCATCCGGCCGGCCCCGTGCCGGCCGGATGTTTTCGCCGCCGCATCGCCGGCACCCGGCCCGCCTCAAGCATTCCGCCAGCCCATGAATATCGACTATCGCAAGAACCTCCCCGGCGCCTCGCTGGACTACTTCGACGCGCGCGCCGCGGTCGATGCCATCCAGCCTGGTGCCTATGCCACGCTGCCGTATACCTCGCGCGTGCTGGCCGAAAACCTGGTGCGTCGCTGCGACCCGGCCACGTTGACCGACTCGCTGAAGCAGCTGATCGAGCGCCGTCGCGACCTGGACTTCCCGTGGTTCCCGGCGCGCGTGGTGTGCCATGACATCCTCGGCCAGACCGCGCTGGTCGACCTCGCTGGCCTGCGTGATGCGATCGCCGACAAGGGTGGTGACCCGGCCAAGGTCAATCCGGTAGTGCCGGTGCAGCTGATCGTCGATCACTCGCTGGCGGTGGAGTGCGGTGGTTTCGATCCGCAGGCGTTCGAGAAGAACCGCGCCATCGAGGATCGCCGTAATGAAGACCGCTTCCACTTCATCGACTGGACCAAGCTGGCCTTCGAGAACGTGGACGTGATTCCGCCGGGCAACGGCATCATGCATCAGATCAACCTGGAGAAGATGTCGCCGGTGATCTACGTGCAGGACGGTGTGGCGTTCCCCGATACCTGTGTGGGCACCGACAGTCACACCCCGCACGTGGACGCGCTGGGCGTGATCGCCATCGGCGTGGGCGGCCTGGAAGCGGAGAACGTGATGCTGGGTCGCGCGTCGTGGATGCGCCTGCCGGACATCATCGGCGTCGAGCTGACCGGCAAGCCGAAGCCGGACATCACCGCCACCGACGTGGTGCTGGCCCTGACCGAGTTCCTGCGCAAGGAACGCGTGGTCGGCGCCTGGCTTGAGTTCTTCGGTGAGGGTGCCGCCGCACTGACCATCGGTGATCGCGCCACCATCTCCAACATGTGCCCCGAATACGGCGCCACCGCCGCGATGTTCTACATCGATGGCCAGACCATCGATTACCTGCGCCTGACCGGCCGCGAGGAAACGCAGGTCGCACTGGTTGAAAACTACGCGCGCAGCACCGGCCTGTGGGCCGATGACCTGGCCACCGCGGAGTACGAGCGCGTGCTGCACTTCGATCTGTCGACGGTGGTGCGCAACATGGCCGGCCCGAGCAATCCGCATCGCCGCCTGCCGGTATCGGAACTGGTCGAGCGTGGCATCGCCGATGCCGCCAAGCTGGAGGCCGGCAAGGCCGAACAGGCACGGGGTCTGATGCCCGACGGAGCGGTGATCATCGCCGCCATCACCAGCTGCACCAACACCTCCAACCCGCGCAACGTGATCGCTGGGGCGCTGCTGGCACGCAAGGCCAACGAGCGTGGCCTGCTGCGCAAGCCGTGGGTGAAGTCGTCGCTGGCGCCGGGTTCGAAGGCGGTGCAGCTGTATCTGGAAGAGGCCGGCCTGCTGCCGGACCTGGAGAAGCTGGGCTTCGGCATCGTCGCCTTCGCCTGCACCACCTGCAATGGAATGAGCGGCGCGCTGGATCCGAAGATCCAGCAGGAAATCATCGATCGTGATCTGTACGCCACCGCTGTGCTGTCGGGCAACCGCAACTTCGATGGCCGCATCCATCCGTATGCCAAGCAGGCCTTCCTCGCCTCGCCGCCGCTGGTGATCGCCTACGCCATTGCCGGCACCATCCGTTTCGATATCGAAAAGGATGTGCTGGGCGTGGACACAGACGGCAACGAGGTGCGCCTGAAGGACATCTGGCCGAGCGACGCCGAAATCGATGCGGTGGTGAAGGCTGCGGTGAAGCCGGAGCAGTTCCGCAGCGTCTACAACCCGATGTTCAACGTGCGCGTAGAGCACGCTGCAAAGGTCAGTCCGCTGTACGACTGGCGCGCGCAGAGCACCTACATCCGCCGCCCGCCGTACTGGGAGGGTGCACTGGCCGGTGAGCGTACGCTGGCGGGCATGCGTGCGCTGGCGGTGCTGCCGGACAACATCACCACCGACCACCTGTCGCCGTCCAACGCGATCCTTGCCTCGAGCGCTGCGGGTGAGTACCTGGCGAAGATGGGCCTGCCGGAAGAGGACTTCAATTCCTACGCGACCCACCGCGGCGACCACCTGACCGCACAGCGTGCCACCTTCGCCAACCCGAAGCTGTTCAACGAGATGGTGCGCAACGACGACGGCAGCGTGAAGCAGGGCTCGCTGGCACGCGTGGAGCCGGAAGGCAAGGTCATGCGCATGTGGGAGGCGATCGAGACCTACATGGAGCGCAAGCAGCCGCTGATCATCATCGCCGGTGCCGATTACGGCCAGGGCAGTTCGCGTGACTGGGCCGCCAAGGGCGTGCGTCTGGCTGGTGTGGAGGCGATCGTTGCCGAAGGCTTCGAACGCATCCACCGTACCAACCTGATCGGCATGGGCGTGCTGCCGCTGGAGTTCAAGCCGGGCACCACCCGCCTGACCCTGGGCATCGACGGCACCGAGACCTTCGACGTGATTGGTGAGCGTACGCCCCGCGCTGAGCTGAGCGTGGTGATCCATCGTCGTGATGGACAGGACGTGATCGTGCCGGTGACCTGCCGCCTGGACAGCGACGAGGAAGTGGCAATCTACGAGGCAGGTGGCGTGCTGCAGCGCTTCGCCCAGGACTTCCTGGAAGGTGCCAAGGTGGCGTGAGACATCCGACGGCCCGGCAACGGGCCGTCTTTCATTGCAAGGAATCGATCCATGGCATTTCTCCCGCAACTCCGTATTCCCGCCACCTACATGCGCGGTGGCACCAGCAAGGGCGTGTTCTTCCGCCTGCAGGACCTGCCCGAAGCCGCGCAGGTGCCAGGCGCCGCACGCGATGCGCTGCTGATGCGCGTGATCGGTTCGCCCGACCCGTATGGCAAGCAGACCGACGGCATGGGCGGTGCGACGTCCAGCACCAGCAAGTGCGTGATCATTTCCACCGCTTCGGTGCCCGACCACGACGTGGATTACCTGTACGGCCAGGTGTCGATCGACACCGCATTCGTGGACTGGAGCGGCAACTGCGGCAACCTCAGCACCGCCGTCGGCCCGTTCGCCATCGCCAACGGCCTGATCGATGCGGCCCGGGTGCCGCGCGATGGCCTGTGCACCGTGCGCATCTGGCAGGCCAACATCGGCAAGACGATCATCGCCCACGTGCCGATGCGCGATGGTGAAGTGCAGGAGATCGGCGATTTCGAGCTGGATGGGGTGACCTTCCCGGCCGCTGAGATCCAGTTGGAGTTCATCGATCCGTCCGACGATGGTGATGCTGGCGCGATGTTCCCCACCGGCAACCTGGTTGATACGCTGGACGTGCCGGGCGTGGGCAGTTTCGAGGTGACGATGATCACCGCCGGCATCCCGACCATTTTCCTCAACGCTGCCGACCTCGGTTACACCGGCACCGAGTTGCAGCCGGCGATCAATGAAGACAAGGCGGCGCTGGAGCGCTTCGAGAAGATCCGTGCCTACGGCGCCTTGCGCATGGGCC
>RCUO01000779.1_pt1 | contig 14184 bp, 13 predicted proteins | sample 2166161 | NCBI WGS metagenome assembly RCUO01 (sample SAMN09932617, study PRJNA488358) | compost metagenome | feature: garden; material: soil; isolation source: compost soil in cyclohexanecarbonitrile-enriched culture | place: Germany: Experimental Botanical Garden Goettingen | collected 2016-01-27 | reverse complement strand
CGTCAGCATAGTCTCCAGCGAAAAAGCACGGACAATCTGCATTCCCTGCAGCGTCTCCTGCAGAATACCGCGCAGCTGTGCTTCAGCTTCATAGATCCTTGTGGATAACCTCCGCAGCCTGCGGTCAAAAAAGCGGCTGGACAGAAAAGAAACCGGACCTGAGCCGAGGGCGAGCAGAGCGAGCCAGACATCCATAGAAGCCAGATACAGAAATGAAACGAAGCAGAGCAGGAGATTATAGCCCAAATCGTAAATAATGCTGCTGACCACACTCATGGCCGCTTCTGCATCTTTGGTATTGCGGGAGGTTAAATCCCCTGAATGGATGGCCTGCACCTGCTTGAACGGCAGACGGTGGGTCTGGTCAAACAGCGCTGCGCGCAGATCCCAGGACATCCGGCTCTGGACAACAAACCGGTAATAATGCTGGAGCATCAGACAGACCAGAATGAATGCGCAGACAGCCGCACAAACCGCTGTCAGCCGCACAAGCGAATTCATATCCGCGCTGTTAATGGTGTCAATAAATAGCTGCTGCACCGCTGCCAGTCCGATATCCATTACCAGCTTGGCAGCGAGCAGGCATATGGCAATCACGAGCCCGAAGCGATAGGGTTTAGCATAGGTAAGCATCCGGCGCAGAACGGCTCTAAGCGGCAGAACCGGCGTATCTTTTGACTTCATATTCGTTCTCCTCCAGCCGGCACAGGCTTTTGCTCTGTCCGGGTGACTGTCTGCACCATTGCGCAGTATTTTCCTTCCATTGCCATCAGCTCCTGATGTGTACCTTGTTCTGCAACCGCTCCTGATTCCAGAAAATAGATTGCGTCGGCATTTCGGATAGTAGACAGCCGGTGGGCGATAACGACTGTGGTCCGCCCCTGCATCAGCTTCTGCAGTGCCTGCTGGACAACCTCTTCGCTGTGGCTGTCCAGGGCAGCCGTCGGCTCATCCAGCAGCAGCAGCCCCGGTCCGCGGACGAATGCCCTGGCAATGGACAGACGCTGCCGCTCACCCCCCGACAAGGTAATTCCCCGTTCACCGACTGCGGTCTCATATTGCTGCGGGGTGCTCATAATAAATTCATGAATGCCGGCATTTCGCGCCGCCTGCATAACCTCTTCATATGCAGCGCCGGGCTTGCCCCAGGCGATATTATCGTACAGAGTACCGGAGAACAGATAAGGCTCCTGCGAGACATAAGCCAGACTGCTGCGCCAGAGATATGGCGGTATGCTGCTTAACGGCTCTGCCCCGCACAGGATTACTCCTTCATCAGGCTCATATTCTGCAAGCAGCAGGCGGAGAAGCGTACTTTTGCCGCTGCCGCTTGGTCCGGCGAGGGCTGTTACTTTGCCCGGTTCAATGATCAGCTGTACATTCCTTAATGCCGGATTGCCATTGTAGCTGAAACTTACGTTGTTAAAAGAAATTAGTTGTTGATTGGCAGCTTCAGCTGAGCCAGTTCTGCCGGGTTCCTGATCCAGAGTGGTCTCCTGCTCCTGGCGCTCATTTTGCAGTTCCAGCACTTCAAATACCCGGCTGCCCTGGGCCAGGGAAGACTGCAGCTCAGTCCAGAGATTTGACAATCTGGATACCGGATTCGTAATCTGCTCAAAGCTGATCAGAAAGGCTGCTACTGCCCCTACATCCAGCCGTCCGCCAATTACGAGATATCCTCCGTAGCACAACAGAAATAACAGTCCGCCCAGCACAACGGTAAAGTTCATATTATAACCGGCCGCTTCGACGCGGGAGAGCGGAACATGAATCCGGAAATAGTGCCGGACCCGTTCCCTGAATTGCTCCTGCAGGCGTGGTGCCAGGGAGAAAGCGCGAACCACCTCGGCCCCCTGCACAGTATCCTGAGTAAACATCTGCTGGGCGGCCTCGACCTCCTGTCTTTTCTGGTGCAGGGAGCGGATGCGTGGTGTAAAGGGCAGCATGACAAGGGGTAGCAGCGCACAGATCAGCAGTGTACCCATAGTGAGCGAGAACTGGAGTGACATCAAATAGGTGAGCAAAAAGAGAACCTGCAGCAGATTGCTGAACAATTCAACTGTTTTCAGGTTAATGCCCTGCTGGGCCGCAGGTGCAGAATCGTGTATCCGGCTGATGAGATCGGCGGAATGATAACGGTCCAGCTCTTTCATCTCCGATTTCAGCAGTTTATCGAGCATGGACAGCTGGAGCCGGGAGGTAGATTTGTATTCAAGCACAGCAGAAAAGTAGCTTTTGAGAAAATTAAAAAGGACATCGGCAAACACGATCACCATTGCAAATAGGGCGCTTGAAGCAAGGCTGGACATGTTCTTGTCTGTAGCTGCGTTAATGATCCGCCGCAGTGCCTCGGCGATTCCTACAGTAGTCAATGAAATTACGGCTGCGGTCAGGCAGAGCGCGATGTACCAGCCGATATATGGCTTGCCAAGCTTCACCAGGCGGATGAATGTGCCGGAAGCTGCTGATCTTTTCAATGTGGGTCCTCCCTGTGATCAGATATACGCTTTATTGCAGGTTGCTGTATAGCTCAGCCCTAATCCAGCATGATTTTTGCTGTCAAGGCCAGCAGCTCCCGTAACCGCTTTGCATTCAGATGATAATAAAGGCGGTGATCCTCCCGTTTCACACTGATCAGATCGAGGAAGAACAGGAAGTTGGAATGGTAGTTCACGGCTGCGGGGGTAATGCCGAGTGCGGAGGCGATCTCCTGTCCGTAATGCGGGCGCTCCTTCAGCAACAGCACGAAATCAAGCCGCCGCTTATCCGAAAAAGCCTTCAGGAACAGCTCAGTCTGTTCGCGGTCCGCAGCCGGGCCGAACACACGCTCATTGTGGATTCCGAAGATAACCCAGCCGACATTGCCGGCCTCCGTAGTGAAGTTCAAGAAATGATTACCGACCTGTGATGCCTGGCTCACATGAAAAGCAGTAGGGACGGATGTGAAAATATCGGGTTCATTTTTGTGGATTTCACGGATGAACTGCTCAGGCTTGGCAGCAAATACCGCCTCATAATGAGCAGAAGCCTGTTCAGAATGCTCCTGAAGCTGCTTTTTCCAGTGGATAAATACATCCTTGTAGAACTGGCGGAGCAGCTGCATGTACCGAACCTTGCATTCTTCGGGGTGGGCCAGGCATTCAAGCAGCGGTTCCTGCGTTTGAAGGACCTCCTCATGCGGAGGAGTAGCCTTAACTAATGCAGACAGCAGGCGGAGATCACCCTTTAATGCTTCCCAGTCCCTTCCTTGCAGCAGCTCCTCCAGCTTATCGTGGTAAACCCCGAATACCATCTCTGTCAGCATCCATTGTGCCGGTACTGCCTCCAGTGATGCAATCCAGTCTTCCGCATTCTGCGGCTCGGGATTGCTGCAGATGGACACATAGAAACCGAAGTCCAGCGTCTTATGGAGAAAATTGTGGCCAAAGAAAAATTGCAGCTCGCGTAAAGTATGCGGCGATAGGCGGACATTGGCATCCTCGTAGAAGGCATCAGCCATCGAATCTATTTCAATCTTGTAATCCTGAGCCATGGCAACCATCTGCTCGCCGCAGGCGACCATGCCCATTGCGACGATAAATTCAAGCGCCTCGTTGTAGGTGAAGCGGATGTTGTGCCGGAGTTGTCTGTCGAGCATATTTACCATCGGAACCTCCATCTCTAGGCTGCTAATATTTTTAAATGTTACATTGTTCAAGGTAACATTTAGTGTTTGTTTAATGTTAAAATAACCCATAAGTATAAATTTGTAAAGAGAATTAAATCACTCCGGACGCAGCCGGTTAGCAGGACTGAACAATTACAGCTGGCACAGTAAACGTAAAATCTTTACAATAAAGAGGGGGCGGATTATAGGAGGACTCGCAATTAATTGTATGGACATTATTATTTTGGATGTATTAGACATAGCAATGAGCGTTTTATGAGATAACTTTGAGCATACGCTTTCAAGATCAGGAGGGTGGCATATGATCAATAAGATAGTACGCACAGCCAAGGCACCTGCAGAAATTCTGCTGCTGGCAGCAGTCAGTCTGAATCTGGGGATATGGGTCTATTATAGCGCCGGGGACAATTTTGCAAATACGGTTGTGGCCAAAGCCGTCATTGTGCTTCTGGCAGCAGCTGAAATGGTTTTGATATACCGGGTATTTACTTCCAGAAAAAAATTTGACATCCTTCTTAATGAGGACAGTCTGGTTATCAATAACCGGATGATCCCGGCAGACACAATCAAGACTGTATTTGTAAGAGGGTACTTTGTACCTGTCATAGGTATCAGGCCTAAGGGGAACTTGCTGGTACCGTATAAGTATTGCTTCCAATATGAAGACGATAAATACATAAAGGAATTGACGCAGTGGGCAGAGCAGAGGCAGATCAAGGTTGCCAAGAAAAGTTTTCAGCGATGGCTGTAAACCGCGATTTCTAATAGGACGTAGACCCTGAAACGGAGTGCTTAGATGTTCAAAATCATGCTGATTGAAGACGATGTTACCCTTTTTACTGAAATTAAGGAACGCTTATCCCAGTGGTCGTATGAAGTATTCGGTGTCACTGATTTTGCCAAGGTGCTGCAGGAGTTCACGACGGTTCAGCCGGAGCTGGTCATTATTGACATTCAGCTGCCGCTGTTCGACGGGTTCCATTGGTGCCGGATGATCCGGGCGCACTCCAATGTGCCGATTATCTTTCTGTCCTCGCGTGACCATCCGAGTGATATGGTGATGTCGATGCAGCTGGGCGCCGATGATTTTATGCAGAAGCCGTTCCATTTCGATGTGCTGATCGCCAAAATCCAGGCTACGCTCCGGCGGGTGTATAACTACAGCACCGAACGGACTGAGCTGAGAACATGGCGCGGTGCTACGATCGAATTTGTGAAAAACACCGTAACCAACAGCCAGGGCGCAGCCCTGCTGACCAAAAACGAAATGTTCATCCTCAAAATTCTGATTGAGCACAAGGACCGGATTGTAGACCGGGAGGAGCTAATTAAGAATCTGTGGGACAATGAGCACTTTGTAAGTGACAATACCTTAACCGTGAATGTGAACCGGCTGCGTAAAAAGCTGGAGCCGCTCGGGCTCGATGCTTACATTGAAACCAGGGTCGGACAGGGCTACATGGCTACCGAAGAGGCGGCATTATGATTACCAAATACATAGCTGAAAAAAGAAGCTGGCTGCTTTTGCTGGCCGGAATGCAGCTGCTGATTCTATTCGTGGCTTTTGTAGATGCGTCGATCCCATTCCTGCCGGTGCTCTATATCGTGCTGCTGAATGTGCTGCTCTGCACGCTGTTTGTGTTCTTCCGGTATCAAAAGGAGACCCGTTTCTACAGGACGATGGAGGCGTGGGATCAGGTGTATGATCTGGAGGCATTCCGGGAGGCGGACAGTCCGTTTGAGCAAATCGTGCAGGATGCGGTAACCCTCCAGACGGAGCGCTACCGGCGGGAATCTGCCGTGAACTTCCGGCTGCTGGAGGAGGAAAAGGACGATCTGCTGGCCTGGATTCACGAGGTGAAGACACCGCTCACAGCGATGCAGCTGATGATCGAGCGCATTCCGGATGAAACGCTGCAGACCCAGATGATGTACGAATGGCTGCGAATTCACCATCTGCTCGACCAGCAGCTGCACCAGAAGCGGATTCCGTTCATGCGTAACGATCTTTTCATTGAGCGAACAGCGCTTGGGCCAATTCTGAATAAAGAGATCCGGGGACTTAGAACGTGGTGTATCCCGAAGGGCATCGGGTTCGATGTCGAGCTTGAGGCTGAAACGGTGCTGACAGACGGCAAGTGGCTGGGCTTCATGCTCCGGCAGCTGCTGACTAACGCCGTGAAGTACAGTGAAGCTGCGGATATTGTAATACAGAGCCGCGGGCAGGACGGGCATGTGGTGCTGATAATCAGAGACGAGGGGAAAGGAATCAGTCCCAAGGATTTGCCCCGTATATTTGATAAAGGGTTTACCTCAGTGCTCGGCCGTTTGGAGAGCGCAGCAACGGGGATGGGCCTGTACCTTACGAAGCAGGTGGCGGAACCGCTGCTGATCAGCCTAAGCGTGGAGTCGGAGCCCGGAAAAGGTACAGCGTTTACGCTGACCTTTCCGCGGGAGAATGATTTTGTGAAGACGGGCATGTGACAATAATGTCACATGCCCGTTCATATTGTTAGGTGAAACGCAGGAACGTTAGCTCCGGCCCCGGTATGATTGAGGTACAGAAAAGGAGTGGTTGCGAAGTGGTCATTTTACAAGCCAATAAAATTTACAAAACCTACGGAAATAAATTCAACAAGCAGGAAGTATTGAAGGGGATCGACCTGCAGGTGGATAAAGGCGAGTTCGTCGGCATAATGGGTGCGTCCGGTTCAGGCAAAACAACCCTGCTGAATGTGCTGTCCTCCATCGACCGGGTCAGCCAGGGGACAATTGAAATTGAAGGCAAGGAATTCACCGGAATGAAGGAGAAGCAGCTGGCGGAGTTCCGCAAGCATCATCTGGGGTTTATTTTTCAGGAGTATAACCTGCTTGATACCTTAACCGTTAAAGAAAATGTGCTGCTGCCGCTCTCGATCACCAGAATCTCCAAGAAGGAAGCGCATCAGCGGTTTGCCCAGGTTGCAGGCGAGCTGGGGATTGCAGAGCTGCAAAATAAATATCCGGCGGAGATTTCCGGCGGGCAGAAGCAGCGGACTTCAGCGGCGCGGGCGTTCGTGCATGAGCCAAGCATTATGTTTGCCGATGAACCGACCGGGGCGCTGGATTCCAAATCCGCCTCTGACCTGCTGAACAAGCTGTCGGACATGAACCGGGGACGCCAGGCGACCATTGTGATGGTTACGCATGATCCGGTGGCGGCAAGCTATTGCAGCCGGGTCGTTTTTATCCGCGACGGGCAGATTTACACCCAGCTGAACAAGGGGGATGAACCGCGGCAGTCCTTCTTCAACGATATTATCAAAACCCAGGGGGTACTGGGCGGTGTCCAGTCATGAACCTGAATTATATTGTGTACCGCAATCTCAAAAAGAACCTTAAAAACTATTACCTGTACGTCTTCGCGCTTATTTTCAGTGTGGCTCTGTATTTTTCCTTTGTTACCCTGCAGTTTGATCCTTCCATGGACGAGGTTGCCGGTTCGGTAAAGGGCGGCGCAGCCATTGGAACCTCTTCGATCCTGCTGGTTGCGATCGTTGCGATCTTCCTGCTGTATGCGAATACGATCTTTATTAAACGGCGCAGCCGGGAGATCGGATTGTTCCAGCTGATCGGACTCACCAAAGGCAAAATCTTCAGACTGCTGAGCGCCGAGAACCTGATGCTCTATTTCGGGTCAATGGTTGCCGGGATTGCCGCCGGATTCGCCATGTCGCGTCTGATTCTGATGATCCTGTTCAAAATCCTGGAGATTGACGCAATGGCTGAGCTGCGGTTCTCGTCTGAGGCGCTGGTGCGGACTTTAATCGTTTTTGCGGCAATTTATGTGCTGATTATGCTGATGAACTATACGTTTATCAAAGGGCAAAGCATCCTGTCCCTGTTCAAAGTAAATGCAACCACGCAGACGCGCATCCGCAAAATGCCGCTGTGGGAAATTGTTCTTGGACTGCTCGGTATTGCTTTTGTCGGGGCAGGCTATTTCATCTCAACCCAGCTGTTCAGCGGCAAATATACAGAAATGTCTGAGCTGATGATGGCGATGATTACGATCCTTACCCTGGTTATTATCGGAACCTATCTGTTCTATAAAGGCTCTGTCAGCTTCCTGTTCAATGCTATCCGCAAAAGCAAGCAGGGCTACCTGTCGATCAATGAGGTGCTCTCGCTGTCCTCGATCATGTTCCGGATGAAATCGAACGCGCTGCTGCTGACGATTATCACTACCGTTTCGGCGCTGGCTATCGGACTGCTATCCCTCAGCTATATCTCTTATTATTCTGCGGAGGCGACTGCTAAAGAGAGTTCACCGCATGATTTCGGGTTTGCACGGGTCGAGGCGAAGGAGAAGTTTGTCCAGGCGCTGGATGCGCAGCAGATTAAATACAATGAGATTTACATGAAGCCCATTATGATGGAAGTGGATGCCAGCGGTATCATGGACAAATCTGCTTTTAAATCCCCGGATGACCGTCTGCTTCTAACGGCTGTTCTCAGCGAAAAGGATTTCGGCGGTATGGATCTGCAGCCGGACGAAACGACAATTGTCGGCTACGGAGGGGCACTGCAGCAGTTCATGTCGCTTAGCGAAACGGGTGAAGTGATATTTGACACGTTAAACGGAAAGGTCAGCCTGCAGGTTCAAGGCAACTCTTCGGAAGCTGTTCTACCCTATTACTATGGCGGAGGCGGTGCCATTTTTGTGGTGGATGAGAGCAGGTACGAGGAATTTGTCCAAGCCCAAAATCCAAAGGTACAAAGAGGTGAAGGGAAAAGAGAGTATTACGGAATCGAGCTGGCCGACCGCTCACAGCGTGCTGAAGCCAATGAGATTTTCTTGGAGCAGAAGCCGGAGCAGCCGAGCTTCTCCCAATATGAGTATGAGCTGGAACAGCGGAGCAACATGGGCCTGATCATGTTCATTGTCGGCTTTCTCGGCCTGACCTTCCTGATTACCTCGGGCTGCATTCTGTACTTCAAGCAGATGGATGAAGGTGAAGAGGAAAAGGGCGGCTATACCATTCTGCGCAAGCTGGGCTTTACTCAGGGCGATCTGCTGCGCGGTATCCAGTTCAAGCAGCTGTTCAACTTCGGTATCCCGCTTGTAATCGGCCTCAGCCACAGCTATTTTGCAGTCAAATCCGGCTGGTTCTTCTTCGGTACGGAAATGCTGACGCCGATGATTCTGGTGATGGTGCTGTACACAGTGCTGTATTCCATCTTTGGCTTCCTGTCTGTGCTGTATTACAAGCGTGTGATCAAAGATTCACTGTAAATGATCCTGATGTAAAAAGGCAGCTCAGCCCGCACCATGCGGATGCTGAGCTGCCTTTTTGTGCCGGGTATAGAAGAAATATCGTTGACAGGTTCCCGGATATTACATATCTTTACGAGATACGCCGGCGATACAAAATCTTCAAACGGTGCATAAGCAAGCCGTACATAGGAGGTACATCATTATGATTGAGGAAATCATTCAACTGGGCCAAATCGGGCTAAATGTAATGCATTCAATAAAAGAGGGCAGGGAAACGGTGCTGTTCCTTCATTTCAGCGGCGGCAATCTTCATATGTGGAACGGTGTGCTCCCGCAGTTTGCTGAGCGGTACAGCATCATCGCACCGGACTTGAGGGGACAAGGCAAATCAGATAAGCCCCTGACCGGCTATCATATAGATGATATGGCACAGGATCTGTATCTGCTGCTGCGGGAGCTGCAGGTGGAGCGTTGTCATGTTGTCGGCAGCTCGATGGGGGCGGAGATCGGCCTAAGCCTGGCTGCCGCACATCCGGAGCTTGTCCAGTCCCTAATCTGCGAAGGCGCACTCTGCAATGAGTTCGGTGAACTCGGTTTGTTTGACGGGACACCCGAGGAGATTGAACAGAAGAAAGAGATTATGCGGGCTGAGCTGGCAGAAATGCAGGAACCTGTATTTATGAGCAGGGAGGAGTATGTCGCTGAAGAGCGTGCCGGGCTGGAAAGTGAAGGGCTGTGGAATGCGCATTTCCAGCCGTTCTATGAGAACAGTCTGCAGCAGCTGGAAGACGGGAGATATACCTACAGCTACCTGAACCGTGTACGCACAGAGTATATTCAGAAATTCTGGGATTCAAAATTTGAGGAATATTACCGGCAGGTTCGATGCCCGGTGTTGTTTCTGCCGAGTGAAGCGGAGTGGGAGAATGAGCGGGTCCGCAGCAGCCTGGATCACTTTGCCGGTCTGGTGAAGCAGGCTGAAATAGAGAGGATTACGCATTCAATTCATGCCTATGTCTGGCTGCTGCAGCCGGCGGAGGCGGGACAAACTCTATTACGGTTCATCGGCAGGCATCCTGCTGTATCAGGTTAAAGAGACAGGTACTGCTGCAGGAATGGTGGCCGGACAGAAACCGGGATTCGCTTGGCACAGCTGCCCGGCATATACCGAATCAAGCTTGGCAAGCTCGGCAAAGTAGCTGCTGATGATATGATTCAGCCCGACTGTCCCAAGCTGGAAGGTGAGGGTGACAAGCTCGGGAACATGGCTGTAATAATATCTTTTATCCCGCTTGGGCAGCTTGTAGACGGTAGGCGGAACAAAGGTTACAGCGTCAAAGGTATTGGCGATACGGTAGCTGGTACGGATATACGAGTTGAATGCTTTTTTGAAGGCAGGGTCCCCGACTCTGGGTGAACCATAGGTGTATAGCGCCGGTGAAGTGAAGGCGGTATTGGCCGCTGTATCCACTGCACATAGGGTAGCAAGAGCTGCTCCGAGACTATGTCCGGTGATGGTTAAGGGTTTGGAGGATGGCAGGGCAGAGAGTGCCGGGATGAGCTCGTTTCTGGCGGTTGCGTAGATGTCGGTGAATCCCCGGTGGGTCAGGCAGTCCTGCTTGATATATTTGAAGCTGCGCTGCGAGGCGATCAGATCGGATATCCAGTCGGCCTGCTGGCTGGTGCCGCGGAAGGCAACAATAATCTCATCCGGAGATTCCAGGATAAAGCCGAACCGTTCGCGCCTGCCGCCGAAGGCTTTGGCGTAGATGGTATGTCTGAGCGTATAATTCTGCGGTACTACAAATAAGCCGTCCGGATTACTGAATTGTACATACGTCTGACTGCAGACAGCTGCCAGAAATATGGCCCGCTGCTCAAATCCGCTGTTGTTCCTCACCCGCATCCCGCCCTTCCTATTACCACTATGTATGACAGAATGGGCGGATTGGTGCTTGTAGTATTAAGAACGTTAAGTAAAAAATAATTATTTACCGATCGTTCCCGATATGCTAAACTGACCTTAGATGAGGGAAACGGAGGTCAAAAACCAAATTTTTTTGAACATTATAGACCGATCGTTCCCGTAATGAAATCCTCTAGTCTGCAAGCGATTCTAAAACATGAATTACAAATACAAAGGAGTGTTCACGATGGGAAAGCTGGATGGTAAGGTAGCTTTAATCACTGGAGGGAATAGCGGTATTGGTCTGGCTGCCGCCAGATTGTTCGTTAAGGAAGGGGCAAAAGTTGTAATTACCGGACGCAATGCGGGTACGCTGAATGCAGCTGTTGAGGAGTTGGGGGATGCGTCTGCTCTGGCTGTTCAAGCAGATGCGACAGACCCTGAAAGCTCGGCAAAGGCTGTAGCGGCAGCCATTGAAGCATTCGGCAGACTCGATGTTGTCTATGCCAATGCAGGCATCAGCGGGTCAACACCGCTTGGCGGCACGGAGCTGTCTGTTTTTGAAGAGGTGCTGAGAGTGAATGTGACAGGTGTCTTCTTCACCGTTCAAGCAGCACTTCCATATCTGCAAAAGGGCGCTTCGGTCATCCTTACCGGATCCGTATTGGCAAATGCAGGAAGACCAGGCGGCTCGGCTTATGCGGCAAGCAAAGGAGCCGTTAGCAGCATGACTAAGGTACTGGCCGCCGAGCTGTCACCGAAGGGGATCCGGGTCAACAATGTTGTTCCGGGCGCAACCCGTACGCCAATCTGGGGCCAGTCTACACCGGAAGGCTGGGCGCAGCTGGAAGCAGGCATGTCACTGTCGATTCCGCTTAACCGTCTCGGCGAACCGGAGGAGATTGCGAAGGTTGCTTTGTTCCTGGCTTCTGACGACTCCTCCTTCATTCAAGGTGCAGACATCAGCGCTGACGGCGGTGCCGGAGCGGCTCCGCTGGGTGCACCAATATACCGCCAAAATTAAAGTTTAGCATACATTCTGTGAAGTATAAGCCTGCAGGCAGTCCGCTTGGGACAGCCGCAGGCTTATTTCGTTATTGCTGTCATTGCTCAGCATGGTTCTCGTCTGCAGGCAGCGGAAGCTTCCAGTACCTGCTGCCGTCCCCGGTCCGTCCCAGCAGCCTGTTCTCTACCAGCTCTCTTCTCAGGAAGCAGTGATCATTGAAGGTGTGATTCTCTTTAATGATTTCGTTAATCTCCGCTTCAGTATACTCCACACCCTCTGTAAAATTCGTGCTCAGATACTCCACTACGATTCTCTGATTGGAGCGTTTCGCCGGCCAGCTGCGCAGCTTCCGGTCTTTGCAGAGAAAATTGTCCAGTTTGCTTCTCATTAGTGAACCCTCCAAGATTTTTAATATCATACAATCTAATTATACATACATCTAATTAGAAATCAATCTAAGGTTTGCTTTTAACAGACAATAAGGCAATTGTTCAATAATCTTCGTTATTTATCCCTGCACACTTTTAAATCCTATGGGATAATGATTCCAAATGATCAGATAAGATGCTGTGGAGGATGAAAGGGTTATGCTAACTGCTAGTAAAAAAATAATTGCAGCGCTCTCGCTGCTGGTTGCCCTTACGGGATGTTTTTCTCCGGGATTAGAGGGGGAGGTTCAGGTGGAAGTGGACAGCCAGGCAGCCATAGCTTCTGCTGGAGAAAGCCAGGCCTACGATCTGTCTTCACTCGTTATTGAGCTGCCTGCCGGTTGGGAGCTGGATAGAGGGGACAAGCTGAACTACCTGATGATGAATGAACGGGGAGAAGCAGCGGGAAGAATCTCTTCAAGTCCCTATGAGGCGAACTATGAATTCAAGCATGCAATGCCTAATCATAGCTCGATAATTAACGATGAAACGATTCAGCTTCCGGCCGGAACATGCCGGTTAATTACCCTTGATGCCGATAATGGTACAGCCGCTTCCGGTATAACCGGAACTCATAATACATATTACGGCGTTGTTTCGGTTAAGGATAAAGTGATCTATATTCTTGATTTTACGAATCTGGATAAAGACCCGAAGAGCAAGCAGCAGTTCATTGATATTCTTAGCACGATTTCACTGCAGGAGCCTGATGCGTAAGTAATGCAAGACTGATAATAGCCGCGTTAAGATATCAGTCGCATTAACCCGTCTATTCCGTGCACCAACTGTCGGGCCGGGCCGCATTCATTTTGTTACTCTATTGCTAAGGAAAGGAGGCAGGCGCATGAATCTGCTGGAGGATATGAACAAAGCACTAGGTTATATTGAGGAACAGCTGGCAGGCGAAATTAATTACAGGGAAGCTGCGAGGCTGGCTATGTGCTCGGAGTATCATTTTAAACGGATGTTTTCCTTTTTGGCAGGGCTTCCGCTCTCTGAATATGTACGGCGCAGACGGCTTACTTTAGCCGCATTTGATCTGCAGCACAGCACGCTCCGGGTTATTGACATAGCCGTAACCTACGGGTACAGCTCGCCCGATGCATTCACCAAGGCATTTCAGCTGTTCCATGGTGTGACCCCTTCAGAAGCCAGATTAAATGGACAGCCGCTGAAGGCCTTTCCCCGGATGACGTTCCAATTAACGGTCAGAGGAGGAAACGAAATGAATTACCGGATTGAAGAAAAGGAAGCCTTTCGCATAGCAGGTCTGCACCGGAGGGTGCCGATTGTATTTGAAGGGGTGAACCCGGAGATTGCCGCCATGTGGCAGAGTCTGAATATGGAGATGATCAGCGAGCTCAAGGCCCTCTCCAATACGGCTCCGCGCGGGATGCTCAGTGCCTCGGTTAACTTTTCTGAAGAGCGGATGGAGGAAAAGGGAGAGCTGGACCACTACATCGGGGTGGCCACAACACTGGAATGTCCGGAGACCTTCGCACAGCTGGATGTAGCTGCGGGTACCTGGGCGGTTTTTGAAGCGGTGGGCCCATTTCCGGAGACTCTCCAGAATGTATGGGGCCGAATCTACTCCGAATGGTTCCCCTCCTCGCATTATGAGCTGGCAGAGGGTCCGGAGATCCTGTGGAACGAGAGTAAGGATACATCCTCGCCGGCGTACAGAAGTGAAATCTGGATTCCTGTGCGCAAGAAAAACGAAGAGTAACAGGCAAAAGCTCCTGCGGGTAACCATTGTTCCCGGGGAGCTTTTGTTTATTTTAGCTAAGCTGTGACATATATTCATAGGCGGTGATGCCGAACATGCTTTTGAAATGGCGGTTCAGGTGGGTAAGGTCAAAGAAGCCGTAATCTGCCACTGCCGCATAGATATCTTTGGTGCGTTCGATGGAGCGTCTGGCA
>RCUO01000775.1_pt1 | contig 14257 bp, 10 predicted proteins | sample 2166161 | NCBI WGS metagenome assembly RCUO01 (sample SAMN09932617, study PRJNA488358) | compost metagenome | feature: garden; material: soil; isolation source: compost soil in cyclohexanecarbonitrile-enriched culture | place: Germany: Experimental Botanical Garden Goettingen | collected 2016-01-27 | reverse complement strand
TGCGTCGAGCGAGGTGGCAGCCGGGGCGCCGGCCATATGGCGGATGGTGGGATGGGACGACTCGGCGGCGGCCGCCTGGGTGGTGGCCGCCATGCCGATCAGGCTGGCCAGGCCGAAAGCAGCGAGGTTCATGGTCAAGCTCCTGTGCGAGGGAAAGTCGGCACAGGATGAGGAGCATTGAACGCACGAACCAGCCGCATTCGAGCACACAATCTGTGCGCTAGTCGCACAGATACTTTTTCTGGCGTTTAGCTTGCGCGACGCTACGAGGTCAGCTTTGCCCCATTGAGCCGCACGATCATCGCGTACTCGCGGCCCAGTACGACTTCGGCGGTATTGCTACCAGCGCGCAGTGCATGCTTCAGGCCCGCCGGATACTTCACCGGCACGCCAGCCAGCGTGTGGACATGCCGGGGAGGAGAATTGACGCTCCTGATGACGAATTCCGCGCAGACCCCTTCCAGCAGGAGAACCGGCGCCCCTGCCGGAAACTCGATCAACTGCAGTGCGCGCTCCTCGGACCGCCGCATGCTGCGAACGGGCGCCCCATCCCTGCGCAGGCGGCGCAGCGCGCGCTGCGAACGGGACCACGGCCAGTAGAAGACGAAGTAGATGGCCACACCCAGAACGTAAACGGCAGCAGCCGCCAGGATCCACACAGCCGTCTCAGGCATCCATAACATCCTGTCGGTGAAAAATGTGCAGCTCAAAACGCAGACGGGCCGTACAAGGACGGCCCGTCTGCAACTACCCGAGGCCCTGCTGGAAATCGCCTGCGACGATCTGCAGCACGACAGCCGGCCGCTTACAGGCGGCTGGCGATCGCCTTGGCAAAGCCCATCGTGTTGCCGGTGCCGCCGAGGTCGCCGGTCAGCGAATCCTTGGCTTCCAGCGTAGCGACGATGGCCTTGCGCAGGCGCTCGGCATTTTCCGGCTGGCCGACATGGTCCAGCATCTGGGCCGCTGCCAGCAGCAGCGCGCACGGATTGGCCTTGCCCTGGCCGGCGATGTCCGGCGCGGTGCCGTGCACGGCTTCGAAGATCGCCGCGTTCTCACCGATGTTGGCGCCCGGGGCCAGGCCCAGACCACCGACCAGACCTGCACACAGGTCGGAGATGATGTCGCCGAACAGGTTGGTGGTGACGATGACGTCGAACTGTTCCGGACGCATCACCAACTGCATGCAGCAGTTGTCGACGATCATCTCCTGGAACTCGATGTCCGGGTACTTGGCCGCCACTTCGCGCGCCACGGCCAGGAACAGGCCCGAGGTCGACTTGATGATGTTGGCCTTGTGCACGGCGGTGACCTTCTTGCGGCCGGTGCTGCGGGCCAGCTCGAAGGCGTAACGCACGATGCGCTCGGAGCCCTTGCGGGTGATGCGGGTGCCGGAGAACGCGGTCTCGCCGTCGGCCGACACTTCCTGGCCTTCAGCCAGGTACGCACCTTCGGTGTTCTCACGAACGGTGATCAGGTCGACGTTGTCGAAACGCGACTTGGTGTTCGGGAAGGTGTGGGCCGGACGCACGTTGGCGTACAGGTCAAAGTGGCGGCGCAGGCTGACGTTGATCGAGGTGAAGCCGCCACCGACCGGCGTGGTCAGCGGGCTCTTCAGTGCGACCTTGTTGCGCGCGATCGATTCCAGGGTCACCGCCGGCATCAGATCGCCGTGCTTCTCCAGGGCCACCAGGCCGGCGTCGGCGTCTTCGTACTCCAGGCCAGTCTTGAGCTGGTCGAGCACGAACAGGGTGGCGTCCATGATTTCCGGGCCAATGCCGTCGCCGCGGATGACCGTAATTTTCTGCGTCATTGATCGATGTTCCGAACAGGGGGAAAAACGCCGTCCGGACGTGCCCGGAAACGCCGGCGCAAAGGAAGTTTCACCCGCAATTATGCCTTACCCGGCTCGGAGACCCCAAATAGGCAATTAGTCCGAGCCGGGTAAGGCAGAATTGCCCGCGTATTCCACCTCTACCCCCGCCTGTCGGCGCGCCCCTGCAAACCGCTCTGCGGCTTGCCCGCGCATTCCACCTTATCCCCGCGCCTACCGGCGCGCCCCCTTGAACAACAAGGGGGCTCCTGGTCAGGGAGATCGCGGGGAAGGCCCCTGCGCGCGGGCGGTAGTGCCGGCCGCTGGCCGGCACCACCGGGAAGGGCGCAAGGTCCCTGTTCCCGGCGCTCGTCGGGGTCAGTGCTCGTGCGCTTCGGGGGCGGCAGCGCCACCTTCCAGCTGGTCGAGGAAATCCACGGCGCGGCGCAGGTGCGGGATCACGATCGAGCCACCGACCACCAGACCGACCGAGAAGGTCTCGAAGAACTCCTCACGGGTCACGCCGGCGTCCTTGCACTGGGCCACGTGGTAGCTGATGCAGTCGTCGCAGCGCAGCACCATCGAGGCCACCAGGCCCAGCAGCTCCTTGGTCTTCACATCCAGCGCGCCGGCCTGGTAGGTCTGCGTGTCCAGCGCGAAGAAGCGGCGCACCACCTGGTTCGGCTCACCCAGGATGCGTTCATTCATGCGCTTGCGGAAGTCGGTGAACTCGGCGATCCGGTCCTTGCTGCCGTCGTCGGCCGCGCTCATGCCTGGCCCTGCCCGGCCAGCAGCGGCTCGAGCTTGCCTTCACGATGCAGGGCCATCATGTCGTCGTAGCCGCCCACGTGGACGTCGCCCACGAAGATCTGCGGCACGCTGGTACGGCGGGTCTTGGCCATCATCTTCTCGCGCTCGACCGGGTCCAGGTCGATGCGGACCTCGGTCCATTGCTGGCCCTTGCTCTTGAGGAAGTTCTTGGCGGCCACGCAGTACGGGCAGACGGCGGTGGAATAGATGGTGATGGCGGGGGTAGCGCCGGCGGACTGGGCTGTCACGGGAAACTCCACGATGGATCGACGGTCCATATATGGTACCGGTGCGCTGGAATTTCCACGCCACGCCCGCAACACTGTGGATTGATTAACGAATGGTTGCCCCCTGCCCTGCCACGCTGGCCAGACTCTGCCCGAGGATCGACCGCTTGCGACCCCTGCTGCTCACCGCTGCCCTGACCCTGGCCCTGGCCGCCCCGCTGGCGCAGGCCCAGGAGAAGCTGCCGGACATCGGCTCCTCGGCGGGCGAACTGCTGACCCCGGCCCGCCAGGCCGAGTACGGCGCGATGATGCTGCGCGAGCTGCGCAACTACGGCTACCTGCTGGACGATCCGCTGGTCAACGACTGGCTGCAGACCATGGGCACCCGCCTTGGCTCCAACAGCGACCAGCCGCGCCAGCCCTACACGTTCTTCGTGATGAAGGACCGCCAGATCAATGCCTTCGCCACCCTCGGCGGCTATATCGGCGTCAATGCCGGCCTGGTGCTGACGGCCGAGCGCGAGGACGAGGTGGCGGCGGTGCTGTCGCACGAAATCGCCCACGTCACCCAGCAGCACGTGCTGCGCGGAGTCGAGCGCGCCCAGCGCGACCAGATCCCGATCCTGCTGGGCATGCTGGCGGCGGTGGTCGCCGCCCAGGCCAGCAACAGCTCCTCCTCGGGCAACGCCACCATGGCGGCGATCAGCTCGGGCATGGGCCTGATGCAGCAACGGCAGATCGACTACACCCGTTCCAATGAATCCGAGGCCGACCGGCTGGGCATCCGCACGCTGTCGCGCAGCGGCTACGACGTGGATGCGATGGCCGGCTTCTTCGAGCGCATGTCCTCGGCAATGCGCGGCAACGACGGCGGTTACAGCGTTCCCGACTTCCTGCGCACCCACCCGGTCAACACCACCCGCATCAGCGAGGCCAAGGCCCGCGCCGAACAGATGAAGAAGGACACGGTGCTGCTGACCACCCGCACGCCCAGCGGCGAGCGCAGGGAACGGGTGGATCCGGCCGACCCGACCCTGGGCGATCCGCTGCTGCGCGGCATCAACCCGCTGCTGCCCAGCAGCGTGCTGCGGGTTCCGATCGGCCAGCTCAGCCGCGGCGCCAGTGGCGATTTCAACTGGGCCCGCGAACGCCTGCGCGTACTCAGTGCCGACAGCCCGGCCGAACTGCAACGCGAGTACGCCGATCTTGCGCGGCGGCAGAAGGATGGCCTGGACGACGCCCAGCGTTACGGCCAGGCACTGGCCACGATGCGCGGCGGCCGCAGCGGCGCCAGCGAGGCCCGGCAGACGTTGACCGACCTGCTGAAGACCCACCCGGACAGCCTGTGGGTCGCCCTGGCCCTGGCCGAGGCGGAATCGCGCACCGGCCAATCCGCCCAGGCCAATGCGCGCTTCGAGCAGCTGCTGCATGAGCACCCCAACAGCCGGCCGGTGGCCCTGACCTATGCCGAAATCCTGAACGAGCAGGGAGGCCAGGCCGCGGGCCAGCGCGCACAGGCGATGCTGCGTCCGCTGCTGTCGCAAAGCGGTAACGATCCGGTCTTCCAGCAGCGCTACGCCCGCGCCAGTGAACTGGCCGGTGACAGTGTCCGCGCCAGCGAGGCCTATGCCGAGGCGGCATTCCTGGGCGGGCGCCCGGAACAGGCCCTGATGCAGCTGCAGGCACTCAAGCGCAACCCCGCCCTGGACTACGTCGGCCGGGCCCGGGTGGATGCGCGGATCGAGTCGATCACGCCTACCGTGCTCGAGCTGCGTCGGCAGGGTGTACAGGACCCTGACCTGGACCGCCGCTGAGTGCGGCATGACCGGCAGATGGCAGGAATGCCAGATGCCGGCCAGGTAGTCACAAACATGTCATCAAACCGTAGTCTACTGGCACCACTCCAGTAACTGAGCCCTACGGTGCCCTCGTGCAGAAACGCATCCTGATCGTCGATGACGAGCCCGCGATCCGCGAAATGGTCGCCTTCGCCCTTCGCAAGGGCGATTACGAACCTGTCCACGCCGGTGACGCCCGCGAGGCCCAGACCGCCATCGCCGACCGCGTCCCCGACCTGATCCTGCTGGACTGGATGCTGCCCGGCACCAGCGGCCTGGACCTGGCCCGGCGCTGGCGCAAGGAAACCCTCACCCGCGAAGTGCCGATCATCATGCTGACCGCGCGCGGCGAAGAGAACGACCGCGTGGGCGGCCTCGAAGCCGGTGTGGACGACTACGTGGTCAAGCCGTTCTCGGCGCGCGAACTGCTGGCCCGCATTCGCGCGGTCATGCGCCGCGCCCGCGACGATGACGAGGACGGCAGCGTGGCGGTGGGCTCGATCCGCATCGACGGCGCTGCCCATCGCGTGTTCGCCAACGACCAGCCGGTGCCGATCGGCCCGACCGAATACCGCCTGCTGCACTTCTTCATGACCCACCCCGAGCGCGTGTACACCCGCGCGCAGCTGCTGGACCACGTGTGGGGCGGCAGCGTGTATGTGGAAGAACGCACCATCGACGTGCATATCCGACGCCTGCGCAAGACGCTGGAACCGTTCAACGCCGAGAACATGGTGCAGACCGTGCGCGGCGCCGGTTACCGCTTCTCCACCGCAACCTGAGCCTCGTCGTGCCGGCGCCGTGCACCCCACGGTGCCGGCGTCGGCAACTCTGCTATAACCCTCGGTTCACCTGCGTGAACCGCCGCAACCCACGACGAGACCGCAATGCCCCGCCACATCCGCTCTGCCTGGTTGAAGACACTGGCCACCGTGGCCATCGTGTTGCTGTTGGCCGGTCTGGTCGGATGGTTCACTGGCCACCTGTGGCTGTGCATCGCGCTGGCGGCACTGGCGACGCTGGTCTGGCACTACTGGCGGCTGCGCCGCGTGCTGCGCCGGCTGACCGCGCGCCAGCGCTGGGATACCGCTGCCGAAGGCACCGGCGTCTGGAACGAGCTGGACCGCCTGCTGTACCGCAACCAGGTGGAGATGCGCGTGCGCAAGCGACGCCTGCTGGACATGCTGCGCAGCTATCGCGCCGCCGCCGCCGCGCTGCCCGACGCCGTGGTGGTGCTGGATCGCAACAGCCAGCGCGTGCAGTGGTTCAACGAAGCGGCCACGGCGCTGCTCGGCCTGCACCATCCCGGCGATCTGGGTGAGGCCCTGGTCGAACGCCTGCAGCCGATGCCGCTGGCCCACTGGCTGGCCGGTGGCCGCAACGCCGAACCGATCCTGGACGTGCCCTCGCCGGTCGATCCTGCGATCCGCCTGAACCTGCGCCTGATTCCCTATTCGTCCGACTACTGGCTGCTGATCGCCCGCGATGTGAGCAAGCTGCTGCGCCTGGAACAGGTGCGCCGCGACTTCGTGGCCAATGTTTCACACGAACTGCGCACCCCGCTCACCGTGGTCCACGGCTACCTGGACATGATGGACCCGGAGGATTTCCCGGGAACCGGACCGATGCTGGAAGAGATGCGCAAGCAGAGCCAGCGCATGGCCCAGCTGGTGGAAGACCTGTTGACCCTGTCGCGGCTGGAATCGCAGGAACACAGCGAGGCCGAGACGGTGGCCATGCAGCCCATGCTGGCCACGCTGCGCCGCGAAGCCGAGGCGCACAGCCAGGGCCGCCACCAGATCAGCATCGACGACCTGGCCGGCGTGGACCTGCAGGGCTCGACCAAGGAACTGCACAGCGCGTTCTCCAACCTGGTCACCAACGCGGTGCGCTACACCCCGGCCGGTGGCCGCATCGCGGTGGAGTTCCGCCGCGAGGGCGACGGCGTGGTGCTGGCGGTGCGTGACACCGGCTACGGCATTCCCGCCGCGCACCTGCCGCGCCTGACCGAACGGTTCTACCGTGTCTCCAGCAGCCGCTCACGCGAAAGCGGTGGCACCGGCCTGGGCCTGTCGATCGTCAAGCACATCCTCGGTCTGCACCACGCACGCCTGGAAATCGACAGCGAGGTCGGCAAGGGCTCGGTGTTCGCCTGCCATTTCGATGCCGACCACGTGCGACCGCGTGAGTCCGCCCCCCTGACCTCCTTCGAAGAATGACGCCATGAGCAGCCTCGGATCCCTCCCCCTCCCCGTGAGCACGGACAGCGATCCGTTGCGCGACCCGGCGCTGTACATCAACCGCGAACTGTCGCAGCTGGATTTCAACTTCCGCGTGCTGGCGCAGGCAATGGACCCGCAGGTGCCGCTGCTGGAGCGCCTGCGCTTCATGTGCATCTCCTGCACCAACCTGGATGAATTCTTCGAGATCCGTGCCGCTGCGGTCCGCCATGCGCAGGAGTTCGGCCTGCCGCCGGCACCGGATGGCATGAGCCCGCAGGCCATTCTCAACGCCATCCACGAGCGCGCCGCCGAGCTGGTAGACCAGCAGTACCGCTGCTGGAACCAGACGCTGCGTCCGGCGCTGATGGAAGCCGGTATCGGCGTGCTCGGCCGCAACTCCTGGACTCACCGCCAGAAGCGCTGGCTGCGTGCCTACTTCCGCAACGAGATCATGCCGGTGCTGTCGCCGCTGGGCCTGGACCCGGTGCATCCGTTCCCGAAGATCCTCAACAAGTCGCTGAACATCGTGGTGGTGCTGAAGGGCACCGACGCGTTCGGCCGCAGCGGCCACCTGGCCATCGTGCGTGCGCCGCGTTCGCTGCCGCGGATCATCCAGCTGCCGGAAAAACTCGGCGGCCCGCAGAACTTCGTGTTCCTGTCCTCGGTGCTGTCCACCTTCGTGGACGAGTTGTTCCCGGGCCTGGAAGTGCTGGGCGCCTATCAGTTCCGCGTCACCCGCAACTCCGAGCTGGTAGTGGACGAGGAGGAAGTGGAAAACCTGGCGCTGGCCCTGCGCGACGAGCTGGTGGACCGTGGCTACCGTCCTGCGGTGCGGCTGGAGATCGCCCACGACATGCCGCGCGACATCGTCCGCACCCTGCTGCAGAACTTCGGCCTGACCGAGAACGCGGTGTACCGCATCGATGGACCGGTCAACCTCAACCGCATCATCCAGCTGTACGACCTGATCGCGCAGCCGGACCTGAAGTATCCGCCGATGACCCCGCGCACCCTGCGCGACAGCGACGGCATCTTCGAGACCACCGCACGCAAGGACCTGCTGCTGCACCACCCCTTCGACGCGTTCGCTGCAGTACTCGACCTGATCCGCCAGGCCGCGCTGGATCCGAACGTGCTGGCGATCAAGCAGACCCTGTACCGCACCGGCAAGGATTCATTGATCGTCGATGCGCTGATCCAGGCCGCACGCGCCGGCAAGGACGTGACCGTGGTGGTCGAGCTGCGCGCGCGATTCGATGAAGAAGCCAACCTGGGCCTGGCCGATCGGCTGCAGGAGGCCGGCGTGCAGGTGGTGTACGGCGTGGTCGGCTACAAGACCCACGCCAAGATGCTGCTGATCGTGCGCCGCGAAGGCCGCAAGCTGCGCCGCTACGTGCACCTGGGCACGGGCAATTACCACAGTGGTACCGCACGCGCGTACACCGACCTGAGCCTGATCACCGCTGATGCCGACATCGGCAACGACGTGCACCTGCTGTTCCAGCAGTTGTCCGGGCTGGCCTCGAAGATGAAGCTCAAGCGCCTGCTGCAGTCGCCCTTCACCCTGCACACCGGGATCCTGGCGAGGATCGAGCGCGAGACACGCGTCGCTGCCGCCGGGCGACCAGCGCGGATCATCGCCAAGATGAACGCCCTCAACGAAGCGCAGGTGATCCGTGCGCTGTACGCCGCCTCGCAGGCGGGGGTGCAGATCGACCTGATCATCCGCGGCGCCTGCACCCTGCGCCCGGGCGTACCCGGCGTGTCGGACAACATCCGCGTGCGCTCGATCGTCGGCCGCTTCCTGGAACACAGCCGGGTCTACTGGTTCGGCAACGACGGCGCACCGGAGCTGTACTGCGCCAGCGCCGACTGGCTGGAGCGCAACCTGCTGCGCCGGGTGGAAACCTGCTTCCCGATCCTCGACCCGGCACTGGCCAAGCGGGTTTACCGCGAAGTGCTGCAGAACTACCTGGACGACAACCTCAACGCCTGGGAGCTGGATGCCGAGGGCATCTACCACAAGCGCGCACCGGCCCACGACGAAGCCCCGCATTCGGCACAGATGGCGTTGATGCAGGGACTCTGACCCGGTAGGTGCCGACCTTGGTCGGCACGTTTGGGTGCATCCACGCGCGGCGTGGATCTACCGTGTCGACCAAGGTCGACACCTACCAATAGCCGCAGCGACCTGTCGAAGGTCGACAGATGCAGGGTCTTTGATCCGGTAGATGCCGACCTTGGTCGGCACGTTTGGATGCATCCACGCATGGCGTGGATCTACCGTGTCGACCAAGGACACCTACCGACAGCCGCGCGAACCTGTCGAAGGCGGGGTGGGTCCGGTTGCGGGGGCGTGAGCGCCATGGATGGCGCGACCGAGCTTACAGGGACGTACTTGCAGCGTCCCCCGCAACCGGACCCACCCCGCCATCCCACGGATACCCCGCTTTTGACGTTGACGTTGATTCTGCGGGTGCAGGGCGCAGCCCTGCCGCCGCCCCCCCCCACAAAATGTGAAGGCCGCGCGGTGACGAGTTCACCGCCCCTTCGGCTAACATTCGCCCATGCCGCATACCACCACGACTCCGCCCGCATTGCAGGATGGCGACCTGCTGGCCGCCATCGACCTTGGCTCCAATAGTTTCCACATGGTCATCGCGCGTTACACGCTTGGCCAGCTGCGGGTGATCGACCGCCTGCGTGAAACCGTGCGCATGGCCGACGGCCTGGACGGCAAGGGCGGACTCTCCGCAGCAGCGCGACAGCGCGCGCTGGAGTGCCTGGCCCGGTTCGGCCAGCGCATCCGCAACGTCCCGCCGCATCGCGTGCGTGCACTGGCCACCAACACGGTGCGCCAGCTGCGTTCGCCGCAGGCCTTCCTGATGCCGGCCGAAACCGCACTCGGGCATGCCATCGAAGTGGTCAGTGGCCGCGAAGAGGCGCGACTGATCTATCTGGGCGTGGCCCATGCACAACCGCCCAAGCCCGACCAGCATCGCCTGGTCATCGACATCGGCGGCGGCTCCACCGAGTTCATCATCGGCAAGGGCATGCAGACCCTGGAGCGCGAAAGCCTGCAGGCCGGCTGCATCGCCAGCACCCGTCGCTTCTTCCCGGGCGGCAAACTCAGCAAGAAGCGCTGGAAGGACGCACTGGCCGAGATCGGCCGGGAGTTCCAGCCCTTCGCCAGCAAGTACCGCGCGCTGGGCTGGCAGGAGGCACTGGGGTCCTCAGGCACCCACAAGGCCATCAGCGAGATCTGCGCGACGATGAAGCTGAGCAAGGGCGCGATCACGGCCGAGGCGTTGCCCCAGCTCCGCGATGAGCTGCTGAAGGCCAAGAAGATCGACGACATCGTGCTGCCCGGCCTGTCCAGCGATCGCCGCCCGATCATCGCCGGCGGCATCCTGGTGCTGGAGGCCGCCTTCCAGGCGCTGGGCCTGCAGAAGCTGCTGGTCAGCAAGGCGGCGATGCGCGAGGGCATCCTCTATGACATTCTCGGCCGTGCCGGTGACAACGACCCGCGCGATGAATCGGTGGCCGCCCTCACCCATCGCTATGGCATCGACACGGTGCAGGCCGACCGCGTGCAGGACACCGCACTGTCGTTGCTGGAGCAGGTGCAGGAACGCTGGAAGCTGGATGCCGATGATGCACGCATGCTCGGCTGGGCTGCACGCCTGCATGAGCTGGGGTTGATGATCGCCCACAGCGGTTACCACGTGCATGGCAGCTACGTGCTGGAGAACTCGGACATCGCCGGCTTCTCGCGGCAGGAACAGCAGATGCTGGCGACGCTGGTGCGCAATCACCGCCGCGGCATCAGCAAGACCGCCTTCGATGCCATTCCCGAGCGCCTGCTGCTGACGGCACGACGGCTGGCTGCCCTGCTGCGCCTGGCGGTACTGCTCAACCGCGCGCATGAAGACGCACCGCTGCCGGTGCTGGAGCTGACCGCCGACGACAACCGCCTGTCGCTGATCGTGCCGCAGGCCTTCATCGATGCACGGCCGCTGCTGCGCGCCGACCTGATCGGCGAGACCGAAGGCATCTCCGGGCTGGGCATCCAGTTCCGTCCGTTCGTGGTCTGAGCAGGGCGCCGGGCGCCCACGCATCGCCGTCGGCGCCCGATTACATTTCGTTACAGTCCGCGCAATCGACCGCCAATTCCTGCTGCAACGCAGCAGCAGGATTCGGCGGCGTGCGACTCGCTCTGACGTAAACCCCTGCTTTTGTTCACGTTTGGTGAAAGCGAGCGATGTGTAACGACACAAACCGACACGCGCTCTTTACAGAGCATTAACCAACGAGACTACTATCGGGTCATCGGCTCGGTCTTGGACCTGCCGATTCCTTCGACGCCCGTTTTGGCGTCCTTTGCACGACCCGAGAGAGAGAGCTCGTCATGACTTCACGCACCACCGCACTGGGGCAGGCCATCCGCTACGCCCTGGCAACCACCGCGACGCTGGCTGCGCTGCCGGCGTTCGCCCAGAGCAGCAGCACCGCCTCGCCGACCAACCTGGACCGCATCGAAATCACCGGTTCGCGTATCCGCCAGGTGGACGTTGAAACGTCGCAGCCGGTACTGGCGCTGACCCGCGCCGACATCGAGCGCCAGGGTTTCAGCTCGGTATCGGACATCCTGCAGAACGTGACCGCGATGGGCAGCCCGACCATCAGCCGCGCCAACGTGCTGTCGGCCGGTGAGGATGCAGGTGGTACCTACGTGAACATGCGCAACCTGGGCACCCAGCGCACGCTGGTGCTGGTCAACGGCAAGCGCCTGGGCATCAGCACCTCGGGCTACCAGGACGTGTCGACCCTGCCCGTGTCTGCGGTCGAACGCATCGAAGTACTGAAGGACGGCGCCTCGGCCATCTATGGTTCCGATGCGATGGCCGGCGTGATCAACATCATCACCCGCACCAACGTCAACGGCGTCACCGCGAACGTCTACCACGGCCAGTACAGCGAGGGCGACGGCGCCCGTGATCGCGTCGACGTGGTTGCCGGCTGGTCCAATGACCGCTTCTCGGCCACCTTCGCCGCCGAACACTCGGAAGAAAAAGCCGTGTGGGCACGTGACCGCGGCTTCAGCCGTTACGGCAACACCGACCGCCACCCGACCGATGGCTGGACCACCAACAGCCAGTGGGGCCAGTTCTACGGCGTGAAGGGCGGCCCGGGTTGCACCAAGGCAGCCGGCTGCGACTACGCGCTCAACCGCGGCAGCGACCCGACGAACCCGGCGAACTACCACTTCACCGATCCGACCGCGTTCACCGGTGACGTCAGCAACACCAATGAACAGATGCACCTGAGCTATCCGATCAAGCGTGATTCGCTGTACTTCTCGGGCACGGCCAACATCACCGACAACGTCCGCTTCAAGGCCGAGCTGGGCTACAACAAGCGCTCCTCGACCCGCGTCACCGCCGGCTATCCGTTCGACACCGCCACCGCCAAGATCAAGGGCATGTCGGTCGACAGCTACTTCAACCCGTTCGGCAACCAGCATGGCTATGCCAAGCCCACCGATGTGAGCTGGAACCGCCGCCTGTGGGAGGTGCCGCGCACCAGCACCAGCGAGCTGAAGACCTATCGCGCCGTGGCCGCGTTCGACGGTTCGTTCGACATCGGTGAGCGCTACTTCGATTGGGAAGTGGGCTACCAGTACAACAAGAACGAACTGCGCCAGAGCACCTTCGGCAACCTGCACAAGGGTCGCGTCGAACAGGCTACCGGCAAGTCCTACCTGAACCCGGCAACGGGCAAGGTCGAGTGCGGTGCACCGGGTGCGCCGATCGCCAACTGCATGCCGTGGAATCCGCTGGTTCCCTATGGTGTGGAAAGTCCGTATGGCATGACCAACAACCAGGCCCTGCAGGACTGGCTGTTCCCGCCGGAGAACGCGACCGGCCGCACGACCTCGAAGAACGCCTTTGCCACCATCAGCGGCAGCCTGTTCACCCTGCCGGCCGGCGACCTGGGCTTCGCCTTCGGCGTCGAAAACCGCGAGGAAACCGGCAAGTTCGTACCGGACCCGCTGGCGCAGACCGGTGCCACCACCAACCTGGCCGCTGGCCCGACCGGTGGCTCGTACAAGGTGAAGGAAGCCTACCTGGAGTTGAACGTGCCGGTGCTGGCCGACCTGCCGGGTGCGCGTGAGCTGAGCTTGAACGCGGCGACCCGCTTCTCGGACTACAACACCTTCGGCAATACCCTCAACAGCAAGTTCGGCTTCAAGTGGAAGCCGATCGACCAGCTGCTGGTGCGTGGTACCTGGGCCCAGGGCTTCCGCGCTCCGACCATTTCCGATCTGTACGGCGGTGGTTCGGAAACCTTCGCCAACTTCTCCGACCCGTGTGACAGCAAGTACGGCTCGGCCCGCAGCAGCGCCGAAGTGCGTGCCCGTTGTGCACGCGACATCGCCGACGTTGCCAACTTCCGCCAGCTGGACAACCGCAACCAGCCGACCGAAGGCTCCGTCGCCGCCACGCCGACGCCGTTCACCTCCGGCTCGAACCCGGACCTGAAGCCGGAAACCTCGACCAGCCGTACCCTGGGCGTGGTCTGGAGCCCGACCTTCATCAGCAACTTCAACGTTTCGCTGGACTGGTGGAAGATCCGCATCGACGACACCATCGTCGACGACAGCCCGAACCAGATCCTGATCGACTGCTATGAGCAGGGCCTGGCCGACCGTTGCGCACGCTTCACCCGCAACGCGACCACCGGTATCGTTACCGGCCTGAAGTTCGGCAACCGCAATGCCGGCTTCATGGAAACGGAAGGTTACGACATGGACCTGACGTACCGCCTGGATACCGACTACGGCAAGCTGAGCACCTCGTGGTCGACCACCTACGTGGCCAAGGACGTCTTCCGCTCGTCCAACGACAGCACGATCGTGCCGACCGTCAACAACGGCATCGCCACCAACACCGGCATCGGCTTCCGCGTGCGTTCGAACCTGACCGTGGGCTGGGACCTGGAGAACTTCGGCGTCAGCTGGACCGCGCGCTACTATTCCAGCGTCAAGGAACAGTGCGTCAACCCGGGCAAGTACGCCGATGAGTGCTCGGACCTGAACGTTGGCGCCCCCTGGTACAAGGGCACGCGCAATTACAACGAACGTGGTTCGGTCACTTTCCACGACGTCCAGTTCCGCTACAACCTGCCGTGGGATGCCACCGTTTCAGTCGGCGCCAACAACGTGTTCGACAAGCAGGGTCCGGTCATGTACACCAAGCCGCGCTCGGTCTTCTCGTACTACGGCGGCTATGACATCGGTCGTTTCATCTACATGAAGTACACCCAGCGCTTCTGATCCACGCGCTGGCG
>RCUO01000774.1_pt1 | contig 14282 bp, 9 predicted proteins | sample 2166161 | NCBI WGS metagenome assembly RCUO01 (sample SAMN09932617, study PRJNA488358) | compost metagenome | feature: garden; material: soil; isolation source: compost soil in cyclohexanecarbonitrile-enriched culture | place: Germany: Experimental Botanical Garden Goettingen | collected 2016-01-27 | reverse complement strand
CCGTGAAGGCGGTCGTACCGTCGGCGCTGGCGTCGTAGCTAAAATCATCGAGTAAGTGGTTGTAATGTATTTTTCGGGCCGGCATAATGGTCGGCCTGATTTTGTTTTAGGTCAGTAGCTCAATTGGCAGAGCGACGGTCTCCAAAACCGTAGGTTGGGGGTTCGATTCCCTCCTGACCTGCCAGATTCACCTGGTGTGTCTGGCTTTCTTTTCACAGGATCTTCATAGATGACTCCTAAAGCTGAAGCTCAAGGCTCTCGCTTCGATCTGCTCAAGTGGCTTGTAGTTGTCGCTTTGGTGGTTGTTGGCGTTGTTGGCAATCAGTATTACTCTGCTTCGCCGATCCTGTACCGTGTGCTCGCTTTACTTGCAATTGCTGCTGTAGCTGCCTTTGTAGGCCTGCAGACTGCCAAGGGCAAGTCTTTCTTTGTACTGGTTAAGGAAGCTCGCACCGAGATTCGTAAAGTCGTGTGGCCAACTCGCCAAGAAACCACGCAGACCACCCTTATTGTGGTGGCTGTTGTTCTGGTTATGGCGTTGCTGTTGTGGGGGCTTGATTCCCTGCTCGGCTGGCTTGTTTCCTTGATTGTCGGCTAAGGGTGTCCCGTGGCTAAGCGTTGGTATGTTGTGCATGCTTACTCCGGTTACGAGAAGCATGTAATGCGCTCGCTGATCGAGCGCGTAAAGCTGGCCGGTATGGAAGACGGCTTCGGCGAGATTCTGGTTCCCACTGAAGAAGTGGTTGAAATGCGTAATGGCCAGAAGCGCAAAAGCGAACGCAAATTCTTCCCTGGCTATGTGCTGGTGCAGATGGATATGAACGAGGGTACTTGGCACTTGGTCAAGGATACTCCTCGGGTGATGGGTTTCATTGGCGGTACCGCTGATAAGCCTGCGCCGATCACCGATAAAGAGGCGGAAGCAATTCTGCGTCGCGTTGCTGATGGTAGCGACAAGCCTAAGCCGAAGACTCTCTTCGAGCCAGGTGAGACGGTGCGAGTCAACGACGGTCCATTCGCTGATTTCAATGGCGTTGTTGAAGAAGTTAACTACGAAAAGAGCCGGATCCAAGTGGCAGTGCTCATTTTCGGTCGCTCTACTCCGGTAGAGTTGGAGTTCAGTCAGGTCGAAAAGGTCTAACTGGACAAGCATCCCAACCCCGCAGCCCTAGGCTGTGGGGTTTTGTCGTCACTGGGATAAACGCGCAAGTAACCGGGGAGCCTTCCGAGGCGTTCGAACCCGTAATTGGAGTGCCTCATGGCCAAGAAAATTACCGCTTACATCAAGCTGCAAGTGAAGGCCGCTCAGGCTAACCCAAGCCCACCTGTTGGTCCTGCTCTGGGTCAGCACGGCGTGAACATCATGGAATTCTGCAAGGCTTTCAACGCCCGTACTCAGGGTCTTGAAGCAGGTCTGCCGACTCCAGTGATCATCACTGTCTACAGCGACCGTAGTTTCACTTTCGAAACTAAATCCACCCCTGCTTCGGTTCTGCTGAAGAAGGCGGCCGGTCTGACCAGCGGTTCCGCTCGTCCGAACACCGTTAAGGTTGGCACTGTTACCCGTGCTCAGCTGGAAGAAATCGCGAAAACCAAAAACGCGGATCTGACTGCAGCTGATATGGATGCAGCCGTGCGTACTATCGCCGGTTCTGCTCGTAGCATGGGCCTTAACGTGGAGGGTGTGTAATGGCTAAGCTGACCAAGCGTCAAAAGGCTATCGCCGGCAAAATCGAAGCAGGCAAGGCCTACAACATTGTAGACGCTGCTGCTCTGCTGGCTGAGCTGTCGACTGTCAAGTTCAGCGAGTCGTTCGACGTTGCTGTAAACCTGGGTGTTGACCCGCGTAAATCCGACCAGGTTGTCCGTAGCGCTACTGTGCTGCCACACGGCACTGGCAAGACCGTTCGCGTTGCTGTGTTCACCCAGGGTCCAGCTGCTGAAGCCGCTCTGGCTGCCGGCGCTGACCGCGTAGGTATGGACGATCTGGCTGCCGAAATGAAAGGCGGCGACCTGAACTATGACGTAGTGATCGCATCCCCGGATGCCATGCGCGTTGTAGGTCAACTGGGTCAGATCCTCGGTCCACGTGGTCTGATGCCTAACCCTAAGGTTGGTACTGTAACTCCAGACGTAGCTACTGCGGTTAAAAACGCTAAAGCTGGTCAGGTTCGTTATCGCACCGACAAAAACGGCATCATTCACACTTCCGTTGGCAAGATGGGCTTCGACGCCGTCAAGCTGAAGGAAAACGTTGAAGCCCTGATCGCTGATCTGAAGCGTATCAAGCCAGCTTCCTCGAAAGGCATTTACGTCAAGCGCGTTACCCTGAGCACCACTATGGGCCCAGGTCTGGTCATCGACCAAAGCTCGCTCGACGCGTAAGACACAGATTGGTGCAAGCGATTGCGCCAATTGAAAAATTGGGGTCCCTGCCTGGCGGGGGCTATCCAAGACCGTAGGCGACGCAAGTCTTAAACCACAAGCCTACGCAGATGGTGCTCCCGGTTCCTTACCGAATCAGACACCAAAACGACATTCGGTTCCGATCGAATGAAACGGTAACAAGCAGGAGTTAAACCCGTGGCAATTAATCTCGAAGACAAGAAGGCCATCGTCGCTGAAGTCAACGAGGCTGCCAAAGTCGCTCTGTCCGCTGTCGTGGCTGATGCCCGTGGTGTGACTGTAGGCGCAATGACCGGACTCCGTAAAGAGGCTCGTGAAGCTGGCGTATACGTACGTGTCGTACGTAACACCCTGCTCAAGCGCGCTGTTGCTGACACTGAATTCAGTGTCCTCAACGACGTGTTCACTGGCCCTACCCTGATTGCGTTCTCCAAAGAACATCCAGGCGCTGCTGCCCGGATCTTCAAGGAATTCGCAAAGGGTCAGGACAAGTTCGAGATCAAGGCAGCTGCGTTCGAGGGCAAGTTCCTCGCAGCTAATCAGATCGACGTACTGGCAACTCTGCCGACCCGTGACGAAGCAATTTCTCAGCTGATGAGCGTGATTCAAGGCGCTACCAGCAAATTGGCTCGTACTCTGGCGGCAATTCGCGACCAGAAAGAAGCTGCCGCAGCCTAAGGCTCGTCAACTTCTCGCGTTTTTTGTTTATTTCGATGGTCGCGTAGGCCGTCCCCCAATTCAGGAATTGAGTCATGTCTCTGACTAACGAACAAATCATCGAAGCAATCGGCCAGAAATCCGTAGTGGAAATCGTTGAGCTGATCAAAGCGATGGAAGAAACCTTCGGTGTTACCGCTGCTGCTGCTTCGGCTGGTCCAGCTGCTGCTGCCGCTGTTGTTGAAGAGCAAACTGAGTTCAACGTTGTTCTGCTGGAAGCTGGCGAGAAGAAGGTTAACGTGATCAAGGCAGTTCGTGAACTGACCGGTCTGGGCCTGAAAGAAGCCAAAGAGAAAGTAGACGGCGCTCCTCAGGTTGTAGCTGAAGGCGTTTCGAAAGAAGCTGCTGAAGACGCCAAGAAGAAGCTGGAAGAAGCAGGCGCTAAAGTCGAACTGAAATAAGTATCGACTTTGCTCCTCCAGCCCGAGCGTCAAGCGACAGGCTGATGGCTGGTGGCTCTTGCCACCGGCCTTTTTCCGTTATTGGCAGCCGACTGGGTCGGTGCTGATAAGGGCGCTGTAACCACCCGATGCGGTGGAGCAAACCATGGGGTTTGCACGATTTTCTGGCTGCTCCCGTCGGGAGGGGCCAAACAAGCAGGTGACCAAGCTGGGGAACGCTGATGGCTTACTCATATACTGAGAAAAAACGTATCCGCAAGGACTTTAGCAAGTTGCCGGACGTCATGGATGTGCCTTACCTCCTGGCCATCCAGCTGGATTCGTATCGTGAATTCTTGCAAGCGGGAGCGACTAAAGATCAGTTCCGCGACGTGGGCCTGCATGCGGCCTTCAAATCCGTTTTCCCGATCATCAGCTACTCCGGCAATGCTGCGCTGGAGTACGTCGGTTATCGCCTGGGCGAACCGGCATTTGATGTCAAAGAATGCGTATTGCGCGGTGTAACTTTCGCCGTACCTTTGCGGGTAAAAGTGCGCCTGATCATTTTCGACAAAGAATCGTCGAACAAAGCGATCAAGGACATCAAAGAGCAAGAAGTCTACATGGGTGAAATCCCCCTGATGACTGAGAACGGTACCTTCGTAATCAACGGTACCGAGCGTGTAATCGTTTCCCAGCTGCACCGTTCCCCGGGCGTGTTCTTCGACCACGACCGTGGCAAGACGCACAGCTCCGGTAAACTGCTGTACTCCGCGCGCATCATTCCTTACCGCGGTTCGTGGCTGGACTTCGAGTTCGACCCGAAAGACTGCGTGTTCGTGCGTATCGACCGTCGTCGCAAGCTGCCGGCATCGGTACTGCTGCGCGCGCTCGGTTACACCACTGAAGAAGTGCTGGACGCGTTCTACACCACCAACGTCTTCAAGCTGAGCGGCGAAACCCTCAGCCTGGAACTGATTGCTTCGCGTCTGCGTGGTGAAATTGCGGTTCTGGACATTCAGGACGAGAAGGGCAAGGTCATTGTTGAAGCGGGCCGCCGTATTACCGCGCGCCACATCAACCAGATCGAAAAAGCCGGCATCAAGACTCTGGAAGTACCTCTGGACTACGTCCTGGGCCGTACTACCGCCAAGGTCATCGTGCACCCGGCTACCGGCGAAATCCTGGCAGAGTGCAACACCGAGCTGAACACTGAAGTCCTGGCAAAAATTGCCAAGGCTGGTGTTGTTCGCATCGAAACGCTGTACACCAACGATATCGACTGCGGTCCGTTCGTCTCCGACACGCTGAAGATCGACTCCACCAGCAACCAATTGGAAGCGCTGGTCGAGATCTATCGCATGATGCGTCCAGGCGAGCCGCCAACCAAGGACGCTGCCGAGACCCTGTTCAACAACCTGTTCTTCAGCCCTGAGCGCTATGACCTGTCTGCGGTCGGCCGGATGAAGTTCAACCGTCGTATCGGTCGTACCGAGATCGAAGGTTCGGGCGTGCTGTGCAAGGAAGACATCGTCGCGGTACTGAAGACTCTGGTCGACATCCGTAACGGTAAAGGCATCGTCGATGACATCGACCACCTGGGTAACCGTCGTGTTCGCTGCGTAGGCGAAATGGCCGAGAACCAGTTCCGCGTTGGCCTGGTACGTGTTGAGCGTGCGGTCAAAGAGCGTCTGTCGATGGCTGAAAGCGAAGGCCTGATGCCGCAAGACCTGATCAACGCCAAGCCAGTGGCTGCGGCGGTGAAAGAGTTCTTCGGTTCCAGCCAGCTCTCGCAGTTCATGGACCAGAACAACCCGCTGTCCGAGATCACCCACAAGCGTCGTGTCTCCGCACTCGGCCCTGGCGGTCTGACTCGTGAGCGCGCAGGCTTTGAAGTCCGTGACGTGCACCCGACTCACTACGGTCGTGTATGCCCGATCGAAACGCCGGAAGGTCCGAACATCGGTCTGATCAACTCCTTGGCTGCTTACGCTCGCACCAACCAGTACGGCTTCCTGGAAAGCCCGTACCGCGTGGTGAAAGAGGGTGTGGTCACCGACGAGATCGTGTTCCTGTCCGCTATTGAAGAAGCCGATCACGTGATCGCGCAGGCTTCGGCGACCATGAACGACCAGAAAGTCCTGATCGACGAACTGGTAGCCGTACGTCACCTGAACGAATTCACCGTCAAGGCGCCTGAAGAAGTCACCTTGATGGACGTTTCGCCGAAGCAGGTAGTTTCGGTTGCAGCGTCGCTGATCCCGTTCCTCGAGCACGACGACGCCAACCGTGCGTTGATGGGTTCGAACATGCAGCGTCAAGCTGTACCAACCCTGCGCGCCGACAAGCCGCTGGTAGGTACCGGCATGGAGCGTAACGTAGCCCGTGACTCCGGCGTTTGCGTCGTGGCTCGTCGTGGCGGCGTGATCGATTCCGTCGACGCCAGCCGTATCGTGGTTCGTGTTGCTGATGACGAAGTTGAAACCGGCGAAGCTGGTGTCGACATCTACAACCTGACCAAATACACCCGCTCGAACCAGAACACCTGCATCAACCAGCGTCCGCTGGTGAGCAAGGGTGATCGCGTTCAGCGTAGCGACATCATGGCCGACGGCCCGTCCACCGACATGGGTGAACTGGCGCTGGGTCAGAACATGCGCATCGCGTTCATGGCATGGAACGGCTTCAACTTCGAAGACTCCATCTGCCTGTCCGAGCGTGTGGTTCAGGAAGACCGCTTCACCACGATCCACATCCAGGAACTGACCTGTGTGGCCCGTGACACCAAGCTTGGCCCAGAGGAAATCACTGCGGACATCCCGAACGTGGGTGAAGCTGCACTGAACAAGCTGGACGAAGCCGGTATCGTTTACGTAGGTGCTGAAGTTGGCGCAGGCGACATTCTGGTAGGTAAGGTCACTCCGAAAGGCGAGACCCAACTGACTCCGGAAGAAAAACTGCTGCGTGCAATCTTCGGTGAAAAAGCCAGCGACGTTAAAGACACCTCCCTGCGTGTACCTACCGGTACCAAAGGTACTGTCATCGACGTACAGGTCTTCACCCGCGACGGCGTTGAGCGTGATGCTCGTGCCCTGTCGATCGAGAAGTCCCAGCTGGACGAGATCCGCAAGGACCTGAACGAAGAGTTCCGCATCGTTGAAGGTGCTACTTTCGAACGTCTGCGTTCCGCTCTGGTCGGCCACAAAGCCGAAGGCGGCGCCGGTCTGAAGAAAGGTCAGGACATCACCGACGAAGTTCTCGACGGTCTTGAGCATGGTCAGTGGTTCAAACTGCGCATGGCTGAAGATGCTCTGAACGAGCAGCTCGAGAAGGCTCAGGCCTACATCGTTGATCGTCGCCGTCTGCTGGACGACAAGTTCGAAGACAAGAAGCGCAAACTGCAGCAGGGCGATGACCTGGCTCCAGGCGTGCTGAAAATCGTCAAGGTTTACCTGGCAATCCGTCGTCGCATCCAGCCGGGCGACAAGATGGCCGGTCGTCACGGTAACAAAGGTGTGGTCTCCGTGATCATGCCGGTTGAAGACATGCCGCACGATGCCAATGGCACCCCGGTCGACGTGGTCCTCAACCCACTGGGCGTACCTTCGCGTATGAACGTTGGTCAGATCCTTGAAACCCACTTGGGCCTCGCGGCCAAAGGTCTGGGTGAGAAGATCAACCGGATGGTCGAAGAGCAGCGTAAAGTCGCTGAACTGCGCACCTTCCTGGACGAGATCTACAACCAGATCGGCGGTCGTAACGAGGATCTGGACAGCTTCTCTGATCAGGAAATCCTAGATCTGGCGAAGAACCTGCGTGGCGGTGTTCCAATGGCCACTCCAGTGTTCGACGGCGCCAAGGAAAGCGAAATCAAGGCCATGCTGAAACTGGCAGACCTGCCGGAAAGCGGCCAGATGCAGCTGACTGACGGCCGTACCGGCAACAAGTTCGAGCGTCCAGTTACCGTTGGCTACATGTACATGCTGAAGCTGAACCACTTGGTAGACGACAAGATGCACGCGCGTTCTACCGGTTCGTACAGCCTGGTTACCCAGCAGCCGCTGGGTGGTAAGGCGCAGTTCGGTGGTCAGCGTTTCGGGGAGATGGAGGTCTGGGCACTGGAAGCATACGGTGCTGCTTACACTCTGCAAGAAATGCTCACAGTGAAGTCGGACGATGTGAACGGCCGTACCAAGATGTACAAAAACATCGTGGATGGCGATCACCGTATGGAGCCGGGCATGCCCGAGTCCTTCAACGTGTTGATCAAGGAAATTCGTTCCCTCGGCATCGATATCGATCTGGAAACCGAATAACACGTGACGCGAATCGAGAGCGGGGCAGGATTGCCCGCTCTCTGCTCCGCCAGGAGGAAAGGCCTTGAAAGACCTACTGAATTTGCTGAAAAACCAGGGTCAAGTCGAAGAGTTCGACGCCATCCGTATCGGATTGGCCTCGCCTGAGATGATCCGCTCATGGTCGTTCGGTGAAGTTAAAAAGCCGGAAACCATCAACTACCGTACGTTCAAACCTGAGCGTGACGGCCTGTTCTGCGCCAAGATCTTTGGCCCGGTAAAGGATTACGAGTGCCTGTGCGGTAAGTACAAGCGCTTGAAGCACCGTGGTGTGATCTGCGAGAAGTGCGGCGTTGAAGTTGCACTGGCCAAGGTTCGTCGTGAGCGCATGGCGCACATCGAACTGGCTTCGCCGGTTGCCCACATCTGGTTCCTGAAATCGCTGCCGTCCCGTATCGGCCTGCTGATGGACATGACCCTGCGTGATATCGAACGCGTTCTCTACTTCGAGAGCTATGTCGTTATCGATCCAGGCATGACCACTCTTGAAAAAGGTCAGCTGCTGAACGACGAGCAGTACTTCGAAGCGCTGGAAGAGTTCGGCGACGATTTCGATGCCCGCATGGGTGCCGAAGCTGTCCGCGAACTGCTGCACGCTATCGACCTGGAGCACGAGATTGGCCGTCTGCGTGAAGAGATTCCGCAAACCAACTCCGAAACCAAGATCAAGAAGCTGTCCAAGCGTCTGAAGTTGATGGAAGCCTTCCAGGGTTCCGGCAACCTGCCAGAGTGGATGGTGCTGACCGTTCTGCCGGTTCTGCCGCCAGATCTGCGTCCACTGGTCCCGCTGGATGGCGGTCGCTTCGCGACTTCCGACCTCAACGATCTGTATCGTCGAGTGATCAACCGTAACAACCGTTTGAAGCGCCTGCTGGATCTGTCCGCTCCGGACATCATCGTGCGCAACGAAAAGCGTATGTTGCAGGAAGCCGTCGACGCACTGCTCGACAACGGTCGTCGTGGCCGCGCTATCACCGGTTCGAACAAGCGTCCTCTGAAATCCCTGGCTGACATGATCAAGGGTAAGCAAGGTCGTTTCCGTCAGAACTTGCTCGGTAAGCGTGTTGACTACTCCGGTCGTTCGGTAATTACCGTAGGCCCGACCCTGCGTCTGCACCAGTGCGGTCTGCCGAAGAAGATGGCTCTCGAGCTGTTCAAGCCGTTCATTTTCGGCAAGCTGGAAATGCGTGGTCTCGCGACCACCATCAAAGCAGCCAAGAAAATGGTCGAGCGCGAGCTGCCAGAGGTTTGGGACGTTCTCGCTGAAGTGATTCGCGAACACCCGGTTCTTCTCAACCGTGCACCGACCCTTCACCGTCTGGGTATCCAGGCGTTTGAACCGGTACTGATCGAAGGTAAGGCTATCCAGCTGCACCCTCTGGTCTGCGCCGCGTACAACGCCGACTTCGACGGCGACCAAATGGCCGTGCACGTACCGCTGACGCTGGAAGCCCAGCTGGAAGCGCGTGCGTTGATGATGTCGACCAACAACATTCTGTCGCCAGCCAACGGTGAGCCAATCATCGTTCCGTCGCAGGACGTTGTATTGGGTCTGTACTACATGACTCGTGAAGCGATCAACGCCAAAGGTGAAGGTCGTGTATTTGCGGATCTGCAGGAAGTTGACCGTGTGTTCCGTGCCGGCGAAGCCGCACTGCACGCCAAGGTTAAGGTTCGTATCAACGAAACCGTCAACGACCGTGACGGCAACAGCGTAAGCGGCACCCGTATCGTCGACACCACTGTCGGCCGTGCGCTGCTGTTCCAGGTTGTGCCAAAAGGTCTGTCGTACGACGTCGTCAACCTGCCGATGAAGAAAAAGGCGATCTCCAAGCTGATCAACCAGTGCTACCGCGTGGTTGGTCTGAAAGAGACCGTGATCTTCGCTGACCAGTTGATGTACACCGGTTTCGCTTACTCGACCATCTCCGGCGTTTCCATCGGTGTTAACGACTTCGTTATCCCTGACGAGAAAGCCCGCATCATCGGTGCTGCCACCGACGAAGTGAAAGAGATCGAGAGCCAGTACGCCTCCGGCCTGGTAACCCAGGGCGAGAAGTACAACAAAGTGATCGACCTTTGGTCGAAAGCGAACGACGAAGTTTCCAAGGCAATGATGGCCAACCTCTCGAAAGAGAAGGTTATCGACCGTCACGGCGTTGAAGTCGATCAAGAGTCTTTCAACTCGATGTACATGATGGCCGACTCGGGTGCGCGGGGTTCCGCAGCACAGATTCGTCAGCTGGCCGGTATGCGTGGTCTGATGGCCAAGCCGGACGGTTCCATCATCGAAACGCCGATTACTGCGAACTTCCGTGAAGGTTTGAGCGTACTTCAGTACTTCATCTCCACTCACGGTGCTCGTAAAGGTCTGGCGGATACCGCGTTGAAAACTGCGAACTCCGGTTACCTGACTCGTCGTCTGGTAGACGTGGCGCAGGATCTGGTTGTAACCGAGATCGATTGCGGCACCGAACACGGTCTGCTGATGACTCCGCACATTGAAGGCGGTGACGTTGTAGAGCCGTTGGGTGAGCGCGTATTGGGTCGTGTTATTGCCCGTGACGTATTCAAGCCGGGTACCGAGGACGTCATCGTTCCTGCCGGCACCCTGGTAGACGAGAAGTGGGTCGAGTTCATCGAGCTGAACAGCATCGACGAAGTGATCGTGCGTTCGCCGATCAGCTGCGAAACCCGCTACGGTATCTGCGCCAAGTGCTACGGTCGCGATCTGGCTCGTGGTCACCAGGTGAACATCGGTGAAGCGGTCGGCGTTATCGCTGCCCAGTCCATCGGTGAGCCGGGTACCCAGCTGACGATGCGTACGTTCCACATCGGTGGTGCGGCAAGCCGGACCTCCGCAGCCGACAGCGTTCAGGTGAAGAATGGCGGTACCGTCCGTCTGCACAACCTGAAGCATGTTGAGCGAGTGGATGGTCACCTGGTTGCTGTGTCCCGTTCCGGTGAGCTGGCGATCGCTGATGACTTCGGTCGTGAGCGTGAGCGTTACAAGCTGCCGTACGGTGCTGTGATTTCGGTTAAAGAAGGTGACAAGGTCGACGCTGGCGCAATCGTGGCCAAGTGGGATCCGCACACTCACCCGATCGTTACCGAAATGAAAGGTACCGTGACCTACGTGGGCATGGAAGAAGGCATCACGATCAAGCGTCAGACTGACGAATTGACCGGTATGACCAACATTGAAGTACTCGACGCCAAAGATCGTCCAGCTGCCGGTAAGGACATCCGTCCAGCCGTTAAGATGGTTGACGACAACGGCAAGGATCTGTTGCTGCCAGGCACTGACGTTATCGCTCAGTACTTCCTGCCAGCCAACGCCCTGGTCGGTGTAGCGGACGGTGCGAAGATTGCGATCGGTGATGTTATCGCTCGTATCCCGCAAGAAACTTCGAAGACCCGTGACATCACCGGTGGTCTGCCGCGTGTTGCCGACTTGTTCGAAGCTCGTCGTCCGAAAGAAGCGTCGATTCTGGCTGAGGTCAGCGGCACCATCGCGTTCGGTAAAGAAACCAAAGGCAAGCGCCGTCTGGTTATTACCCCGAACGACGGTAGCGATCCGTACGAGGAGCTGATTCCGAAGTGGCGTCACCTGAACGTGTTCGAAGGCGAACAGGTAAACCGCGGCGAAGTTATCTCCGACGGTCCGAGCGATCCACACGACATCCTGCGTCTGCTGGGTGTGAGTGCGCTGGCCAAGTACATCGTCAACGAGATCCAGGACGTTTACCGTCTGCAAGGCGTGAAGATCAACGACAAGCACATCGAGACCATCCTGCGTCAGATGCTGCGTAAAGTTGAAATCGCTGAATCCGGCGATTCGAGTTTCATCAAGGGCGACCAGATGGAACTGACTCACGTACTGGTAGAAAACGAGCGTTTGGGCGGCGAAGACAAGTTCGTCTCCAAGTACACTCGCGTTCTGTTGGGTATCACCAAGGCGTCGTTGTCCACCGAATCGTTCATCTCGGCAGCTTCCTTCCAGGAAACTACCCGCGTACTGACCGAAGCGGCAGTCACCGGCAAGCGCGATTACCTGCGCGGCCTGAAAGAAAACGTAGTCGTGGGTCGTCTGATCCCGGCCGGTACCGGTCTGGCATATCACAGCGAGCGCAAGCGTCGCCGTGATGCTGACAAGCCGTTGCGCGTAAGCGCCAGTGAAGTGGAAGCTGCACTGACTGAAGCGCTGAACTCGAGCGGTAACTGAGTTCTGCGGTAAATGAGCGTAAGGCCCTGATCGCTCCGTTCATCGAATCGAGACATTTTGTCGAGGTTCGAAGGGCGGGGAGGTCGGGGCCTTGCCTTGACTGGGGACAAGATCCTCTTTAGACTCTTGTACCCCTAAATTTGGCGGGAATTCGTTCCTGCCATTTTGCTTTTCTTGCAAGACAATAGCGTCGCAAGACAACAGTGGAGCTAGTAGATGGCAACTATCAACCAGCTGGTACGTCAGCCGCGTAAGCGTATCGTCGAGAAATCCGACGTACCTGCGCTGCAGAACTGCCCGCAACGTCGTGGCGTGTGCACCCGTGTGTACACCACCACGCCGAAAAAACCTAACTCGGCACTGCGTAAAGTATGCCGTGTGCGTCTGACCAACGGTTTCGAGGTTTCCTCGTACATCGGCGGTGAAGGCCACAACCTGCAAGAGCACAGCGTGGTACTGATCCGCGGCGGTCGTGTAAAAGACTTGCCAGGTGTTCGTTACCACACCGTTCGCGGCTCCTTGGATACTTCCGGCGTTAAAGGCCGTAACCAGGGTCGTTCGAAGTACGGTACCAAGCGTCCGAAGTAATCGGCCGTTTTGCAGATTTTCATTTTATTGAGTCGATAAGAGTAAGGTCGGGCACGCATCCATTGGATCTGTCCCGAGCTAACCTGAAGACCGCTTGAGGGCTTATCATGCCAAGACGTCGCGTAGCAGCAAAGCGTGAGATTCTGGACGATCCGAAATACGGAAGCCAGATCCTCGCCAAATTCATGAACCACGTTATGGAAAGCGGCAAGAAAGCCGTTGCCGAGCGTATCGTTTATGGTGCCCTGGAAACCGTTGCGACCCGTAAGGCTGGCACCGATCCCCTGGAACTCTTCGAAAAAGCACTCGACGCCATCGCTCCGCTGGTCGAAGTGAAGTCGCGCCGCGTTGGTGGTGCTACTTACCAGGTTCCGGTCGAGGTTCGTCCTTCCCGTCGTAACGCTCTGGCAATGCGCTGGTTGGTAGACTTCGCCCGTAAGCGTGGCGAGAAGTCTATGGCTCTGCGTTTGGCTGGCGAACTGCTGGATGCTGCTGAAGGTAAAGGTGCTGCTGTTAAGAAGCGTGAAGACGTGCACCGTATGGCTGAAGCCAACAAAGCTTTCTCGCACTACCGCTTCTAATTTTAGCTTCACTAATTTTGCGAGGGCTTTATGGCTCGTACTACTCCGATTAGCCGCTACCGTAACATCGGTATCGTCGCTCACGTGGATGCTGGTAAAACCACCACCACCGAGCGCGTCCTTTTTTACACCGGCAAAAGTCACAAAATGGGCGAGGTGCATGATGGCGCCGCGACCACAGACTGGATGGTGCAGGAGCAGGAGCGTGGTATTACCATTACTTCTGCTGCCATCACCGCTTTCTGGAAAGGTTCCGAGAAGCAGTACAAGGACGAGCACCGCTTCAACGTGATCGATACCCCGGGCCACGTTGACTTCACTATTGAAGTTGAGCGTTCCCTGCGCGTACTCGACGGCGCTGTCGTTGTGTTCTGCGGTACTTCGGGTGTTGAGCCTCAGTCGGAAACCGTATGGCGTCAAGCCAACAAATACGGTGTTCCACGTCTTGTTTACGTAAACAAGATGGACCGTGCTGGTGCCAACTTCCTGCGCGTGATCGGTCAGATCAAGCAGCGTCTGGGTCACACTCCGGTGCCGATCCAGTTGGCCATCGGTTCCGAAGACAACTTCCAGGGTCAGATCGATCTGATCAACATGCAAGCTGTCTACTGGAATGACTCTGACAAAGGTATGGTCCCTGTTCGCAAGGACATTCCTGCTGAGCTCCAAGAGCTGGCTGAAGAGTGGCGCAACAACATGGTTGAAGCTGCTGCTGAAGCCAACGAAGAGCTGATGAACAAGTACCTGGAAGGCGAAGAGCTGTCGATCGAAGAGATCAAAGCTGCTTTGCGTCAGCGTACTATCGCCGGCGAAATCGTTCTGGCTGTTTGCGGTTCTTCGTTCAAGAACAAGGGTGTTCCCCTGGTTCTCGACGCCGTTATCGACTTCCTGCCTGCACCGACCGACATTCCTGCGATCAAGGGTACTGACCCTGATAACGAGGAAATCGAGCTGGAGCGTCATGCAGACGATGCGGAGCCGTTCTCGGCTCTGGCGTTCAAGATCGCTACCGACCCATTCGTGGGTACCT
>RCUO01000771.1_pt1 | contig 14369 bp, 12 predicted proteins | sample 2166161 | NCBI WGS metagenome assembly RCUO01 (sample SAMN09932617, study PRJNA488358) | compost metagenome | feature: garden; material: soil; isolation source: compost soil in cyclohexanecarbonitrile-enriched culture | place: Germany: Experimental Botanical Garden Goettingen | collected 2016-01-27 | reverse complement strand
CGCCTCAAATTTTCCTGCTGCTACGCTGTCCTCTCATGGAGGAAAACTAATGCCTAATTCAGACCTGCTCCCTTCCCTGCTATTCAAGATCAATCAAAACCAACTCGCCCTCGATAAGTGACACGCCGAATGACATCCATTAATTCTTAGCTTCATTTCCGGCAAAGTGCACTTGTCCGCTCTTGATTAATCGCTTCCACCTAGGCGTCTAGCTGTTTCTACCGGCTGACAGGGTGGTCACACCACCGTCTGTTCCGAGCACACTAGAGCGTCATCAATAATCCCGTGAGAAGATAACTCGGTTAGTTTTGACCATTCGCTAATTCGCCTAATGAGTCGGGAGGATCTTCATACTCCTCAGATTCCGAGTTCCACCAAGCCTGGTCCCACTCACCATCGCCAGCGGTGGGCTCAATATATTCCGCAGCAACCCACTGCTTGGTCGAGACATTAGTCGAGACACTGGTGGACAGCCTGAAAAAGCACTTGACCTGGTACATCAATTTTCCATTCATAACTGTCGGCAGAATGATTTCAACTTCCGACCCCATTTTTCCGTTCTCACGATAGCTAACGCGTGATTCTGGAGTGAATACGCGGATGTGCTTACCTATCATGCCAGCGGCCTCGAGCAAGGACTCGCTGGATGTAGTTATGAATGAGGCAAAGATGTCGCGGATCTTTCGGACGTCACAGAGAAAATCTTCGTCGCCGGACTCAGCTTCGACTGATGCAGCGCGCTCCAAACGATTTAGCAGGAGGTCGAAGTGAAGGTAAAGACGCTCAGTGAGTCGCAAGCTGCCGTAGACCTGGTCAAATACCACAATGCAGTCGCTACGCAGTCCTCCGCCATTAATGGATCTCACCGAAATGTTAGTTGCGGCGCAGCCGACATCCTGCGGAAGGATACTGTACTCACGGGCAAACACAGCATTCAGACGCTCTACGAATCGACTCTTTGTCTCACCGGTACTGAACCATGATTCAGCGATACATAATAGTACGCCACTGGTTCGGAAGTTCCGAATGCGGGCGCGCATATTTGGATTACCCTGTCGTAACTCGCTGTATGGGCGATAGACACCGGCACTCACGTCATCGTAGCCCTCTACTTTTTGTGTCACCTGCATCTGACATTCGGCAATAAACCCAAGCTCTCCTCGAAGATAATGTCCCTCTAGAAGATCGACCGAAGTAACTCCTGCGTTGATCCAGGTTCGAATCCGTGGACGCGTCGATCGGTTCGGAGCCCCCAGCTTTACGCGAATAAGTGGACCGGTAAAACCGCTCGTCTGCCATGCCTGGACTTCATAGGCGCGGCCTAAGTGCCAGTATGTTGCCCCCGGATAGCACTCTCGCAGGGCCTGTAGCTCATTGACCTCACCAATGGCAACTGCAGATGCACCATCTCCCTGCGCGATACGAAAATTAAGCTCGCCGACATTTCGCAGTGGATAACTGTAATGCGGAGCGTCCCCTCCAATCTGTGCGATCGCGTCAAACGCTGGAGGGCGATTACCGCCTGGCTTGGCCCAGTCGTATATTTCTTGAAAGCCTTCTGGCCAACTTGCCTTGAGTGGTAGGGTTAATCCGGAGCCGAGCGCCTCGAGTTCGTCCACTAGGCAGCGGGCATGTGCGAACTGCATGAACCGGTTGTCAAGATACAGATAGGAGTCTTCGACCGAATGATCGTGATACTCTCGAAAGGACATCCCGTAGCTTGTAAAGGCATTCGGTCCGGCCACGATAATAAACGCGCCGGGGGATGCCCGCCCGGCACGACCGAGTCGCTGGCGATAGCCTTTACGCGTAGCAGGAACACCGACATTAATCCCCACAGTTAGGTGTGGCAGATCGATGCCCACTTCCAGCGCCGACGTCGATACCACGCCACGCAATTTGCCTGCCTGCAGCCGCTCCTCAATCTTCTCGCGGTCCTCTGCTGCGTATCCCGCCCGGTAGGGCAGCACGTCTGCCGATCCCAAGAGATTCTCGATTTCTGTAGTGTTGGAGCGTGCGAGCATTTCGACTCCCTTGCGGGAGTCCATGAAGGTTATGAACCCGCCAACCCCCTTTCCGTTCAGGAGCAAATTGTGTAGTTCCCTAGCGAGTTCCATCTCTTCGCCTGGTGGGGCTGCAACGTGCGCACAAATACGCTCTGATCGTGGTGATCCATCAAGTGTCTCTGGCACGACGTGAAACTGAACCCCCGTCAATGAAGCTAAATGCTCATCCGGATGTAGGATCGTTGCCGTAGCGGCTATGAACTGCAGCTCCTGAGGCGTCTCGACCTGCTTCTGCAAATGATGTCTTGCGACCTGCAACCGGCGAATCAAATAGGCAAAATTGCTGCCAAAAACACCTTCCAGTGTGTGCGCTTCATCCATTACCACTACGGCAAGCTGGGAGAGAAATTGCTTTATCACCGGCATCGCCAGCCGCGACATTAACCAGGCATGACACACGTCCGGTGTCATCACCACAATCCGAGCCTTCTGCAGGATGTTGTCGCGCTGTGTTACCAATACAGAGCCATCGATCCGACCAATGGTTTCGTCTGGCATGCCAAGGGCCCGCGCCATGGCCCGCCATCCGCGCATTTGATCACTCGCCAATGCTTTGAGCGGGTAGAACACCAACACCCGACAGTTTGGGTTACTCAAAATACGATGGAATGCGATAGACCTGAAGATCAGGCTCTTGCCAGATGCAGTCCCCGTTGGAATGACTACATTCCGATGGTGGCCCAACGCTTCAAGAGCCGCTGCCTGATGCTGCCAAAGACCTTCGGGAGCAGTGAGTGCAAGGTATGCACCGACAGCGGTGGTGGCTAATATCGGAGGTACCGGCGCATAAGCCGCCGGGCGTGACGGCAACACAAATCGCTCGACGACCGTCAGCCCCTCAGCGTCCAGAGTCTGTTTCAGTGTGTCGTACATAGCCCCCTCCTTGGCAAGCATGCACATTGGCGTGCAGTTGCACTCCTGACTCTAGCAGATGGCACAAAGCCATGAATTATCCGTGTTTGATCGTTCTTGGATGCCCGCCTCGGTCCGTTTTCTGCTGGTCGCGCAATAGGCCGGCTTGGGTCGGTTGCAGCTCTTCGTGACAGTCAACAATCGGCCAGAAGCAGCCTTTCGACCTAGGATCGCTTTCGCCCCGAATCTCAGCTTTACCAATACATCCATGCTCATTACTATCTCGGATCACCTTATGGAGTAGAGCCTGTGACGATCAAAATATTTACAAAGGAATACGATAGCGTAATTAAGAGTGTCGTATTAACGGGCGAGACTACATATCGATTCGCTATCGATAATATCTTCCCTCTGATAAATAGATTCTCGGCACAACGTAAGGTTCAGAATCCAGCATTTTATGATCGTTTGAGAAACGACATTCTTAAGGGGTGTTTAATGCCCCCAATAACGCTAGCGCTTATTGAGCCACAGGCGATAAATTTTGACACGGTGGATGATGCTTCTGATTACGCTAATCAGAGCGTAGGTAGAGGCTATGTTCTCGATGGTATGCAGCGTTTAAATACTCTCAACAGCATCAAGGATCACGAAGATTTTCCAGACGAAAAATCGCTGTACCTCAGCGTGGTTATCTCTGGCAATAAAGATATGCTGTTGTACCGTATGATTACGTTGAATAATGGTCAGCGGCCCATGACGCCAAGGCATCAAATTGAAGTACTGACAGAAGAGCTTTTTGATTTCACTGGCTTGGAAATAGATATTCAGTCTGAAAAGGATCGCGGAGAAAAAATTAAGCGAGGCGCATTTAATCTTTCCGATATATCGAAAGGCTATCTGGCATTCTTTACTAATAGCGTGCACAACGAAAATAACAAAATAATCAGCGAGAAGATGGACGAAATAATTGTGGGCAATATTATGTCCACGGCGGTTGTGGAAAATGGGCTAGAGTTTCAACAAGTGCTGGAGTTGATCGATAAATTTGCCGTGAATGAGCAGGCAAAAACTTGGCTAAAGACCCAGAACAATCTAATTGGTTTCTGCGTGGGCGTGAAAACTTCATATGAGTTTCTGAGCGCTCTTGGCGCTGATGAATTTGGGGCATATGTTGAACGATTTGACGCAGCGTTCAAATCTATTGATGCAGCTAAGGTTAATCTCGGAAAGTATCGGCGAGACTTGAGCCGAAAGCTTATTGAGAAGGCCCAGGAGTTGATCGGGTTTGAAGAACTGGAATTGCTAACCTATTTTTCTGACGAAATTGCGGCCTAATAATGAGAACCGTCAGCTATGAATTTTCTGAGAAGCCCGGTTCTCCGTTTGCTTCTGAGTCACCATTTTGGATCGGACAAAATACGCACGAATTCGCGATGATTTTTCGGGTGATTTCTGGTAGCTGCCAGATAACTAATTTGAACACCGAAAATACAATGGTTCTTAAAACTAACTATTTTTTTGGTGATCTCAGAGAAAACTCTAGCGGAGATTTGACGTTTCTTAATGGGTTGGAGGAAGGGTTGGCTCTTTCTGATTACGAGGCTCAGATTGTAAGTACAGGCTTCAAAAATAGGAAATTTTATAAAAGCTTTTTAACTGAGTTGGCTAGCTGCATTTACCATGAGGAAGCAGAGCGGCACACCGCAGCATTCGTGCACTTGTACCGCTCCTATGAGCACTTGTCCTATGCTTTCCCCATGATTTATGCGTCGCGGACTGAGGATTACGTCGGAACGTTTGAAAACTTGCGCCAATGGTTAAGCTCTACGAATTCAGATGGCAATGTTGGAGAGCTTAAGTTTCACAAGAATTTTATAGCGTCGCTTTTCAGAGGTTTGCCAGAGTTACAAACCACTATCGATATAGATATAAATACCAAACAGGAATATCGAGAATCCATTTTCAAAGCGCTAGCCGAAAAAGTCGTTGGTTGGAATAACCCGGCAAAATATACTCCTGGCACGCAGTTTCCAGATAAGCTAGCTATCCCTTTTGTTGAGCATCATAGTTTTTTGGTTAATCTCAGGAACCGTTTCTTTCATTACTCAAATGGCAGGAGTGACAATATCGGTCTAGACGATATAGTAGAGGCTGATCTTCTATTTTCCTTTGTGAATAAAGTCACGCTGAATTATATAGCAACTATATTTCACGGAGTCGTTAAGCATCAGATGCAAACTAGTTGACACTATTTTTGGTCTGCTTGGGCAAGTAATCCTTTGTTCTAATTTACTACCCAAAAACATCGAGTCATGGTTGGTAGCAAAAGTTACGTTACACAAAATCCCTGCTCCTCTAGTTCGATATTCTGCGAGCAACCTCAAACACGTAGAGCAGCAGTTACCCGAGTGCCTTGAGGTCGCGGGTTTCTGCGAGGTTATGTAGTGTCGCAGATCCGCCCGTCAAGCCTCAACGATCCAGCGATATGAGTTTCTGAATCTCGATTCTATGAATATCCACGGTCCGCTTCTGGCCGATTAGCGCCTTGCACGAAGGGCTGCCATCGACCGGTTGAATCCACAACCCATTGCAGACATTCATAACATTGAAGCTTAACGGCGGCCGAAGGCCGTCCGCTGTAGCGATAGGTCAGTTCGCAAAATGCACCCACACAGACTCATGCAGAGAGGCTCAATTGCGCAATTATCTTACGCACTTCGTAGTCACGATCCGAACCGCGCGGGACGCGGACCGCAAATGCGACTAGGTCTTGTCGTATGGCTTTAGAAGTGCTGTCTCCGATACCGGTTTCGAGGTTACGGCCTACGGCCTGCAGCCCCCAGTACTGTCCGAATGGCTTGTCTTCGAGCGCTGTCACGCTGGATACAAGCGCCTCCAAGTGTCGAGAGTTCGGTGCCGCGTACAGATAGGCGTATGCAGCCAGCCTTTGGCCAGAGTCCTTTGAACGGAGTAGCGGGACGACGTCCAACTCCGGCAAGGACGAAGCAAGGTCGATCATTGCTCGAACTACAGCCGTCATGGCTTGTGTCCTTGCACTTCCACTGACCTGATTTGTACGAATATCAACGTACTTTCTCGACAGGGCAAGCATCCACTCATTCGGATTGGCTTCAGGCTGTGGTGCCAAGCCCCCGGCAATGCCGGAAACGGCGAGGTCTGCTTTTCGCTCTGCGCTATGGGCAGCGCCGCTGGCGTCCTTAATCTCCTGCTTGAGCTCTTGCAGGACGATCTCTATGCCGCCCGGCAACTTCACGCTCTTGAATATGGGTTGTAGCCACGGCAAAACTGCAGTTGCTAGTAGCGTTACAGTAATGGCGTCAACGTTGATCGACGGGACCCACATGTGCACCGCTGCGACAGCCAGCGCCCCGACAGTTAAAGCCGCCTTCAATCTCGGATACGGTTGCATGCGCATACTCCAATGTTCAGCAGGTTAACGCCTGAATTTAGCTGAGCCGCGAAGCGGCTTCGGCTTGAATGTTAGACTGCTGGCCGGGCGAGACCGATTTGCCACGAGTCTGTCCACCGACTGCTTCTGGCCGATTCCTGTCTTCCGCGACCGGCTGAAATCGACGGTTTGACTCATTCACTCACTAAACAACTAAAGTCCCATAAATATGTAGTCGCCCCCTTCGGAGCGATAAGTGATGATTGTTGCTTCCAGAGCTTTAGCGATGGGTTTGAGGAAATCCTTTCGAGGCAACCCTGGCAGAACCAAGAATCTCCTGACTTTTTGCCCCATCAGAGTCTTGATGCTTTCTCCGTGAATTAGGAGTTGGCCGACAGCGGTATATACGCTCTGAGTGTTTGCGGAAGTCTTCACCTCGAAAAGGTCTACCGAGCCTTCACGTATCGCCGCGAGATCGATCGCCTGGCTTTTCCGAAGATTGCTTCCGCCGCCCAACGCTTTTGCGAGAGCAGCAACGATGGCGCCGTGCTCTACCACTCGAGTGCCGCTAGTGGCACGTGGTGACACGTTGGTCTCGCCTGAAAATTCGTCAAAGTATGCAGATAAAGCCATCATAGGATCGCTATTCACTGGTGCACTCTTTCCTCGTGGAATACCAGTGATGTCGTCGGGTTCATTTTCGCTGTTGCCTTCCGCTTCAGCGTCAGCAATTCGCGTTGCGACTTCTCGCGCCTCCTGGGCAAAGGCAAAGAGCTTGTCAATTATGTGCGGATCGTCGAGGCCAGCAATCAAGATCACTTGACTCGTCTGGTTGCCATCCACGGCTTCGACACAAGTGCTGAACTGAGAGAGAACCTTACTTTTCTGCAAGCCTGCCTTGCCCTTGGTCAGCTTGCCCCGGTGCGCAACGAATATTGCACCAGTATCGTCGCGAACAAAGGCCCCAGCGTATGACCTTTTGTAAGTCGCCTTAGGGAAATTCAGCTGCACCGCCATCTCCAGCCAATCCGACTCCCCTGGTGCGCCAAACAGCAGGTGATTCACGTGCTTGGTGGGGTCGTGATTGATGGGTGACCAGCCGCGAACCCTCTGGCCACGGTCTCGTTCGAAATAAACACTGCCTGTGTGGTGCCCTGATGGGTAAGTTAGCTCGCGCGATTCCTTGTGAGGAAAGGCTTTACGCATGATTTTCGCGAGCTTGGCAGTAAGCGTGGTTATTTTCGCCGGATCAGTGACGACTTCGAACAAGAGGTCATCTCGGCTCTCTGCAATCTGTAGAGGCTTTGTCTTTGCCAGGTTCAGGATGGTTTCGAAGGTGCTCGGACTTATCTCCCGCACGCCGTTAAACCAGTAGTTTTTCGTCTTCGATTGAGGAATAGGCTCCAAGTAGCCACCTCCCTCCTTTGCCAGTACTGCCCGCTCAAACGGCTGGAAATTCTCGATCTTCGCGAAGAGATCGCCTTTTAAACTATCGGGGTCAGACTCGATCTTGCCGATGCAAGCTACCCCGAAGTAGTGCGGCTTAGTACTGAGCCTCTGCTTTGCATACGCGCGATCTAACAGTTTCCCTTTGTAGTAGATCACCTGCGTCCCAGGCACGAGGATAGAGCGGTAGCGTCTGGGAAAGTGATAAACGACACCAGTCTCGTCGTTCCAGATCGACTCATCATTTTCGGCAATCACTGCAGGCATGAACGGAGAGTCCTTTCCTAATCGAGGCCGACACTTTACCAGGGCTGCCCGACTACCTGGCTAGTTAGATTACCCAGAGCCCACCAGGCACCATCCCCGATAATGGGGACAGGTTTAGTTTCTCCTCTCGAGCGTCCGCTCCTGGCCGATTTCTGCCTTTCGTCACCATCAGCTACGGGTCGGCTCCAGCCGGTAGTGATCGACTCCCAATAAAGCTGCTCCAGAGCAACCAAGGCCACCTTGGTGATCAGAACAAATGGGGGCCTACTGGGAGCGGGTGCCAGCCACCTTTGCTCAGCCGCTTCTGCACTAGAGCCTTGTACTCCTGCGGCTCAGGCGCGTCCTTGCGCTTATGACGGCGCTGATTGCACCGCTGGCAGGCGGCAGCAATATTGGACTGGGTATCTCTTCCGCCATCCTGCCTGGCGACTAGATGCTCGGCTGTGCACTGGAAGTGCCTAGCCTGCCGAAGGGAAAGGTCATGACGGCGGGCGAAGGCCTCAGGAGTATCGCGCCACATCTGGAAGCCGCAGTAATAGCAGCGGCCACCTTGGCGATCGAACGCAGCGAAACGATGTTTGATAACAGATTTATGGGCCATGGCGGCCTCCTGTATGAAAAAGGAAGTCCGCTGCGCCTAAAGGCAAGAAACGGTACCAGTCGAGTCACTCGAACTGGCCCAACATCGCCCCCTTAAGGGAACGACAAGAGCAAATCTATGCCAAAACAAAAGCAGTGTTCAAGTAGTCTGGAGGCAACCTGAACTGGTCAAGTATTCCCGGACACCCATGCAGACGAAATCATCACCAATCAACTGCGTAAAGAATAAAGCCCGGTAGTTATCCGGGCTCCGCGTTACTCGACCTTCGCGTCAGGCCATCGCATTCGGGCTTCAACCAAGGCTTCGGTATGAGTCATCGGCTCGCCGATCATTGTGTAGGGACTGTACCCTGCCACGAACACTGCCCAGTGACTACGACGGGCCTCACCATCGTTGGCCGCAACTTCAGCCATCAGCTCCAAACGGTGCAACTTGATATAGCGGCGCTCCTCCTGTGTCAGCCTGCTAGATGGCCAGACGATTAAGCGGGTACCCACCACCTTGGCACTGAACCCGCGATCAAGGAGATAGTCGATAACTTTCATCAGAAGGCCTCCGCGTCGGATTCATCGAACGCTATGTCCGGCGAAGTACTGGTGGTGTCGGGGGATAGTTGCCGACTCGAAGTCCTGCAAGTCCCAATGTCCTGCTCGGGGTGATCGTCTGGCAGGACATCAGGACTTGCAGGACATTGCTTCGATAACTTTCTCCCGATGCCCCACTTCACCGTCCCCCCAGATTTACCCAAGGGCTTGCACTCGATGCCTATCTGCCGAAGAGCGGGAGCGGCACGTCGCAGGGCGTCCCCTAGCCCCTTCGCGGAACGCGGCCACGAATCGCAGCCGGTTGGACGGTACTGTTCCAGGGTACGCAGAATCTCCTTTACCGGGGCGGTCACTCCGTGCGGACGCGCCTCGACCAGTTCCACTACGGCGGCAGCTACCGGGCTAGCGTCAATGGTGCGAGCCAGACTTTCCTGCCGACTGGCGTTGAACTCGCGCAGGAAGTCCTCGGGCTCATGTGCTGCTGCGGTGGCGACAGCCATACCGAGGCGAGCGAATTCAACCAACCGCGGACGATCGTCGGCGGGGATTTGCATCTGCGGCAATAACTCCAGCACCTTAGCGAAAATATCCAGCAGCGCCCCCAGCAAACACGGACGCTCGGCTTCGTACTCCCGCCAAAGGTCTGTCACTTCCAGCCGCTCGCTGATAACCGGCGTCTCGATGGTGATCGTTCTGTCCACCAGATCTTGCGCCGTGACTGCCGCAGATATGCCATTCAGCACGACGGGGCGCTTCACGCTGATAACACTTTCGTCGGCATCCGAGTACAGCTTGCGCTTGGCAAAGCCGCCTCCGGTTGCCAATACGCACATGGCATCCTGAGTTGCTGCGGGCAAGTGCGAGACGTTCTCCAGGCTCACTACCGCACACACACCAGCAGAAACGAATAGGTCCTCCGACGACTTCGGTGCACTGCGCAATGGGCAGGAATTCGGATCAATGAGCTGGCGCAGTGCTGTTTGTGTCGTGCTCTTCGCACTCCCCTGCTCGCCCAGCAGCTCCAGTACTGGATAAGGCGTATCAGGACGCAGGCATTCGATCAGCCAAGCCAGGGCCAGCAGACGGGAGCCGCGCGGGATGTTCGCCACGTGCCAAAGTTGCTCGATCGATCCACCTGGAACTGGAGCCGAAATCGGCTGCATGGATTCAGGTCGCACGAACATGGCCTCGGGTGACTCGACGATCTCCCACTTACCCGGCCGGATGCGAACCGTTCGGCTACTGCCTGGTACAGCCAGGTCGAGAAAGTAATCACCAGCGGCACCGGCAGTACGCAGGTGTACCTCCTGACAGTCTCCATGGAATCGGCCGAGGCCGGCCAGGGTGCCCAGCGCCTCCCGGACCGATTGATCTCGGGGCGCCTTTCCGCTGTCGGAGTAAAAGCCGGCGACCAGTGCATCTCGGAACTGGCGCGCGGCTAGATTACGCACTTCGCCCGTCGTGCGATCCCGGGCGAAGACGTCCTTGTTTTCATCGTGGAACAGATCAAAGCGCTGCTCCACGAACTTGACCAGTAGAGACGCCTGGCTCTGTTTTTCGTCGGCATCATCACCGGGCTCGAAGTGTTCCTCGACTGGCTGCTGATCGTCGTCTTCGAACTGCTGTTTGCCGGGAGCGTCCACCATTTGCAGCAGCTGCTCGACGGTGCCGCCCGTGTCCAGCCAGTCGGACACATCCCCCTTCGGTAGCAGCCCTGGAAGGCGGAGCACGCGAACTTCGGCCTCTGCCAAACTCAGCGCCTGACAAACCTTGTCGGCGTGCTGATGTCCCGGCTCGTCGTTATCCGCCAGAATCACTATACGGCGGCGCGCAAAGAGTGCATTGAGTGCATCAGGCCACTTGCCAGCGCCACCAGCATTGCAGGTTGCGACCAGTCCCAGCGACTCCAGGCGCAGTACGTCCTTCTCGCCCTCCACGACAAACACTGGCGTACCCAAGGGTGCGTGCAGCAACTGCGGCAGACGATAGGGAACCTGACGCACGCCCTTCACCGACCACACCCAGCCGCCTTTTCCGTCCGAGCGACGCTGGCGAAAGTCCTTTGGCTCGTAGCGAACAACTTGAAACAGAACGTTGCCGTCTTCGTCGGTGTAGTCATAACAAGCCGACATGCGACGGCTGGCCGGTAGGACATCAGGACTTTCAGGACATGGCGCCGGCTGCTTTTCTTTTAGGCCGTGCTGCTCAAGCCAGCCCATTTGCTCGGCCCGACTTGTGATACCGGTTTTCCAGGCAATCAAACCCAATACGCCGCCACCGCTTCCGTCTTCGTGCGAGTGCCATACCCCCTTTTCCAGATCAACGGATAAAGAGCCATGCGCTCCGAATCGAAGCTCGGTTTGCTTGCTCATTGCGGTATTTGGCTCGCCCAGAAGGTACCGGGCTACTGGTCCAATCATGGATTTCAAGCAAGCCGATCCCGTCGGCGCATGGGCGCCGTTTTGACTGTTCATGGGTTATGCCTCGGGCTGTTTGACGTTGCGACGGTTACGGTAGAACCGGGTATCGTTGCCTAGGTCAGCAATTACGAGAGCACTTGCGAAGTTGTAGCAAGGCAGCCGGACAGACGACGTGAAATTGTTGCGCCCGACAAAGGCGCAGGCCTTCCAGACGTCCGTATGCAATGGTGCAGGCGTCATGCTGCGTCCCTCGCTGCGATCTTGGCCTGGAGCCAGGCTTCCACTTCCGTCACAACGTAATAGGCCGCAGCCTGACGAGCCTCACCATCCTTGATCGGCTTCGGGAAGGTCGGGTCTTTCTTGCGGAGCTTGTCCAGGCCCGAGCGGGATAGGTCCAACCAGCGACACAGCGCTGGCTGGCGGATTAGAACTTTTGCGGGGGTCGTTTCCGGGTGCATTTGAGCGCCTCCGTATGGGTGACGCTCACAAGATAGTTATCGAAACAACGGCCAAATAATTACTCCGTCGTTTGTTTACGCCGCCAATCTCGATAGGTCGATTTCGGGATTTTTAAGCGCCGCTCGATGATATTTGCGAACTCGCGCCGCGACTTGCCGGTAGCCAACAACTCCGCTTCTAGCTTGGCGACTGCCGCCCAATCGTGAAGGGCGGTTCGTCCGGCGCGAGCCGTCTCCATCTTCTGCCTGTGCTTTTGGGCAATCTCAGACCTGACTGCCTGTTCAGCTTCAACGGTGGAGTGCAGGTCCTTTTGCAAAAAATGGCGCTCCGCAACTGCCATTTCAAGTGACTCCAACCGCTTGATCAGCTCTCGAACCTCCTCAACAGCGCACTCGGCATGGCTGTCTCGATCAAATTGCCGCGCATTTTCGATATGACCTAGCACCAATAGACAAGATGATCGGACATCCAGCAGCGAGCAGACATACTTGGGCAGATGAAAGCCGAAGCGGGAAAACTTCATGTGCTGGCAATCGCTCAATGATTCGAAGTCATCAGGACTAAACCCGGTGGTTTTTACCAAGCAGTCAAGGGCTCGACCGGCCAGTTCCTGACAAGGCATCTCAAATGCGAGGTCAATATCAATTGGCGCCCGTTCAATCTCAGCACGAAGGATGACCCCGGCCAGAAAATCCCGCGTGTACTCACTGTCCCCGCAATCCCATTGCGTAAGGTGCGCTTCAATGATCGGCAGCATGTCAGGCTTTATCATGCTCCCACCGCCCCTAGAGCTCTGGGCTCATCAACACTGACCTTATGCGCAAACTCGTAGGGCGTGATGTACTTTTCCCGGTTGGCGTCCAGGTAGTCAGCCCACCACGTCATCATCAGTCGGCGCTCTTCCAGGTGCTCAGCCTTGTGGATATAGGCCGCGCGCACGCCGTTGCGCTCTTGGTGGCTCATTTGCCGTTCAACCGCATCACGCGACCACAGACCGGACTCAACCAACGCGGAACAGGCCATAGTGCGGAAACCGTGCCCGCATACCTCTATTCTGGTGTCGTACCCCATGCGGCGCAGTGACTTGTTTACGGTGTTCTCCGACATTGGCCGCCAGTGGTAGTGATCTCCTGGCAGCACCAGCTCAAAACGACCGCTCAGCCGGCGTATCTGTTCCAGCACCTCAAGCGTCTGGCGTGACAACGGGACAAGGTGCGGCGTCCCCATCTTGGCGCCTCGGTGCGAGCTCTTGACGCCCTCGATTGGTGCCCGTTCGCCGGGAATCGTCCACATGCTCCGGGTAAAGTCGAACTCAGACCAGCGGGCAAAGCGCAGCTCACTAGAACGAATGAACACCAGTAAAGCTAGGCTTACAGCAAGACAGGTAAGTGGTCGTCCGGTGTCAGCCTCGCAGCGTTGCAACAACTCCGGCAATCGCTCAAGGGGCAAGGCCGGGCGGTGTTTGGTCTTGCGGGTGGCAGTCCCCCCCACCAGATCAAGCGCCGGGTTGTATTCGATCAAATTGTGCTGAACGGCGATTCGCATGATTCCGGCGATGCGCTGGCGCAATCGCCCAACCAGATCAAGCGCGCCGCGTTTCTCTACCGCCTTCAGACAGGCCAGCAGGTCGCGGGTTTTCAGGACGGTTACGGGGCGTTTGCCCAGCATGGGGAAAAGATCAACCTGAATCTCTTTCAGCACCCTGACCGCGTGATCCTTCGACCATTTGCCGGCCATGCTGGCGTGCCATTCCCGGGCCACCATCTCAAAGGTGTGCTCCGCCTCACTGGCCGCCTCGATCTTTGCGTGCTTAGCGCTCTCGATGGGGTCTTGGTCATGCGCCAGCAACTCGAGTGCCTCGGCTCGACGTGCACGGGCAGCTTTCAGAGTGAGAGCCGGGTAGTTGCCGAACGTAGCCAGACCGGGCTTACCGCTTGGCTTTTTATACTTGAAGCGCCAGACCTTGGTGCCAGTAACCTTTACAAGCAAAAAAAGCCCTTGCCCGTCGAACAGGGTGTAGTCCTTTGCGCGGGGCTTGGCGGCCTCGCATTTGGGGTCAGTAAGGGGGGTTACGGTGCGCGCCATAGGTATACGCCTCGATATCGAACCGATATATACCTAAACGTATACCTAAATCGTGGGGTTGTACAGGAACATACAGGGATATTCAGGCACAACAAAACCGGCTGACAAGCCCGGTTTATCTGGGTTTCAGGTGTTTACGGGAACATCTGAAATCATACTATTGGTGCCCGAGACAGGAATCGAACCTGCGACCTTCGCGTTACGAGTGCGCTGCTC
>RCUO01000769.1_pt1 | contig 14408 bp, 12 predicted proteins | sample 2166161 | NCBI WGS metagenome assembly RCUO01 (sample SAMN09932617, study PRJNA488358) | compost metagenome | feature: garden; material: soil; isolation source: compost soil in cyclohexanecarbonitrile-enriched culture | place: Germany: Experimental Botanical Garden Goettingen | collected 2016-01-27 | reverse complement strand
CTCCAGCGACCACTCTTCAAGAATATTGCGGATCGCGAACAGCCAGAGATGTTTCTCCTCGGGGCTCCATTTGGCGGTGAGGGCGGCATAGTCGTCCAGCCGGACTACAGCCATGAAATATTCTCCTTCCAGCTCGCTGTTCTCCAGCCACTTCAGATGCTGCAGCGGCCGCGGATTGCCAAGTGTGAACTCAGTGAACATCCGCTCCCTCGCCAGCATGGACAGCATCTGCACCGAATGCATCAGCTGCTCATTCTCCTTCTGGCGGTCCAGCTTGACCCGTGCCCTTGTCAGCATTTCCGTCAGCTCGTCATGGTCTATCGGCTTGAGCAGGTAATCAAAGGCGCCAAGCCTCAGCGCATCACGCGCATATTCAAATTCCCCATACCCGCTGATAAAGATGAACAGCAGCTTTGGATTGCGCGGAAGCACTTCCTTCATTAGAGCTATCCCGTCAATCACCGGCATTCTTATGTCACTGATGACGATCTGCGGAGCCGACTCTTCAATCAGCCGCAGCGCGACCTCCCCGTTACGGGCTTCACCGGCGATACTCAGCCCCAGCTCCTCCCAGGGAATAGCCACCTTTAAGCTTCGCAGAATAATCGGCTCATCATCTACCAGCAGTACTTTGTATTGTTCTTGCCGTGCCCCCACAGTCCGCACCTCCCAGATTTATTGTACAGCCGAGCTCTGTATAAGATCCCAGTACTGCTCAGACGCGGACTGCAGCTGCTTCAGCGCGTCTTCCGCCGACAGGCCGCCGTCGATCATCTCCTCGATCACACTGAGAAAGGTCTTCTTCACTTCCGGTGACAGCAGATTGTCATAAGGCACGAAGCTCTGGCGCTCCTTATCCATGATGTTCATCACCTGAGCAAAAACCGGACCGGTTGTCTCCGGATCAAAATCAATCCGCATGGAGGGTATTCTCAGACCCTCATATACAATCCGCGTCTGGATTTCCTTCGTGTAAAAAGCCTTCATCAGCTCCAGTGCCGCTTCCCGCTTGGCCCCGGTAAGGCTTGAAGACAAGCCGATTCCGATGGTATAACCGCCTGCGATGGAAGGCTCAGCACCTTTAACCAGCGGCGGGAACGGAATAACTCCGACCTCATTCTGAAACCCTGACGGAGCCGTTTCCCCGGTGAACAGGTTGATATCCCAGTTCCCGTTCAGATACATCCCGGCCTCGCCGCCGGTGAACATGCGCACCGCATTTTCCGGTGAAGTATCATTTGAGGCTGTGCTGAATGCCTCCTCGCTGATCCACTGCTCCAGATGGTTGAACGCCTCAAGATATTTATTGTTAACAAAGGTCGCACCGTCTTTGCCCGCAACCAGCTTCTGAATCAGCTCCGGTCCGGCATAGCGGTCCATCAGATAATGGGCGAAGATTCCGGCCGGCCAGCGGTCCTCATTGCCAAGCGCAAACGGGGTTATTCCCGCTGCCTTCAGCTGACGGATCGCTTTATCCAGCTCTCCAACCGTTTCAGGCGGCTTGATGCCGAGCTTCTTGAATAGCGTTTTATTGTAATACAGCGGCTCGGCATTTCCTTCGATCGGCAGACCGTAAATATGCTGGTCAAAGGTCCACAGATGCAGGTCGCTGAACTGGTTGCTCAGCCCGTTCTCCTGTACGAAGCCGGTCAGGTCCATCAGACGGTTAGATCTCACGTAAGGCTCAATCTCTGCACCTCCGAAGAGCACGAACATATCAGGCGGGGTGCCGGTGACCATCTCGCTTTTTAACTTCTGCTCACGGTGAATCGTCTGGTCGAGCCCTTCAAAATTCACTTTTACATTCGGGTGATCCTGCTGGTATTCCTTAACGACCTCCTCAAAGATCGCCAGCAGCGGCCGGTCATGCTCCTTCTGCCAGAAATGGCGGAAGGTCAGTGTTATTTTCTCAGGAGAATTGTCCTCAATCGGCTCCTTATTGCCGAACGAAATAAACAATACCGCTCCGGCCATCAGTGCTATATAGAGCAGAATCCAGCCCCATTTGGTTAACCATCTCACAGCATTACTCCCCGCTTTCATCCCGTTTAGTCGCTTCATGGCTGTATAGTCGGAATCCGGATCCCGATCGTTGAACCGAATCCCGGTGAGGAACAGACCACAATGCCGTAAGGATTGCCGAAGCGGATATGCAGGCGCTCATGCACGTTCCGCAGCCCGACGCCGCTGTCCGCGTATTTTTTGGGGTTGCTGTGTTCGGTGTCCCACAGGCTCATCATTGTAGAAAGGTCAAAGCCGGGGCCGTTATCCTTTACAATAATGATAATATCCTTGCCGCTGTGCTGTGCACTGATTGTGATCTCACCATGCTCCTCCATCTGTTCAATGGCATGATAGAGCGCATTCTCAACAATCGGCTGGACGATCAGCTTCTGGGTCATCACGTGTCTGAGTGTATCCGGCAGGTCAATGCGGTAGCTGAATTTATCCTCAAACCGGAATTTCTGGATGTCCAGATAATGCCGGACATGCTCAAGCTCCATCTGCAGCGGAATCAGCTCCTGATTCTGGCTGATGCTGATCCGCAGCAGCTTGCCGAGTGAGATGACCATTTTGCTGATATCACGGTTGCCGGCCAGCACAGCCATTGAGTTGATTGATTCGAGCGAGTTATAGATAAAATGCGGGTTAATCTGAGCCATCAGTGCCTGCATTTCCGCTTCCTTCTTGCGTCCCTGCTCGGTTTGTACCTGCTGGATCAGTTCACTGATCTGTGCACTCATCCGGTTAAAGCCGTCAATCAGCAGGTCGCTTTCATCGTCTGAACGCAGCGGCGTCGTAATCGGCATAAAAATCCCCTGCTTGACCCTCTTCATTCCGTTGACCGCACTGTTGATGCTGCGCACCAGCCGCCTGATGAAATAGCGGTCAAATAAAAAAGCAGACATGAGTGAAACCGTTCCCAGAATAATGGCCAGATTACGAATGGAATCCGACTCGGAGGAGATCAGATTCATCGGGGTGATCGCCGCCAGATACCAGTCTGTATTATGTGAAGGCAGGAAAGTAATAAGTGATTTCTCTCCCTGATAGTTGTCAATATAATAATCCTGGCTCTGGGTATAGTCCGCCTCCAAAAAAGGAAACTCTGTCCGCTGTCCGATATGCTCCCCGGATTTGTTAAAGACTATATTCCCCTGCTTGTTGACCAGCAGAATGTCGCCCTTCTTCAGCGTTGCCGCCTCCCAGAAAATCTGGTCCAGCAGATCCGGCTTGACATAAACAACCAGATAGCCGATATCCTCAAGCGAGTAGTAGTCCTTGACGACCCTGGCCTGGACCAGTACCGGATTTCCGGAAGTCTCTGAGCCATTCTCACCAGGCCCCGACCAGACAGGACGGCCTTCGGCATTCTCCATCGCCCCGTACCATACCTGCCTCCGCATATCGGCAAAAGACATCGGTGCATTGTACTGGTACAGCAGCCGGTCCTTGCCGTACAGGCTGAAAGAGGTAATCATCGGATGGTTGATCAGCAGGTTGTTAATCTCCTGCTTCCGGTCATAGGTCAGCACAAAATTCGGCTGCTTCAGCGACTGCTGGATAGCAGGCTGCGTAATGGCCGAATTGGTGATGGACGATATTTCACTGAGCGCGAATTTTAGCTTGCGGTCAGTCTCAAGTAATGAAATCCAGTAGAAGCTGCTCGATTTCTTCTCCATTGTTTTTGAAAAGTTAACATACGTAACAATCCCCATTACGATTACGGGAATGAATACGAGAAGAATAATAGCGAACAGGATTTTGCGTCTAAGCTTCATTGCCGTCTACCTTCCCCCTGTTGTCTTGGCAGAACTCGGCAGAAACGGATGCCTTCCTTTCAAGGTAAGGGGGCTGCCGTTCCTGCCTCATCTACTATTCTTCACGCAGGTTCCTGGTTCCTGTTTCCTGTTTGCAGTTTTTGTAAAACAGGATTAGCTCTTGATTGCGCCTGAGGTCAAGCCGGCAATAACCCAGCGGCTGAACAGCAGGAATACAATCAGCAGCGGCAGCGTCGCAGTAAAGGTCGCGGACATGATCATGCCGTAGTCAAGACCATCACGGGTTGTAAAGAGCTGCTGCAGCGCAATCTGAATCGTGTAATGCTCTTTGTTCTTCAGCACGACGAGCGGCCAGAAGAAGTCATTCCATACCGTCATGAAGTTAAGAATACCCAGAGTTGCCATTGCCGGTGTAATGACCGGCACGGCAATATTCCAGAAAATCCGGAAATGTCCGCCGCCGTCAATCCGTCCGGCTTCGATCAGCTCGGTCGGCACTGCCGAGGAAATGTATTGGCGCATCCAGAAGATGCCGAATGCGTTGACCATCGCCGGTACAATCAGCGCCTTGTAGCTGTCGATCCAGTGCAGCTTGGCCATAATGACATAGGTTGGCAGTACACCCAGCTGCTGAGGAACAATAAGGGTAGCGATAACGAACACAAACAGTGCATTTTTAAACGGAAATTCGTACTTGGCAAACGCATACCCGGCCAATGTACAGAAGAATACGACCGACACCGTCACCATGGAAGAGACGAACAGTGAGTTGCCGAGCGCCTGGAAAAAGTCTGATTTTTCCAGAACCCGCTTGAAATTGATGAAGAATTGGTCACCTACGGTCAGCAGTGGAGGTACATGGAATACTGCGCCTTTATCGTTGGTTCCAACTACAAACATCCAGTAGAACGGGAAGACCGAGACCAGTGCCCCGAGAATAAGCAGGAAATAGAAACCAAGCTTGCCGAAAAATCCGAGATCATCCGGTTTTTTTCTGAATATACGCAGTGTACTCATGCTTTTTTGCCTCCAGTCGCTCCGCCTGAACCTCTTGAAATCAGCATATTAAGGATGGAGAACAGAATGGTTACGAGGAACAGCATAACCGCCGTTGCCGCTGCTGTACCGAAGAATCCGTTGCGGAAGGCTTCACTGTACAGATAGGTAACCATTGTGATTCCTTCCTGGCGAGTAGAGCCGGTTCCGGCCTGACCCAGGAATACATATGGTTCTGTAAACAGCTGCAGGGCACCAATCGTCGACTGCAGGGATACAAAGATAATGAACGGCTTGAGCAGCGGCAGTGTAATGGAGAACAGCTGCTGTCTGCGGTTGGCACCGTCAATACGCGCGGATTCATACAGATCCATCGGAATACTTTGCAGACCGGACAGGAAGATGATCGCGTTATACCCTGTCCAGCGCCACATTACCATTGTTGAGATAGCAATTTTGACTCCCCACCAGCCGGAGTTGAAGGCGACATTCTCAAGCCCCAGACCGTTCAGCATCCAGTTGATCATTCCGTTATTACCGAACAAGGTACTGAATACAAGCGTAACGGCCACTATGGACGTAATATTCGGCATGAAGTAAAGAATACGGAACGTTTTTTTGAATTTGGTCATCCCCGAATGCAGCAGTACAGCCAGCAGCAATGCCAGCATCACCTGCGGGACAGTTCCCATGAGGCCCATAATGAGCGTATTACTGAAGGAAATCCAGAAGGTCGGGTCACTGGTGACCAGATCATAGTTTTTGAAGCCGACAAATTTCATCGGATTGAGTGCGTCCCATTTAAAGAAGGATAAATAGAAGGTAAAAAAGATCGGGTATAGTCCGAATATCGAGAACAGAATAAAGAACGGTGAGATAAAGGTATAGGCCGTAATTCGGCTCCGTCTTTGTTCAGTTAAAAAAGGGCGTTTGCTCTCGGCATGCGGACTCGTAATTACGGGTTCTGCCATGTCACACCTCCAGGATAATTAAGAAAGCTCCATTTCCGAAGAATCCGGATTCCCGGGGGCTGCCTGCCCTCCAGGAATCCGGATGTCCGGTTCATATCACGCTTGGCGTTTTCGCCTAGCTGCGGTCTGCCAGTGTCTTCGCCTGTTTAACGGCGTCATCCCACTCTTTTGCAGGGTCCGCTTTCTTCTCGATTACGTTCTTGAGCGCATTCTTGAAGAAGGTGTCAGTCTGGTCATGCAGCGGTCCGTAGTACACCGGTTTTACGCGGTTAGCCGCTTTACCGAATTCTACAGCTGTCTGCTGTCCGGCGAAGAAATCATCCTTGAAATCTACGAATGCAGGATCTTCATACAGTGCAGGAATCGAAGGCATCAGACCTTTTGTCTTGAACGATTCAAGCTGATTATCTTTGTTAACCATCCATTGGATGAAATCATAGGCTTCTTGCGGATGCTTGCCTTCCTTAGGCAGGGAGATAAAGGAACCGCCCCAGTTACCGGCGCCTTCAGGAAGCTGTGCAATCTTCCATTTACCGGCTGAATCCGGCGCATTGCTCTTGATATTACCAGCCATCCATGCAGGACCCATTACAACGGCGAACGAACCGTCGCTCATGCCTTGACCCCACTCAGGAGACCACAGCAGATAGTTGCTGATCCAGCCCTCCTGGATACCTTTTACGGTGAAATCATAGGCCTTCTTCACCTGCGGGTTGGTATCGCCGATGAATTTGCCGTCAGCCTTGCTGAAGTAGATTTCATCCGCAGACTGGTCGCGCAGTGCGTTGTAGGTCAGGTCTGTCAAGTCGGAGAAGTATTTGCCCGTCTTGTCCTTGTAGGCCTTGGCTACAGCTGCAAATTTGTCCCATGTATCGATTGCTGCACTGAAGCCTTCCGGATCGCTTGGCAGTCCGGCTGCTTCAGCCAGGTCTGTGCGGTAGTAGACTACAGTCGGCCCGATATCCGTCGGAAGTCCCAGCTGGAAGCTGCCGTCGATTGAAGAAGCCTGCTTCCATTTCCAATCCAGATAATTAGCCTGAATGTCCTTGGCACCAAGATCGTTCAGGTTATAGAATTTGTCCTGGGCACTGATGAAGCGCTCCATGAAACCGATTTCAAGTTGGAAAATGTCCGGAGCGCCGGAGCCCGCCGACAGTGCAGTAGTCAGGTTATTATGGTGCGCTGTCTGGTCACCAGTGTTCTGAATTTTAATCGTTACGTTCGGATGCTCCTTGGTATACTCATTCGCCAGCTCTTCATAGTTGACGTTACCCAGTGTCCAAAAGGATAGCTCAACTTTTTCTGCCGGTTTCGAGGTTTCTTCTGCAGCAGGCGTATTTGTGCTTGATGCGTTGTTACCCGCATTTTCTTTGCCGCCGTTGTTTCCGGCATTGTTATTGCCTCCGCATGCTGCCAGTGATCCTACGAGCATGATGGACGCAAGTGTCAACGCCAGGTGCTTTGCTTTTTTCATTCCTCTGTACCCCTCTCAAAGGTTTCTCTTACAAGACTTAGTGTACCGTAGGAGAAACCTTTTGGTGAGGAGGCAAACTTCCGATTTAAGGTGGAAATATTTACGATTCCCGTTTCATTTGATTGGAGTTGGCGATAAACAGGGTGATTACAAGGACAAGAATGGCTCCTGAATAGAGCAGTGTATCCATAGGACTCTCATGATCAATAATAATCAGGCGGGTAATTGCGGTAATGCCTATATAGATGAAATAACGAAGCGGAAAATGATATTTCGCCTCAAAATATTTAATAATCAGTGCTATAAACTCAAAGTACATGAAGTAGACCAGAATGCCCTCCAGCAGCTCCAGCTTCGATAAAGCCCCGTCATCATTAATAAAATGAAAAATTTCCAGCGTTTCCTTACCCAAAAAAACAGTCAGAATCAGCGCCAGCACAATCAGAGAGCAATTCAGGACCCACTGCAGAACCAGCGGTACATACACAAATTTGTTATCCAGTTTCATTCTGCTTCAGTCCTCTCCATATATTTGCCCTAGTATAAAAGTGATTGCGTTTCCACTGCAAGCCCGCTCCTGCGCCCGTTCCGGGGATTGGATTTCTGTCCCCTTCAAAGTTATACTGGTTGTATTTCATCTTTATATTCGCAGCACAAAAAGGAGAATGTTCCCATGCCTATCAACCGCCCGCTATTTACCGACAGCGACCTGCAGGAAGCCATTGACCGCAAGCTGCCGGTACGGGTCTTTGAAAATGATCATCTCGTGAACTCGGGGGCAACCATTGTCCGTTTCACCGATTCAGATGTAATCATCCAGTCGCGGGTTAGCGATTTAACCTATTATTCCCGCCGGACCTGCCAGTTTTTTGAGGTCAGAGGCTAGATTATGAAGGGACACGCCTCAGATACCTGTGAATTATGCGGACGCTCTCCAATCATTACTACGGTCCACCACCTGGTTCCTAAGGAAAAAGGCGGCACCCTCCAGCCGACTGCACTGCTGTGCAAGGCCTGCCACCGGCAGATTCACGCCCTGTATACCAATGATGATCTCGTGATCCTGGAGCTTACAACGGTGGAGGCCCTGCAGCATGACCCGCAGATTGCTTCCTATCTGAAGTGGATAAGCAAGCAGGCTCCGGGTTCAGAGCCCAAGCTCCGCAAATCACAGCGTGTCCGGGGAAAACGTTAACCCGAATTGAAAACTTGTATCATCAGGAGTAGGTTTTATGCAGCAGGGAGACACTATAGAGCGAATAACGGCTGACAGCCGATACCAATCTATAGTGAGGTGCTCTAATGTTCAAGCGTTTTGATGAAATTCTGATCGAAATCCCTCAGGTTGAGCGTCCGGACCCTAATGCTGCGGCTGCGGTACAGGAGCTTATGGGCGGAAAATTTGGTGAAATGTCCACCCTTAACAACTACCTGTTCCAATCTTTTAATTTTCGCGGCAAAAAAAAGCTGAAGCCGTTCTATGATCTGGTTACCAGCATTACGGCAGAAGAGCTTGGGCATGTGGAGCTGGTTGCACATGCGGTAAATAAGTGCCTCTGCGGCTCCACTTCATATAAAGAGCCCGACCAGACGCCGCTTAATCCGTTTAAGGATATGCGTAATACTTATTTTGCGCTTGCCGGCGCCCAATCAGCCCTGCCGGTTGATTCGATGGGCCGGCCATGGAGCGGTGAATATGTGTTTAACAGCGGCAACCTTATTCTGGATCTGCTGCATAACTTCTTTCTCGAATGCGGTGCGAGAGCCCATAAGATGAAGGTATATGAACTGACCGATCATCCAGCTGCCCGTGAGGTTGTCGGTTATCTGTTAGTACGCGGAGGCGTTCACGTGGTGGCTTATGCGAAGGCACTGGAAATGGCGACCGGTGTGGATGTAAGCAAGCTCATACCTATTCCTTCCCTTAACAACAAGGCATTCTCGGAAACGCAGAAATATGAGTCAAAAGGACTTCACACCAAGCTGTACACCAACAGCGAGGGTGATTTCACGGCGATTAAGCAAATCTGGAAGGGGACTCACCCGGAAGACGGGCAGCCGCTTGAGGTGGTTGAGGGCTCCCCTCAAGGACATCCGATAGCCGAAGCTCCTGAGGTTCCGGAGGAATTTGCACCCGGCATTTCCGAGGAGGACTTTCTGGCCATTGCTGCCCGGCTGCAGAAGGCTGCCGGAATACATTAACCAGATAACACAAAGAAGCCGGATGCTGCACCTACGGGTCAGCATCCGGCTTCTATTTAAGTTTATCATTTGTGATATAATCGCTGCCTCATCGTTTTTCAGGCTACCGTTTGTTCTTGCTGCTGTTACTCAGCTTCTCATTAAGTATATCCTGAAAGCTCTGCGTCTGTTCATTTGTTCTGGATGGCTTGGGGTCGTTGACGGGTTGAGGTCTAAAATATTGATGATTGAAAGCCATAAGATTATGTACTGTCATACTCATAACGGTTCAGCCTCCTTCCGAAATCTACACCCTTTTGCGCGGATGCGAATGTACTTATCCCTTATATAACCTTCCGCTTCCAATCCTAAACAGTTATTTTGCACAATTTTGCATTTTTATTAAATGAAATAGCTTTAAGCCCTGAATCAGCCTAAAGCTATTCATGAATGCTATTTCAGCGCAGCCCAGGAAGCCCCGTCCAGCTGCTCCAGCTCATGGCTGTCGAGCCTGAACCCCATTGCCCCGATATTCTCCCGCGCATGCCGGACCTTAGAGGCTCCGGGAATGGCAACAACTGTCTCTCCGTGAAAATGAATCAGCCAGTTCAGGGCAACCTGCCCCGGTGTAACCCCGTACTTCCCGGCAAGAGCCGACAAAAGCTCAATCAGCGGTCTGCTGCGGGCCAATCCCTTCTCATTCAGCCCTGACTGCATCCGTCTGATCATGGACAGCCCGCTGATCTGCGCCGGATCACTGTGAAAACGCCCGGTCAGAACGCCCTGCTGCAGCGGTGAGTAGGCTATGATGGAGATGCCCAGCTCCTTCGCGGCAGCCATAGTGCCGTTACGGTCGATAGTGCGGTGCAGCAGATTATACTTTACCTGGTTGGAAACAAGCTTCAGTCCGTGCTGCTGCAGCAGTCGGTGTGCCTTTACCATCTGGGCAGCCGAATAATTGCTGACCCCGGCATAGCGGATTTTTCCGGCTTTGACCAGTCCGGCCATCGCTTTCATTTCACTTTCGATTGACGACAAAGAGAAGGGCTGGTGAATTTGATATAAATCAATCTGCCGCCCGCCCAGACAGCGGATACGCTCATCAATGGTGGAGGTGATAGAGCCTGCCGTACGGAGCATCGGCCACCATTTAGTCGCAATCAGCGGGTTCGCATGAGAGCTTCCTTCAAGCCTGAGCTGATCCAGGACGGCGGCAAGCGCCTGCTCGGACTTGCCTCCTCCGTAGATTTCTGCCGTATCCACCCAGTTCATGCCGCCTTCCAGGCTAATCTTTACGATGCCCAGGATATCGGAATCCTCAAGGTTGCTCCAGTATTTCCCCACTACTCCGCTGCCCCGGCTGAACTGCCAGCAGCCCAGGCCCAGCGGTGATACAGACAGCTCTGATTGTCCCAGCGGACGGCGTCCGGCTGCGGTTGTACCTGTATTCATCTCTCATCCTTCTTTCAGTGAAAATTAAAGTTAGTATAACTGAATAATATGGTATAATTACCCTGCTCTGCATGTTCCAAGTTACAGTGAACGCTGACCGGAGTTACAACTTTATCGGAGGGACTTCATGTTAAAATTCGTGGGCTTTTTATTTCTGGCACAATTACTGGGCAATCCGTTTCTGGCCCTGATTGTACTGTTCCTCATCCTGTATTTCCTGGACCGCCGTTATGTCGGCATCTTGCCCAGCATCGGCAAGCCTTTCCGCAGGAGCCGCCAGATGTCCAGGCTGCGGACGACCATCAGCCTGAATCCTAACGATGTGTCTGCCAAGTTCGAGCTGGCCCGCCTGCTGATTGAACGCAAGCGTTATAGTGATGCCAAGGACCTTCTGCTGCAGATTTCAGACCGTTATGAGCAATCTGCCGAATATTGGGTCGAGCTCGGATATGCGAACCTCAAGCTTGGAATGCTGCCGGATGGTGAAGCCCAGATGCTGCAAGGGCTGGAGATTAACCGCAGGGCCAAGTACGGCCAGCCGTTTCTCCGTCTGGCAGAGATGTTACGCAATGTAGATCAGGATAAGGCGCTGCATTACGTAACGGAGTTCCAGGAGATCCAGACCTCCTCCAGCGAAGCCTATTACCTGGCCGGTTCCATGTACAAGGTGCTCGGCAGAAATGATGAGGCCAAACGGGCTTTTGAAGAATCCATCGCGATTTACCGCTCCCTGCCAAAATATAAGAAGCGGCAGGAACGCGGCTGGGCGCTGCGCAGCTATTTTGCAAAGATGCGCTAATCTGCGCCTGTACATAACGCTATGCAAATGTGAGTATTAAAGAACCTCTGTGTATGACTGGGCTGCCAGTAATGCACAGAGGTTCTTTTGTCTACACTGACTGCAGCATACCTGCTGATATGTTACATATGCAGATCATGCTTCGCAGGCTCTCCGCTCTCCTTGACGCCGAACGGCCACCAGTTCGCCCGGCCGAACATGCGTACCATAACCGGCACAAAGAACGGCAGGAACACTAGTGCATAGAGAGCGAGCCCTGACAACACTACCGTCGCAATCTGCATCATCGACAGGACTCCTGAAGGATACATCGAGGCAAAGGTTCCGCCCAGGATCACCACCGCTGACAGGATGACAGTCCCCATGTTGCGCATGGCATGCAATATCGCTTCACGCACATCCCAGGTTTTGTTCTCATTGAAGCGGGCCATGAGGAAGATGCTGTAATCGACACCAAGGGCAATCAGCATCACAAAGCTGAAGAATGGTGTTGTCCAGGTGATGCCGGAATAATCCAGCAGGTTAACGAAAATCGCTTCCGTAATACCGAGTGCTGTAATATAAGTAACCAGCAAAGATCCTATCAGATACAGCGGCATAATTACCGAGCGAAGCAGCAGAACCAGTATGATGAATATGCCGGCCAGCATCAGCACAACCGTCCGTGTATAGTCTTCATTGGAAATAGTCTGCAGATCGCTGTAGGTACTGGTGACGCCGCTGATCGCCGTTTCGGCATTTTCAAGCTTCGTCCCCTTCACAGCCCGTTCAACGGCTGCCTGAATATCAGGGATGCTGTCAATCGCTTCCGCGCTGTACGGATTTCCGGCGAATACGACATCCAGTGTCATCACCTTGCGGTCATCTGACAGGTAAGTATTGAATACCTGCTGCATGTCATCCGCTTCAAGCGCTTCCTCCGGAACAAAGAAGCCGCTCAGCTCATCGTCACCGGCATCCCGGATCTGCTGCAAGTAACCCTGCGCAGAGCTTAGTCCGCTGGTGATCTGCTGCAGTCCTTCCGCACTGTCGCTAAGTCCCCCGGTCAGTTCACCAATCTGCCCGGTCAGCTGCCCGAAGCCGTCGGCAAGCTGCTTCTGTCCGCCCTGCAGCTGATCAAGTCCGCCGGTGATATCCGGAAGCTTACCGCTGATTTGTCCCTGGCCGTCAGCCGCCTGATTCAGCCCGGTCTGCAGCTGTCCGATACCTGCAACCAGCCGCTCCAGTCCTTGAGCCAGGGCAGTCTGACCCGCTGCGGCTTTGGCATAGCCGTTGTTGGCTTCATTCAGCCCTGCTGCAGCCTCGCCAAGCTGGCCCGAGATCTGGCCAAGGCCTGCTGCAAGCTGAACAGCTCCAGAGCCGGTCTGGCTTACAGTGACTTTAACAGTCTGGTAATCCTGATCCTGTAACAGTTCAGGATGGCTGCTCTCGAGCTGGCTGAAGGAAGCATCCAGTCCGGTAAGTGCAGCCGCTACGCCATCCAGCTGCGCCTGCAGCCCGTCTAGCCCGCCGCCGAGTGCCGTCAGCCCGGCACCGACCTGCTTGTAGCCTGCAAGCAGCGCCACATTGGCATCAGCAAGCTGCTGTGCACTGGCTGCCGCCTTAGACAGTCCGGCTTTAATCTCTCCGGCTCCGGCAGCACCGCTTCTGATTCCTTCCTCAACCTGAGCAAGACCCTCTCCTAGTAGGGCAATACCCTCTTTAAGCGTTGTTGTGCCTTCAATGAGCTTCGCGCTGCCTGCCGCCGCTTCCTGAAGCTTAGGCCCGTTCGCGCTGAGCTGCTTGCTCGCTTCAGCAAGTCCGGACTGGATTTGGCTCAGACCGTTATTGCTCTGATTAAGTCCATCTGACAGTGTTGCCACCTGAACAGGAATCAGAAAATCATTGATTCGCTCCCCGGTCGGCCGGGACATGCTGCGTACCGCTTTGACGCCGTCCACCTTTTCCAGCTCCCGGCTGATTTTTTCAGCCAGCCCCATATATTCTGAGCTGTCCATCCGGTCATCATTTTTAATTACAATTTTACCCGGCATGGATTCGCCCGGACCAAAGCTTTCGGATATGATGTTGAAGCCTTTAACCGAGGCATAATCGGCACCTATCTCATCCATGCTGTTGAAGGATAGCTTCCCGTCATAGGTAACCAGAAACGGCACAACGATAGCAGCCACAATTAACAACGCCGCCCATGGCCTTCTCAGCGAAAACGAGCCTGCCGCCCCCCAGATCCGGCTCTCACTGTGCTCCAGTCTGCCGCGTGACGGCCAGAACAGCTTTTGCCCCAATAGCGCCATAAAGAACGGAACTACTGTAACCAGCGCAAGCAGCATCACCGCAATTCCCACAGCTACAGCCACCGCCGAGCGGTACAGCATAAATTTCGACAGTCCGATCGCTACGAATCCTACGAACACGGCAAGCCCGGAATAAAACACCGTTCCTCCAGCCTTACGGTATGTAGAAATAATGGCACTTTTCGTATCTTCAGCAGATGCCAGCTCTTCCTTGAAACGGCTGATCAGCAGAATACAATAATCCGTACCGATTCCGAACATAACCGCCACCATAAAGATTTGCGTAAAGGTCGATAGGGGGAAATCAAACCGGTCCACCAGAAAAGACACCACCGACTGGGAAACAACATAGCTTAGGCCCACGGTCAGCAGCGGCACAAGCGGCGCTACAAACGAACGGAACACGACGAACAGAATAAGCAGGATAAAAACTACAGTGATGTACTCTGAATTTTTGAG
>RCUO01000767.1_pt1 | contig 14441 bp, 12 predicted proteins | sample 2166161 | NCBI WGS metagenome assembly RCUO01 (sample SAMN09932617, study PRJNA488358) | compost metagenome | feature: garden; material: soil; isolation source: compost soil in cyclohexanecarbonitrile-enriched culture | place: Germany: Experimental Botanical Garden Goettingen | collected 2016-01-27 | reverse complement strand
CTCCAAATCCTTAAATACAAGAGACATGGAGGGCTGGCTGCTGAGCTTCTCATTCCTTCTCACGATTACCCTGATTCTGGCCAGCAGCTCTTCAATGGCAAAAGGCTTCGGAATGTAGTCATCCGCTCCGCTATCCAGGCCGGTAACTCTGTCCATCACACTGTCTCTCGCTGTAATCATGATGATCGGCGTATCCTTTACGGCCTTGACGCGCCGGCAAATTTCAATACCGTTCAGCTTGGGCAGCATCAGGTCCAGCAGGATAATGTCCCACTCTTCGCCGAGCGCGGCTTCCAAGCCTTCCCTTCCATCATAGACGGGTCTGGCCTCGTAACCTTCATGCTTGAGTTCCAGTGTAATAAAATCGGACAAGCCTTCCTCATCTTCTATTACCAGGATGCGCATCCTTTATGCCTCCAATAGTGACATTACTTATAGCTATCATTATAACCTGTTAAAATAACACGGCGCTTAACGTAAAATGAAATTTTTTTCATAATCCAATGAGCCCTGAACGTCCGGCACACGGTGTAGAACAGAAATAACCAATGATCCTTTATCAGGTTCATTGGTATTAATGTCTGTTAATTGAGTTCAGGAAGCAGTCACTCTTGTCATAAACACACTATAGGGATCTTCCTCATAGTCTGCGAACGGGGTGCAGTATTCAAATCCGAATCGTTCGTATAATTTTCTGGCCGCTTCAAAGCCGTCTGTAGACCCTGTTTCCAAACTTAACCGCTGGTATCCCAGCTTGTCCGCTTCTTCAAGAATATGAGCCAGCAGCTTGGAGGCAACGCCTTTTCTGAGGTGCTGCCTGGAAGTGCGCATAGATTTGAGTTCCCCGTGCTGATCCCCAAGATCTTTAAGCGCGCCGCAGCCTAGTAGCTTCCCCTCTTCCCAGGCACTCCAGAAGGTAATACCCGGTCCTTTAAGCTTGTCTATGCCCAGAGCATGTACACTCTCCGGCGGAGATTGATCAAACATACTTTGCAGATGCTCGGTTATGAGTGCAACAATTTCCTTACCGGTCAGATCATCAATCCTGATATCCATTCCTTCCACTCCTCCGTCACAATGAGTTCAACGACAAGGACGATTATATATGATATTATCTTTGTTGTAAATACAACATGCAAATGCAAGTTATACCTGTATCATCCATCAAATATTGAAAGGTGATCCTATGAGAGAGATCCTTCGTGAAGTCGGAATGATAGCCAGAGCCCTGGATTCAATAAGTAATATAGAATTTAAAGAAATTCATCTTACAAAAGGGCAATATTTATATTTGGTACGCATATATGAGCATCCGGGAATCATTCAAGAGAAGCTGGCCGAGATGCTTAAGGTAGACCGGACAACCGTAGCCCGCGCAGTTCAAAAGCTTGAACGCCAGGGGTTTATCCTAAAAAAGGACGATGAGTTCAACAAGAAATGGAACAGACTGTATACTACAGAGCAAGGAGATCAGGTGTATGCCTTTCTGAAAAGAGAAGCAGATCACACGGACCTCGTTGCCCTGGACGGGCTCACTAAGGAAGAGTCAGAGACCCTGCACCAGCTGCTGCACAGGGTCAGAAAGAATGTCGAGGTGGATTGGGATTTTGTGAAGAAGGGCAACCGCCGGAAGTACTGATACAGCAAAGACCTCCGTTGGATTGAATGGAGTCCCATACAATTCAGCGGAGGTTCTGCCAGTAATGGATCATCAGCCCTTTAAAGTCCGGAATGCTAAGCCTGCCCGCTCCTTATGCACCTCATAAGCCTGCACCACATGTTCATTTCGAATCTACTCCTCACTCCACACAACTTCACCGGCTTTATTAATCAGAAATGCAGAATATTCGTTGTTCATTAAACCCTTGAAGGCTTTACCAGCTCCGGCAGTAAAATCCCCCCCAAAGCTGTAGGCAGGATTTACAATTACTTTGCCTGCCAGATTCATGAAGCCCATTCCGTTATCCCCATAGTAAGAGAGGATCCCATCGCCAAAACCGGCAATTTGCCCTGCACCCGGAACAGCAATAATATTACCCTTGGTATCCACGAGCCGGTACGTATAATCGTATTTGCCGCTAATGGTCAGCAAAATATATCCGTCGTGAAACTGTCCGAGGAACGTGCTCCCCCCGCTATATTTGGGCTTCACGATCCAGTTGCCTTTGATGTCGATTAGACCGCTTTTTCCGTTCAGTGCTGCTGTAGCGACCCCTTCAGAGAATGAACCGGCGTAGTCATAAATTGGCTTGATTGCCCACTTGCCTTTGGTGTTGATGAAGCCTGTACGGATCACACTTTTACCGCCGATTGTTGTCCGTACGGTAACGGCAGCCAGGCCATTTGAGAATGACTCACTGCTCTGCAGCCCGTTTACGGTTGGAATTACCGTTTTGCCGTTATGGTCGATGTAGTATGTTTTGGCTCCGGATACCTTCGCAAGCCCATCCGAGAAGTCATTGGCCCGGTTGTAAATGGCCGGGATGACCACCTTGCCTGCACGGTTAATATAGCCCATCTTCACAGTAATCCCGCCGCTCTCCGTCTTGACCAGATCCTTGAACCAGGCTAGACCCTCGCTGAACTGGCCCAGCTGGTAATGCGGCGCTTCGATAGCCAATTCTCCAGAACGGTTCATGAAGCCTGCGGTGTAACCGGATTTTTTTACCGGAATCAGTTCCTCATAACCAAAATCAAGCACTGATGCATAGGACGTCTTCAGCTGCTCCTGCCCCTGATTATCGACGGACACGGTTTCACCTTTGACATTGAAATTGAACCAATATTGACTCTCCAGCTTTGTTTTGGCATCACCGGTCACAGGTCGCAGTTGAATCAGGTTCGTTCCGGGAACTGTAGAATGGCCTTGGCCGCCCATCGCGCCTGCCAGCGCAAGATCAATAAACCAGGCACCGTTGAAGTTGCGGGGAACTTGGGCCGACAGCTGGGTTTTTGTGCCGCCTTCATGTCCCAGCAGCGCTGTCTTGGTCCCTAGCCGGATGACAGCTTTGTATCCCTTTGCATCCTTGAGAACGATCTCTTTATTGTCTACAGATTCAAAAGTATAGCCAAAACGCTCTGCAACCGGACGCAGCGGCACCATAACAACCCCGTCTATCTCAATGGGACCTTCCGGAAAAAATAAATGCTCACCCTGGTCAAACACCTCCCAGCGGTCAGCATGTGCATAGGTGTTCCCAAGTCCGAAAAAAGCAGCCAGCGTGAACAAGCCAGCGGCCAGCATGACCGTCAGCCGGCGGTTATTGATAAACAAACGATGTCGCTGCATATGAAATCCCCTCCTGTTAACCTCTCTAATTGGATTATAATGGAATGCAATCTATTAGACGCCTGGACTATGAAATAGTTGCAGGGTTTAAGCGCCCGGCTGTAAGGTACAAAAAAAGAGCAGCCGGTTATCCCGCTGCCCGATGAACTGAATTAATGATGTGCAACTACTTACATAGACAATAATACAGCTTAGAACAAAACAATCCCGCCTACCGCCGATAACAGGATGACCGCAAATGGATGGATTTTATATTTAAGTACCGCTATCAGACTTGCTGCACAGATCAGAATCATTCCGGCAGCTGACCAGCTTACCCAAGATCCGTTAGTGCTCCCTATCCCAAAATGAATGGCCGCATAAATGATGAGCCCGGTAATAATAGGACGTAATCCGTAAAAAGAGGAACGTACCCAGGTATTGCTTTTCATCCGGAGAAAAAATGAGGTAAACAGAATGACAATCAGGAGCGATGGCAGAATAATGCCTATTGTAGATACGATTCCGCCTATCACTCCCATTTGCGAGTAGCCGATCAGTGTGGCTGTATTTGTTGCAATCGAGCCCGGGGCCATCCCTGCCAATGCAACCAGCTCCTGGAACTGCCCTGCTGTAACCCAGCCCTTTTCCGTAATCTCGCGTTGGATAAGTGCAATCACGGCATAACCGCCGCCAAATGAGATCAGTCCAACCTTAAGGAACAAAACAAACAATTCACCTAACATGTTACCAGCACCTTCAGATGTAATATTCGAGGTAATTCAAATCAGCCTGCTGATCCTTCACCTTCTTCTCCGTTTGTGCCGAGAGTCCCAAAACCCTTTTGACCGCTATAATAGAGACTCCTGCGACTGGTCCCCCCAGAATCAGATACAAGGAGTGAAGCGGTGTGAACAGCAGCAGAACAACACAGCCAGATGCAATCAGCAGCGTGGGAATATCCATAATAGATGCCTTGCCAATTTTTACAGCAGCCACAATAATTAGTGCCACAACTGCAGCATGCACTCCTTTCAGCGCAGCCTCTACCTTGGGAACATCCTTAAACAGCATGCCTAGTATGCTCAGGATGAGTACGATGAGAATGGTGGGCAGCGTAATTGCAAAAACGGCAACGGCCGCTCCAGCAACACCTGCCAGCTTATATCCCACAAAAGCAGCCGAATTGACGGCAACCCCTCCCGGGGCGGAACCGGCAACCGATACCATATCTCCGATCTCATCCGGCTCCAGCCAGGCCTTTTTATTCACAATTTCCCGCTCAATCGCCGCGATCATGGCATAGCCGCCACCAAAGGTTGAAGGTCCCAGCTTAAAAAAGATAATAAACAACTGCATTAAAACGTTAAGATGATCCTCATTCCGAGCTTTCATTACAAACCTCCGTACCCGTATTGCGCCGTTTTCCTGTTCATACCTTAAAAGTATAACACGTTAAATTCATTTTGGATAAAAGTAAGCCCGGATCATTATGCTTTTCTGGCTGATCCTCGTTTCCGGAGCAAAGTTCTATTTCCCGCAGCATTTGACTTTGCAGAAACTATATCGTATTATTCGAATATAAGGATATATAACAAACGGGAGGTACACCATGAATAATAGCGCTTTTCTTGACAGTGATTCCAAGCAATTTAACGAACTGGCTGAATTACTAAAGGCTTTGTCTCACCCTGTCCGGTTGTGCATTGTCCGCGGTCTGATGCGTAAGAAGAAATGTAATGTATCCTATATGCAGGAATGCCTGGACCTTCCGCAATCAACCGTTTCCCAACATCTGCAGAAGCTGCGCAGTGCAGGCATTGTTGCGACCGAGCGCAATGGCCTGGAAGTGAACTACGTACTTGCTGATCAGCGGATTGCGCAAATTATACTTATTTTATTTGGAGAGGAAGATTGTGAATCATGAGCAGGAAAGTATTGATTGTTGGCGGAGTTGCCGGAGGTGCTTCCGCAGCAGCCCGTCTGCGCCGTCTGGATGAGCATGCCGAAATTATTCTTTTTGAAAAAGGCCCTTACATCTCATTTGCCAATTGCGGCTTACCTTATTATATAGGCGGTACAATTTCGGACCGCGAACGCCTGCTGGTACAGACCCCTAAAGGCATGGCTGACCGTTTCCGGATTGATGTGCGGATACAGAGCGAAGTTGTTGGCGTAGATCCTGTCAAACGTACGGTTCAAGTCCAGAGCGAGGGACGGGGGCTGTACGAAGAGGGCTACGATGAGCTGATCTTATCACCAGGTGCCCGTCCAGTCATTCCGGATCTGCCGGGGAAGGATCATCCGCTCATCCATACCGTCCGCAACATTCCGGATGTTGATCGCATAAAAGCACTTATTACTTCTCATAACAACCAATCTTCTATTGTTATCGGCGGCGGATTTATTGGTGTCGAAATGGCTGAAAATTTAAGGGAGGCCGGATTAGATGTAACACTGATTGAAGGTAACGAGCAGCTGCTGGCACCCTTTGATCCCGAACTGTCCGCTTCTATAGCCCAGGAAATGGAACAGCATGGTGTTAATCTGCTGTTCTCACAGCGTGTCCAGGGCTTCCGGTCCATTAACGGAGGTATTGGCGTAGAGCTTGCCGACGGCCGTCTGCTGGCTGCAGATCTGGTCATTCTGGCAATTGGGGTTACTCCGGACACAGCTTTTCTGCTCGGAAGCGGAATCGGGCTGGGCGAACGCGGACATATCCTTGTTAATGAAGCACTGGAAACCAATCTCCCGAATATTTATGCTGCGGGTGATGCAATTGAGGTTATGGACTTCATTCATGGCACCAGGACGGCGGTTCCGCTGGCTGGCCCCGCCAACAAGCAAGGCCGAATCATTGCCGACCGGATTGCCGGACTGGATTCCGTTTATAAAGGAACCCAAGGCTCATCCATTATTAAGGTATTCGGATTGACCGGAGCATCGACAGGCAGCAATGAGAAGACATTGAAACGCCTTGGAGTCAACTATAGGGCGGTCATCGTCCATCCCGGGTCCCATGCCTCCTACTATCCCGGCGCAAGTCCGATAACCCTTAAACTGCTGTATACGCCAGAAGGTAAAATTCTTGGCGCACAGGCAGTCGGCTATGACGGGGTGGACAAACGGATTGATGCGATAGCCGCAGCTATTCATTTCGGGGGTCATATCAGTGATCTGGCAGAGCTTGAACTGGCGTATGCCCCTCCATATTCGTCTGCAAAAGATCCGGTTAACATGGCCGGATATGCAGCAGAAAATAATTTAGCCGGCCGTGTACAGCTTTTCTACTATGACCAGCTCGATCTGCGCGAGCCTGAACAAACCATCCTGCTTGACGTACGCAGCGTACTGGAGCATCAGAACGGGCACATCCCGGATTCAATATCCATACCGGTAGATGAGCTCCGCGAACGGATGCATGAGCTGGACGCTTCCAAGGAGATTTGGGTCTATTGTCAGGTTGGCCTGCGCGGATATACTGCTGCCCAAATACTGAGACAGCATGGATATCAAGTAAAAAACCTCAGCGGCGGCTATAAAACGTACCGGCAGTCGCAGTATAAGCCTGATCCCATCCCGGGATGGAACAGCAGTAATGGAACGGGCCTGTTTAACAGTGATGAGGGCTCAGGTATAAGCGAGCCTCCTTTTCAGGCGGACAACGAATTAGATGTATGCGGCTTAAGCTGTCCGGGCCCGTTAATGCAGATCAAGCAGACTATGGATCAGCTGGCTGAGGGCCAGAGCCTGCGTGTAAAAGCTTCTGATCCCGGATTCTATGAGGATGTGAAGGCATGGGCGTCTATGTCCGGTGCCCAGCTTCTTCAGCTGGATCGGAGCCCCGGTGGTATCATAGAAGCGGTAATTGCCAAGACGAAGCCGTCCCCTTCACCTTCTTCTGGTGTTATTTCTGCTGCGGAGCCGGCAAGTACCATGGTTGTCTTCAGTGGTGATCTGGATAAAGCGATAGCCTCTTTTATCATTGCCAACGGGGCTGCTGCCAGCGGCCGCAAAGTAACAATGTTCTTCACCTTCTGGGGTCTGAGCATATTACGCAAGCCGCAGCCTCCGTCTGTATCGAAAACCGTGCTCGGACGGATGTTTAGCATGATGCTGCCTTCGAGCAGCCGTAAGCTCGGCTTATCCAGAATGAACATGCTAGGTGCAGGTCCGAAGCTGATCCGCCGCATCATGGCAGGCCACAATGTCGCCTCTCTTGAAGAGCTCATTCAAAGCGCAGCCGCACAGGGTGTGGACATGGTTGCCTGTCAAATGTCTATGGATGTTATGGGCATCCATAAGGAGGAGCTCATGGACGGGATTAAAATCGGCGGAGTCGGTTATTATTTGGGTGAGGCGGCTTCAGCGAATCATAATCTTTTTATCTAAAAGATGCATAACAAAAAAACTACTGATGAGCATCAGTAGTTTTTTTTATACTATTATTTTATGAACAAATTAGATTGCACTCTTAGTTTTAGCCAGGCTCATCTCCGCGCACATCAGCAGAAAGCCGCCTACGCCATGCAGATCATTTTCACAGGTGGGACGGGCGATGTAATGGGCATATTCGCCGATGCCGGTTCCGATACAGATGTTGCCGATAACCACATAACCCTCATCATCAACCATCAAGGTGTCAATTACGCCCTGATATCCTTTCCAGGCATATTCCATATAACGTTCATCCAGATAACCGAAGCGGACAGCCTTGGCAATCGCATGTACATACAGGGCGGTACAGGAATTCTCCAGCCAGTTATCTGGATGATCAGTCTTATCTGTCACCTGATACCATAGCCCCGTTGCCGGGTCCTGGAACCTTGTCAGGGCAATCAGCAGCTCCTTCGTAATTTCTGCCAGCCTGGCCTTGTCTTTATGGTCCTCCGGCATATATTCGAACATTTCCAGCAGCGCCACAGGGTACCAGCCGATAGCACGCCCCCAGAACTCCGGCGCCTGCCCGGTAACCGGATCAGCCCACGGTGCCTGCTTACTGGCATCCCAGCCGTGGAACAGCAGGCCGGTCCGGGCATCATAGGTATGCTCATGCACAAGTAGCGCCTGGAACGTCATCATGTCGATGTACTCCGGCTGGCTGAAAGCCTCAGCAAACATAGCCGCAATTGGCCCTGCCATATAAAGCCCGTCCAGCCACATCTGGTTGGGGTAACGGCCTTTATGCCAAAATCCGCCTTCTTCATTAACCTTCCAGCTTTTCAGCAAAGGAACCAGGGTAAACAGCGCTGTCTTGTAGCGTTCATCCCCCGTTTGCTTATACAGATTGAACAGCAGCACACCCGGCTGGATATCATCCAGCTGTTCCCGGTGGAACTCCTTAATGCTGCCGTCCGGCTGTACCTGAGAGTCCACCCAGCGTTTAATATAGTCAAAGTATTTATCCTCGCCGGTCTGCTGCCAGATCTTTTCCATTCCGGACAAGAAAACGCCCTGATGATAGTGAAAATAATGCGGCGGCAATTGCTCCGGTTCAAATTTGTGCATCAGCGCTTCACAGGCTTTTTCTCCCCAGGCGATAGGGGTTAGTACTGTTTTCTCGGTCATGAGCGGTGCTCCTCCTCGGATTCAATTCTTTCTCAACCCGATAGTAACACAGCGATCTGCGCATTTTTTGCGGAAAAGGCGTAATCCTTCTTATATCTTGCGGTAAAATAACGGCGGCTTCCCGGTCACCTGCCGGAATACCCTGCCGAAGTGGCTCACACTGCCGAACCCCACCTTACGCGCGATCAAATGAGCAGGCAAGCCGGTGTCAGCCAAAAGCCTGATGGACTCCTTTACCCGTACGCTGTTCACATATTCCACAAAGGTAAACCCTGTCGCCTTCTTGAAGAACCCGCTTAAATAATACGGACTGATGAAAAAACGCTCTGCCAGCAGCTGCAGCGACAGCTTCTCCATGTAATGCTCGTTGATATACCGGACTATACCGGATATCCGCTCATGCATCGGGCTGGGGTATTCAGCCGGCTCCTCGTTGTCCTCTGTCATTCTGCGGCAGCTAAACAGGATCAGCTGCTGAACCAGTGTCAGTACAAACAGCCCAAACCCCGGCTCACCGCGCTGAACCTCGCCGATTATTCTTCTGGCCAGCTCATCGGTATACAGCCGCTCCTGTATACTGCACCGGATGATCCGGTAGTCTGCCCCAAGCAGCGGAGCAAATACCTCCTGGCCGCCCACCCCGCTTGGCAGCATCAGGTCCCTGTGGATGTTCACGATCAGCCGCTCATGCTGGGGCTCAGCCGCATTCGTCGTGCGGTGAAGCACATTAGGCGATACAATCATCACATCCCCCTCCTGAATCTCCATTGTCCGGTCACGGATGAAAAACTCTCTTTTTCCGGACAGCAAATAATAGATTTCATATGTCGGATGGAGGTGAAATACCGGCATGTTATGGGACTCCGCCTGACGGTGCGTCAGCTCAAAGGTTGCATCGTTGTTGCTGAATCTTAAATCACTCACTTGGGTTTCTCCTTTTGGAACTGCTCTCAGACAGCTGATCTATCTCCTTTACAGCTTATCGTAAGCGCTTGCTTAATACCACAAAAATCCCGGACCAGAAGGCTCCGGCCGGGACTTTACAGCAGCATTTATTTATAGATCTTCATCATATTGTCCATCCCGTTTCCCAGAGTCAGCTCCATATGCCAGGAAAAGAACGAACGGGGCGGGATCAGGCGGGCCGTTCCGTTGCGCATTGCCATATCCAGTGAATCATAATAGCCGATGCCCGGCTCCAGCGCACAGGTTACCCGGTCATTAAACATCCCTTCATCCACCCAGATGCCCAAGTAAGGTACTTTATCCGCCGGAACCGTCAGGCACAGGAAGTCACCGCTATGCTCACCATATAAACCGGAGCAGCCCTGGGGAATATTCCCCGGGTAATACAGCTTTCTGCCGTCTCCCGTCATTGCCGGAATAATAAGTGACAGCTGATCCCAATTGTAAAGCCCTCCGGTCTTCAGCCCATGTCCGCCATATACACACAGGAGCTCTCTCATGTTCTCTGGTATAACCACCCGTGTCGGCTCAGTAACTGCAAACTGCGGGTGCGGAACCCACAGAAAAGGTAAGGTTTCGTCACCTGGATTGTCGGCATGGTAATCAAACCGGATGATGTCTGCGGAAGGACAGGAGATGGTTCTGGTGAACACATACGGAACCACGGGTCCGCGTACAGAGCTGATAATTGAATCTGCCCTGAGCCTGCAATCCCAGGGAAGCGGCCATATTTCCCCATGATCAGGGATAACACCCTTCGCCCCTATATCCCAATGACAGCTATTTATTGTCGGAAAACACTCATCCCAGCCGCTCATATCCCCATCAGCAAAGGCTGAGCCGTAATCCGGCTTCCGCAGCCTGCGCAAGCCGGAGTTCAGCATCCATTCCTTTCCTGTCGGTTTATACAGAATCGAAACCAGCTTACCGCCGATTTCCGGCACGGTTTCCAGCCTGATCAGCCCGCTGTCAAGTACGACAGAATGAAAGCCTTTATATGTGGAGGCGGTAATCTTAACCGGACTGCTTGATGACATCATCCTGCTTCCTTACTTCCCTAAAAAGGCTTTAGTCTGAGCTTCCACTTCCACTTTTACCTTTTCAATGCCCGCCGCCTTCAGCTTGTCATTCAGTGTGGCAAATGCAGCATCAACATCCTTAACAGATCCGATTGTAATCGGCAGATAATACTGGGAGGAGACATTTTTCAGGTTGGCAATTTCCGATTTTACCTTCTCCGAATTGAAGGAGAAGCCAAGATAGGTTGCCGGGGCAAGCAGGTCTTTAATTTTATTGTTTAGCTCGATGTAGGAATCCGTCCACGAGACGCTTGGTTTAAAATAATCCTTGTTGACGAACCAGAATCCGGCCGCATCCGCAGGGTAGGTATTCGTTTCCGGTGTAATGCCTTCCGGCAGGGTAAGCTTGCCGTCTGCGGTTACGGCGTAGTTCTTGCCCTCAATTCCATAGTAAGCCAGGTAGACATAGGCTTCGTCCTGCATAATCAGATCCAGTGCCTGCAGGGCACGCTCCGGATTGGCCGAATTGGCGGCGATGGCGACGCCATTGTTCAGCCAGCTGCTGGTAGGAGCATGGCCTGACGGGGACAGCACCGGCATCACGTAGGTTTCAATGCCTTTATCCGCGCTGGCGGCAAGGGTAGCCTGGATGTCGATGGAATTGCCGAAAGCAACGCCTGCCTTGCCTTCAATGAAATTATCCTTAGAGCGGACCTTATTGGAGTAAGGGTTCTTGTTCACATAGCCGGCGTCGTACCATTGCTTCATCGTATCCGCCGCATATTTGAAGGCGCTTTGTACAGGCTCGTCTGTAATGCTGAGAATTTTGCCTTCCGGGTCCTCATTGTCGGTGAACAGGCCGACTGAAGAAGGGTCACCGGAATCAAGCGGCGCACCCGGGTAAGCAAATTTCTCACTGGCCAGCGCCCCGAACGGGGTCGGCAGGTCATATTGCGAATCCAGGTTAAGCGGAATCATATCGGGATAATTCTGTTTTACTGCTTCAAAGTACGGAGTAAGCTCGGAGATGCGGGTCGGATTCGTAAGTCCGGCTTTGTCCATAATATCCTTGCGCAGCACAATCACATTCACCTTGCGGTCTGGCGTTGTGGTAGGGATCATATACTGCTTGCCGTTGACCTCCGCCGCTTTATAGGCAGCCGGGTCCTGATTGGCATAGTAATTCGGCATATTGGTCTTGATCATGTCTTCGTTCAGTTCAAGAAACGAGCCCTTGTTGGACTCCGAGACATAGAAGTTCCAGTCTGCTGTGAATACAAAATCTACATCCTGGCCGGAAGCAAGGATCAGCGGATATTTGGAGGCCACATCTCCCCAGCCGATATAGTTGATCTCCAGCGTAGCATTAATGTCCTTTTTCAGCTTCTCGTTGAGCGCCTCCATCACCTCAGGCATGCCCTTTGGCGCTTCACCGAGCAAGAAGCCGGACAGCTTCACTTCCTTGCTGTTATCCGGCTTGCCGCTTTCTGCCGCCGGTGCCTGGGTTGCCGCTCCCGCCGGAGCATTTGTAGCCGCATTCTGCGTACTGTTATTGTTGTTCCCGCCGCAACCCGCAAGAACGGAAGTCAACAGCATGGCTGCACTCCATACCAATAGCCCTTTTCTTTTAACCCTTTTCATCATTCTGGCCTCCCTTGTATCTGATAAATGAATCTATATACATTCCGCAGTCTGGCGGAACCTATATCAGCCCTTGACGGCACCAATGGTGATACCGCTTACGAAATACTTCTGCACAAACGGAAAGATCAGCACAATCGGACCGGTCGCGATCACAGTCATCGCCAGCTTGAAGGTCTCCTTCGGCATATCCAGATTGGATACATGCTGGGACATCGCAGCCGACAGATTGATGGAAGACAGCATCTTGTACAGCAGATACTGCAGCGGAATCAAGTGGTCTTTGTTCGTGAACATCATCGCGGTCCACCAGTCATTCCAGTAAGCCAGCGCTGTAAAAACTCCGATCGAAGCAAGCGCCGGCTTGGTCAGCGGCAGCACTATCTTCAGGAAAATCCGGAAGTCTCCGGCTCCGTCAATTTTGGCTGACTCCAGCAGCGGCTCCGGTACAGACCCGCGGATAAAGCTGCGAAGAATCAGGATGTACATCACATTGAACATCGGCGCCAGAATCAGCACAGCATAGGTATTGGTCAAATCAAGATTGCGGCTGATCCAGATGTAGTATGGAGCCAGCCCCCCATTGAACAGGGTTGTAAAGAACAGGAAGAAGGATAAAGCGTTGCGGTGCTTCAGATCCTTGCGGGACAGGACATAAGCCGCCATCATGGAGATGAACAATGAGAGTACCGTTCCAACTACCGTAACGATGATTGAGACCTTATAACCGTTCAGCAGGTCCGCGGGATAGCGGAAAATATAGCTGAATGCTTCAAGCGAGAAGTCACGGGGCCAGAACCAGTAGCCCTCCTGCAAAATTGCGCTTTCGGATGAAAAAGCTCCCGAGACCAGCACGATGAACGGCAGGACACAGATTAAGGCAATGAGCCCTACGATGGTGTAGGCAATGGCTGTGAATAACGGTGCTGAGTTCAGCTTCGGGTTAACAGAGTTGCTGTCTATGGTAGTCACCTGCTTTTTAAGATAATAGGGTTAGAACAAGGCCTGGTCTTTATCGTATCTGCGTACCATCCAGTTGGCCCCAAGGATAATGATCAGCGTCAGCACGGATTGGTAGAACCCGACCGAGGAAGCCATTCCGAAATCGGCTGTACCCATCAGCGAGCGGAAGGCCAGCGTATCAATAATATCTGTAGCGTCCATCAGCAGCCCGTTGTTTCCGATTAACTGATAGAACATATCGAACTCACCGCGCATAATCCGGCCCAGTCCGAGCAGCAGCAGAATGATCATGGTCGGCTTCAGCAGCGGCAGGGTGATCTTCGTTATTTTCTGGAATTTCGTAGCTCCGTCAATTGTGGCTGCTTCATAGATTTCCTGGTCGATCCCGACGATGGCTGCCAGATACAGCACACTGCCGTAGCCGACCCATTTCCATACATACAGGAACGGAAGAATGAGATACCAGTACCAGGTCGTCGAATAAATATCAATCGCTTCCAGCTGGAATGAGCCGAAGATCCGGTTAACGATGCCGTATTCATAATTCAGGAAATTGTAGACAAAAGCAGATACGGTCACCCATGATATAAAATACGGCAGAAACATTAAGGTCTGGGACAGCTTCTTGAACCATTTCTGCCTGATTTCCGAGATGACGACTGCTGCAAGGATTGAGAAAACCGTGTAGCAGGTTAAAAAAGCCAAATTATAAATAATCGTATTCCGTGTTACGAGCCAGGCTTTGCCTGACTGAAAAAAATAGCTGAAGTTATCCAGGCCTACCCACGGACTGCCAAAGATTCCGCCTTTTACGGTATAGGACTGAAACGCCATTACAATGCCGGCCATCGGGATATAGGCAAAGATAATAAAATATACTGCGATGGGAGCAAACATCAGATACAGCACCCAATGGGAGCGGATATCCTTGAACCAGCCCCCTTTTGGCATGCTTCCCGGCTTTTGTCCCGCCAGTGTTCCCGCTCCTGTTCTTGGCCGGGTTTTCATGTTCACAT
>RCUO01000765.1_pt1 | contig 14460 bp, 9 predicted proteins | sample 2166161 | NCBI WGS metagenome assembly RCUO01 (sample SAMN09932617, study PRJNA488358) | compost metagenome | feature: garden; material: soil; isolation source: compost soil in cyclohexanecarbonitrile-enriched culture | place: Germany: Experimental Botanical Garden Goettingen | collected 2016-01-27 | reverse complement strand
AAAAATGTATTTCCAGGTGCTCCTGATCACCTGCACGAATACATCCGGGTCACCGTCCGCGGTCCCGTCCACCGGCGGTGTGGTGAACACCGCATACTCCGCAGCCGGTACCTCCACAGTCAGCATATCCGGGGTTACCTTGGAGAAGTCCTCAACAATTACACCCAGCAGGTACACCGCATTGCCGTCGCTATTAGCAGGCACACACAGCCCCACTTCACCGTGTCTGGGCGGATTAAGGAGGCTGTACATTTGGTCCTCCAGATTCTCGCCTTCATACTGGCTCCAGAACGAAGCAACATCCCTGGTATAGCTGCTGTCCGTCACATTTGTCTCAATTCCGTAGCCAGCCGCCTTAAAAGCGGGCTTCCTTACAAACACAGGATTCATTAAATATCCTCCGAGCTCAAATTCCGGACCATTCTGAAGATATCCTGCCATCCGCGCCGCATATTGCGAGGGACTGTAGCCGTAGGCTTTGCGGAAGGCTTTGGTGAAGCCGCCAGGGGTCTCGAACCCGTAATCCAGCGCAATACCAGTCACACTCCGCCCGCTGAACAGCTCAACCGCTGCCAAAGACAGCTTCCGGCTGCGCACATATTCCATCACAGTCATCTCTCTGCACAGGCTGAATACGCGGCAAAAATGATACAGCGAATAGCCGGCTACAGCAGCAATCTCCTCAGCAGTCAGGTTTTCCTTAATATTCGTCTCAATATAATCAATGCAGCGTTCTATATCCTTACTGTAATTCACTGAGCAACCCAGCCTTTCCCGTACGGTATCTTCATTATAACAACACGCTTAGCAGGAGACTGTTCCTGTTTTGCTTGAATGAAAATGTACGTTGCACAATTAACCTGACGTACTGTAGTCAACTTCCATGAGGTATAGTTAAAGCAGAAATAATACCCAATACACCCTTTTTGCAGGAGGAAAAAATCATGGCACCCAAAACAAATGCTCAGCGTGTATCCGAATTCCAGTCTTTCATTCCCTACATTCAGTCGCTGGAAGCCCTGGACAATACAGTCTGGGAAAGTCCGGTCGGAGACGGCAAATGGTCACTCAAAGAGCTTGTCTGCCACTTGATGCGCTGGGATCAGTATTTTTACGGGGAGGCATTCGCCAAAGTGAAGGAAGGCCAGCCGGTGACCTCGAGGCATCTGAATTTTAACGAATTTAACGCCCGGGCGATCCAGTACGCGCAGACGGTAACCGTGCAGGAGGCGATTCAGCAGTTTGTGCTATACCGCAGCCTGATCGTTGCCGAGATGACGGGCAGCAGTGAAGAGGATTTTTTGCGGACGCATAAGGACGGTGACGGTAAAACGTTCAGCTACCGCGGGCATCTGCGGGGCTTTCTGCCCCACGATAAGCACCACAAGAAGCAGATGGAGCAGTATATCCGGTCCCAGATGGTATCAAAAAGCTAACCTTAGCCCGCCCGCCATACTTAATTGCACTCTGTACATCTAAAAGGCTCTTTTTCTCCCGCAAAATCCGTTTAATTGTACTCCGTACACTTAAAAACACGAAAAAAGTCCCTTTAGCCTAATTTCGGATGATATAGCTGTACAAACTGCACTTATATCGCTCACGTACTAAATCCCTCCCCTTTTAGTTGCACAGAATGCAGTTATGTTAATAAAATCAAGAGCAGTACATTCCTTTCCATAGTTCAACTCTCTTGTCAGCAAAAGAAGCCCGCCCCTCCCCTCCAAGGGGGGAAAAGCAGGCTGGGTACTAACAACAAATCATCCGCTACAAGCAGCACATGATTCTCAACATTTACCGGGTGGATCAGCACCTGTATTTGATGCACAGCCTTGGCGGCCCAGATGGATCAGACTGTCTACTTCCCCTCACAATAGCTATCCACTTCAAGCGATGCCAGCAAAAGCGGCCCGACTCCCATAGCGGTATCGGATACAACAGCCTCAGAAATATAGTAATCGTAGGAGCCGTTGCGGTCTTTGCTCAGCCCGGCGCCATTGCAGATTTTGTGCAGATGAAGACCTTCGCTGTCCTCTGTGACCAGATGCTTCATAATACCTTCATAGCCTCTGAGCATACCTTCTTCAAAGGAACGCTCCAGATAGCCCAGTCTCAGCCCCTTAGCCATGGCATACACGAACATAGTGGAGCCGGTAGCTTCCAGGTAATTCCCCTTGCGTCCCGCCTGATCCAGCACCTGATACCAGAGGCCGGTCTCCTTATCCTGTACCTCCAGAAGCGCGCCGCATACCCGCTGGAAGATGCCGATGATCGTTCCGCGCTGCGGATGGGTCACCGGAAAATGCTCCAGACAGTCCACGCAAGCCATCACATACCAGCCCATCGCCCGGCTCCAGAAGTGGGAGGATAATCCGGTAGTGGAATCTGCCCACTCCTGCTCCTTCGATTCATCCCAGCCGTGATACAGCAGCCCGGTGCGGGGATCGCGGGTCCGGCGCTCGATCAGCAGCAGCTGGCGGGCTGCCTCGTCGATCAGCTCGGGACGCTGGAAGACTGCGCCGAACTGGGCCAGAAACGGCGAGGCCATATATAAGCCGTCCAGCCACATCTGGAACGGATAGACCTTTTTGTGCCAGAACCCGCCTTCCGAGGTGCGGGGATGGCTGATCAGCTGGGCCGCCAGCAGATGGGCGGCTTCGGCGTAGCGCTGCTCTCCGGTTTTCTGGTAGAGCAGGAACAGATTCTTGCCCTGGTTAATCTGGTCCAGATTATATTCCTCCAGCCTGTAGGTCCGGATAGAGCCGTCCTCACCGATGAAGCTGTCCATATGCCGCTGCATATAATCGAAATAATCCGGCTTCCCCAGCTGAAGCCCGGCCCGGGCCATCGCCAGCTGCAGCATCCCCGGAACATAAGCCCAGCGTTCCAGCAGGTAAGCATGTTCTCCCTGCTCATTGCATTGGCCGAGTATAGCCTCCGCAATCCTGCGTGACCAGCTTACGGTATTCACTTCTGTTGCAGACATCATTCATTCCTCCTGTCATTTGTTTTGCATCTATTAGATATTGAATTTGTATTTTTACTGTTCAGGTTTCATGATAACTCTGCAAGCTGCCCGCGCAGCCAGGCAAACGCCGGGCTACCGTGAATCTCATGCCCGCCTGAGAAAAAATCTGCCCCGACCTGCCCGCTATGCCCCGCTGCGCTGTAAATCTGCTGCAGTCTGCCCAGCGCCAGCTTCGATCCTGCCGGACCGAATAGCGGATCGCCATCACCTGACTCCAGGAACAGGCCGCGCGGCGCAATTAACCCCAGCAGATCCGGCATTTCAGCTTCCAGCAGTATCCCCGGAATGTAGTTATCCAGGCAGTGGTTCCGTGTAAGAATACTAGCCGCGAATGTATTGGCATAGCCGCTGACAACGGCACAGGCAATCCGCTCATCCAGCGCCGCCGTGAAGCCGGCTACCAGTCCGCCGCCGGAGATGCCCATAATGCCGATATGCCCGCTGCGCACCTCACTGCGGGTCTCCAGATAATCAAGCACCCGCATCGTCTCATAGATGCGGTAACCAGCCATCGTCTGTCCGGCCATTAACAGCGCCGAGGACAGGCGGAAGCAGGAGTTTTTGCCTGGCTCACCGCTCATGCGGTCTTCATCCAGCCGCCGGTCACCGAAGCCAAGCACCTCCGGAGCAGCCACTACAAAGCCCTCTTTAACAAGCGATACGGCAAAATCCTTATGAAGTCCCGGGTCACTCTGCCGTTCTGATCCGTCCGGGTCCAGGCCGGTAATCTCCCGGCTGCCATAGCCATGTCCGTGAACGGCTATAATGGCCGGTGCGGGAGAAGCTGAAGCCTGCTCCGGAATCAGCAGGTACAGCGGCATACGCAGTCCCTCGTAGGTTGTAATCTCTATCCGTTCCCGGATATATCCGGGACAGGCTACCCGCTCCAGCAGCACGGGTTCAAGCCCGGTACGCGTCTCCGGGAATCTGCCCAGCTTCTCCGAGAAGGCTGCAGCAAGCCCGGACCGCCACCGCCCGAAAGGAAGCTCCTCCCGGAACGCGGAGCTGCGGGGTGCGGAATCTGTCAGGTTGTTCATGTATTGCTGCAATACATCCATTTCTTGTTCGCCTCCTGCATACTGTCCGCGATGTTAGCGGACACTCAATATCCCTCCGGGTGCCAGCCGCCGAGGACGTTCAGCACCCTGTATTCCGCCGCTTCCTCAGCATTCAGCTGCCGGGACCATGATACTCTTGCCTGCGGACCAGCCCCCGGTCCGCTGCTGGCATATTCCTCATAACGGCTGGTTGCCTCCCTGTCCGGCTGCCCCCAGTTATGCCAGCCTTCCGGCGTAACCGAAGCATCCATCCCGGTGCGGATAAAAGCCACACGGGCATAGGGACGCCATGGACGGCCCAGATAGACATCACTGACTCCTTCTCCCCCGGTGATCCCGCAGTTCAGGAACACGTAACCGAATCTGGCGCCTTCCGGTGTGGAAGCTGCGGTAATATAACCCCGGGAACGCTTGTTATGCAGCTCGCAGCGGTCAAATAAAGCGGTGGCTGGACCGAAAATATAATCTACATCACCTTCGATATAGCAGTTATCGTAATATTGCCTGCCTTGGCCGGTGTACAGCGTATCCTGGTCCCCGAGCAGGCGGACCCGCCGGAAGACGGCCTGATCTGCATCAATAAAGGCAGCTACGGCCTGACCGGTGCCCGGACCGGAGCTGTTGCGGACAGTCAGATTCTCGGCGGTGAAGCCTGACGCAAAGACATTTAGCGTACCCGTTCTGAATGTGCCGAGCGGCTCGCCGTCCGGGCCGAGCGTATGCGCGTTGTCCGACCAGCTCAGGATGGTCGATTCTGTATCCTCACCCAGCAGCAGAATGGGAGGCAGCTGCTGTCCTACCGTAATTTTTTCCTCATAGATTCCGGGTCTGATACGGATGGTAACCGCTGACCTGTGCTCCGGGGGAATAGAATCCAAGGCCTCCTGCAGGCTGCCGAATCCGCCGGTATTATCCTTTGAGACTGTAATTAGCATACGCGGCTCCTTTTATATCTGTCTGAATTTATTCTATAATAGCGATAACGGCCTGAAGAGAAGAGGAGATTCATGACCAGCGTAACCAGCCCAAATCCCAAATATCATATAGCAGACAGCCGGTACAGCATCCAGCATATGAAGCGCAAAGGCATTACCGCCATGCCGCGCCCCCATAGACATGAATTAATAGAGCTGTATTATCTGCTGGAGGGGGAGCGCGTCTACTTTGTCGATGACAGGGTGATCACCGTTCATAAAGGCGAGCTGATTCTCATCCAAGGCAACGAGCTTCATTCCACAGCCAGCTCAGAAATCGCCGAATTTGAACGGATTCTGATTAATTATGATCCGGCTCTGCTGCCGGTGCAGCTGCGCAGCAGAGCGCAGTGGTTCCACAGCCGCAGCTACCGGCTGTTCAGGCTTACACTGCGCGAACAGGACGAGGCGGAAAGCCTGCTGAACCGGATGCTGGAGGAATGCCAGCTGCAGAAGCCATTCTATGAGACCTGCATCATAACGCTTCTCACCGAGCTGATGATTCTGTTGCAGCGTTCCGAGACTACCTCACAGGCCGGAGCAACCAAACATCCGCTCCACCAGCTGGTTACAGAAGTTGCCACCTACATCCGCGGCCATTACCGCGAGTCGCTGACCCTTGAGCAGACTGCCGGGCATTTTTTCATCAGCCCCTCTTATTTGAGCCGGGTGTTCCACCGTCTGACAGGATTTCATTTTCGCGAATACATCGTTCATATCCGGGTCAGGGAAGCTGAACGGCTGCTTGCCGGTTCGGCGGATAAAATCCAGGAGATCGCCTCGGCGGTCGGCTTCGAGCATCTCTCCCACTTTAATAAAACCTTTAAAAAATCGACGGGGCTGACTCCGCTTCAATACAGGAAGGAAGCCAAAGCCCGGCCGTCGTCCGGCTCCCGGATTACCGGAGAGGCCGTAGACCATGACATCATTTTAACTCCGGCTGATGGACAGCTGATCTGATTTCGTAACAGAGACGTTACTGCATTTATGAATCTGCACCTCAGGCAATTCTTCAGTCTGCAGGCTGATGTTATCGAGTCTTAACCCGTCGCCGTTACGCAGGATGATGCCGCGCTTGCTGACGGCCTGTAGATTCTCGACCGTGAGTTCAGAAAGCGGCAGCTCCGGTAATCCGTTCACCAGCAGTGCGGTATCCGCCCCCTGGCAGACAATATTGCGGAGAGTGATGTTCCGGAACTGCGGTGTTTCTTCGGTTACCGGCAGCAGCACCTCATCATGCCCCTCCGAGCCCTCTACACCTGCGTAGAACATGTGGAAGGACACTGCTTCATGAAGGATACCGCTCATGTCGATGTTCTCCATAACAATATCCTCAACAACACCGCCTCTGCCTCTGGTGCTCTTGAAGCGCAGCCCGATATCAGTTCCCATGAACAGGCAGTCATGCACTCTAACCGCATGCACACCGCCGGACATTTCACTGCCGATGACCACTCCGCCGTGGCCGTGATACACGGTGCAATGACGGATTGTGATATAGCTGCAAGGTATTCCTAATCTCCGGCCTTCTTCATCCTTGCCTGATTTCAGGCAGATGGCGTCATCCCCCACATCGAAGCTGCAATGCTCGACAAGCGCATGGCTGCAGGATTCCAGGTCAATTCCGTCCCCGTTCTGCGAATACCAGGGATTACGCACCTGGACCTTCCGTACCGTAATCTGCTCACAGGCCATCGGATGAAGGTTCCAGGCAGGCGAATTCTGAAAGGTCGGACCTTCCAGCAGTACCCTGCGGCAGTTCCGCAGACTGAGCAGCACAGGCCGGAGATAGGCACGGGCGGGCAGGTAAGCCTCTGCACTGGTATCCCCGCTCTCCTGCAGGCTGCGTACGTACGCCTCCCCTTCCATTGCTGCACGGGACGGCCACCAGATCTCACCGTCATCGTCCACAACTCCGCCGGAGCTGGTCAGCTTCTTCCACTGCAATGCTGTCATCTTGAAGCGTTTTACCGGACGCCAGCCCTCTCCGCCACCGTCAAAAATCCCGTCGCCTGTAATCGCCACATCGCTTAGACCCTCACCATCAAGCGGTGACTGGCAGCGCCAGCCGGATGTACCCTCATAGTAGGAGGGCTGCAGCGGGTACAAAACCGGGTCCGGGACAAACTGCACCAGCGCTCCTCCCTGGGCATGCAGGTTGGTCCGGCTGTGCAGGGTAAGCGGGCCTGTACGCCAGATTCCCTGCGGAATAATAACCATTCCGCCTCCGGCTGCAGCGCAGGCATCAAGCGCAGCCTGAATGGCAGAGGTACACAGCGACAAGACTCCGGCTTCTGCACCATACTCCGTAATATGAAAAGTCCGATCCGGAATCTGCGGAAGCTCGGGAAGCGGATAAGCTTCCGTTATTGGATTAACATTCATGATCATTTCCTCCTTCTCTATTCAAGCCCTTCATAGCTGAACCAGTCGAAATCTGCAGCATTAATGCTTTCTGCCCCCTGCGAGCTGGCATACATACCGATGTATGCCCCGGTAAAACCTCCTGCCAGATCAGTACTAAGCACCGTTCCGTCCGCCTTCTCATACAGTGCTGCCCATTTGTCCGATTCAGAGGTTCTGTAATAGAAGCTGTATTCCTGGCCCCTTGCTTCCACCTTGAACTGCACTTTGCCCGGTGTGTATGCTCTGGAAGCAAGCTGCTGCTCACTGCCGCCGCGGCGCTCGATCAGGCGGAGCACCTGCTCGCCCGCATCCTGCCCTAATTCATAGCGGAAATGATAATTTTCATTCTGCAGCAGCACAAGCCCTGCAGCTTCACCCTCCTGCGCCGGGCTGAACATCATATCCGCCGCAGCGCGGAAGCTGAGGTGCTGCTGCCGTCTGCCGACAAAGGACGGATTCGCCACATCAGAGAACCGCTGCGGCTTCAGGCGAAGCCGCAGATAACCCGGCTTATCCGTTAGACTCCAGAATTCGCCGCGCGGTGTCCGCAGGAAATTCCAGCTCAGGCCCAGCCTGCTATCCGCAAAATCATCACGCGCCGGCAGCTCCGGCCACTTAGTCTCCGGCAGATCCGGTGCGGCAGACTCAAATTCCAGCACGCCTTTGCCGGGATTCACTACAGGCCACTCATTCTCCCAGGCTACCGGGGTTAGGAAGGTTTCACGCCCCAGGTTGCGGTAATAGCCGCCGCAGGTTCGTGAAGCCAGACAGAACATCCACCAGTCCCCGTGCTGGGTTTCGACCAGCTCGCCGTGGCCGACGTTAACAATCGGATATTGTCTGCCTAGATGGCGGTGGGTCAGGATCGGATTGGCCTTGTGCCCCTCATAAGGGCCGGTTACGTTTTTACTTCTGGCGATCGTAATCGCATGGGTATGTCCGGTGCCGCCCTCAGCGATCAGCACATAATACCAGTCCCCGATCCTGTAGATATGCGGACCTTCCTGGGCGTGGGCCACTTTAAGTGCACCCTTCCAGATGCTGATCTTCGGTCCGACCAGCCTGCCTGCCTCAAGGTCAATCTCCTGCAGCCAAATGTCCATATCCTTCGGATAATCCTGGCCTTCGGGCGGTACACGGTTGCCGGTATAATACACCTTGCCGTCATCATCGAAGAACAGCGAGGAATCAATCCCCGGGGCATCCTCCAGCCAGACCGGATCAGACCATTCTCCGGCAGGATCAGTGGCGGTAACGTAGAAGTTGTGCTGGTTTTTGTCATTGTCGACATAGGTTGTAATCATATAAAAGATTCCCTGATGATAGCGCAGCGTAGGTGCCCAGATGCCCATGGAGGGAATCGTATGGTCGAGGTTCAGCTGTGACGGCCGGTCAAGCACATGCCCAAGCTGCCGCCAGTTAACCAGATCCTTACTGTGGAAAATCGGAACGCCCGGGAAAAATTCAAAGCTGGAAGTAACCAGATAATAATCCTCACCGACACGAATGGCCGAAGGGTCAGGGTAAAAGCCCGGCATAACCGGGTTGCGGAATGTTCTCAATTCAAGCAGCCTCCTCATAGCAGGTAGTATGTAAGCACAACCAATTATAGTTCGCACAGGTTCAACTTTCTTGTATTTTACATGCTCTATTTCTTCATTTTTATACTTTTATGCTCTATCTTCCTATTTTCAGTGCTTGCCAGCACCTTACTTGCCGCCATAGAATGGGAGTAGCAGGATTGACATTTAAGGGGCGATCACTTTGGGGAAGAGAAAGCGACTATACACCCGTTTCTTTATAAGCCTGACTACCATATCCGTCTGCTGCATTCTTGTGTTGGCTGTGGTCATCTTTTTCTGGTACCGGAATATTTCGATAGCGAATGTCAACAAAGCCAACCGCAGCGTACTGCTCAATACTGAAACCGTATACAATAATTACAAGGACATCGTCCAGAATTACACTATGGATTTCTATGCCAATCCGAACATTAACGCGCTGATGTTAAGCGGCGATACAAGCTGGAGCGACCAGCTCTACAGTGCCTTGAGTCAAATCAAAGGTGCACTGGTGGTCAACCAGTACCTGGAGAATGCCTATATTTTCGGGATAAATGAGCCCGTCGCAATGTTTGAAAATACGCCGCTGAGCCCGGAATCCAAGCTGCAGCTGGAGGAGCGGATGCAAGGCAGCCGGATTGTTGAATCTCCGTTCCTGTGGGATACAAATATGAACAACGGCACTCCCGTTAAGCTAATGACGTTCTTTTATAATGACCGTGCCTTTGCGGACAGTGAATATTACGGGGCAGTGGCCCTGACCGTGAATCTGTCCAAGCTGCAGAATAATCTTTTTACACAGGCTGCAGGAGAAACGACACGTTATGCTGTACTGGATACGCAAGGTATAGTGCTTATGCATAGTGCCTTATCTGGCGAGCCGCTGGAATCCGGAATGCTGGAGCAGATCGTGAATGATTCCAAGGAGCAGGGATCCTTTGTCTACAGGGGGGCTGGCGAGCCCCGGCTGGTTACATTTATCTATTCTCTGCAGGACAAGCTGTGGTTCATATCGGACACTCCTTATAAAGACAGCATCCGGGATATATCAAGCGCCCGTAATCTGATGATTACGCTGTGTTTAGCCCTTATTGCAGCAGCTGCCATTGTCTCCGGCCTGATCTCCCGCCGCATGTACCAGCCAATCGGCCGGCTGTTCGGTAACATCATCCACCTGTCCGGCAATGTGGAGGCGCTGAAGACAGGCAGCGATTTTGCAGCAGCCAGCCAGGAGCTGGAGCTGATCGGAGCACGTCTGAACCAGCTCAAGAAAGAAAGCGACGACAGCGCCCTGATGCGCTGGCTGCTCTCCCCCCGCAGGGCTCCTGACGAGTCGGTCAATCCCAATATGAGCCTGGGCGCTGCCGGCGGATCCTACTGCGTATGCGTACTGGCGGTGCTGGAGGAGGCTCCGGCTGCTACGCTGCAGCAGATTTGCAGCGCAGCAGTATCACAGATCCGGACGGAATTCTCGGGACTGGCCGCTGTACAGGCCTTCCAACCGCATGAAGGATCGGCCGTCCTCATCCTAAGCGAGCTGCATAGCGGAAGTTTGGAGGATTACGCTCTGTACCGGGCCAATTGGGAAGCGCTCGCGGCCAGGCTCACACAGCCTGGCGCCCGCTGCGCGTTCGGGATTAGCGGCTTGACAGATGACCTCAGCCTTCTGAAGCCCAAATACAATGAAGCGGCCAACGGGCTGCAGTACGCTAAATTTCAGGAGCAGCGAAGCATTATTTTTGCCGATGACACGATCCATCTGAACAGCAGCCCGGTTCCTGACAGCACGCTTGAGCCGGTGCTGCAGGCGGTCAGGCTGCCGGAGCAGCGCAGCCATATCCCGCAGGCCGTAGAGCGTCTGCTTGCCGTAGCTACCAGCTACCGGATAGAACAGGCTACAATCGCCGTATCCAGGCTTGCTCTGGAGCTGGAGCGTACTGCCGGACTGGGCAGCGATATCCGGCACTCCGGCTTTCTCGATCATTATCAGGTAATCTGGCAAATCCAGAGCTATGAGAAGCTGCGCCGCTGGCTGGAAGAATGCTGTCATACTGCGACCGGACGGATCGACGGCATGAGCGCGGTCCAGACACGCAGCATCGCGGCCGAAGCGGTCTGCTATATCCGGGAAAATTATCATGATGCCGGATTGTCGCTTAACTCGCTTGCTGCCAAGCTGTCGCTCAGCCCCGCTTATCTTAGCCGGCTGATTGCCGATGAGGTGGACTGCAGCTTTCCCGACTTTGTCAACCTGATCCGGCTGGAGCAGGCACAGCTGCTGCTGGTTAACGAGCTTGGGCTGGATATCCGGGAAATCGCCGGCAAGGTCGGCTATAACAGCAGCACCTACTTCACCACGCAATTTAAAAAGCGCTACGGGGTAACCCCGTCCAAATGGCGGATGAGCCACATTCTGCAGTCGCACGGATAGCAGATTAGCTGGGATAACGTAGGTTGTACGGATAGCATGGATAGCACCGATGGCATCGACATCACGGATAGGCACGGTTATACGTATTACCTCACGCAACAGCTTCTACAATTACTAAGGGGATGCTTCCGCAGCCATGAGCTGTCAGGAGGCATCCCCTTTTCTAGGAGTAATATATAACTGGACAGTGAAAAGTTCTTGTCGAAAAATCGACGCATAGAAAAATAACCCAATTGAGCGAATTATGGTATCCTTTAGTTCTCACACGAAAGGAATAATCGCCAAATGGGTTACAACAAGCAGTTTACCCTATTTGCAGGCGATTGAACATACCTATTCTCAAATATATGAACAACCTTTTACAGCCTTTCCGTTCCTGTTTTTCCAGACAAGCGACGTTCGAGTGGTTTGTCGTACTCGTTGTGGGTTTTATGCTGCGCTCCGACCATCTGGGCGTAACTTCGGTCATTCGGGATCTCTCGCTGAATGGACGCTGTTACGAGACACTGATTCACTTCTTCCGTTCTTCTGCTTGGTCCCACCTCATCGATGTGGCAGAGGTGGCTTCAAGTGGTGCGCCAGCATGCGCCTTTGCTGGTGATTCAGAATCGCGTGGTCCTCGTCGGGGATGGCATGAAGCAGGCCAAGGAAGGCCGCCGGATGCCAGGGGTCAAGAAGCTCCATCAGGAATCCGAAAATGTCTCCAAAGGAGACTATATCTTTGGTCATTTGTTCGGTGCTATCGGCATTCTGGTCGGTTATTCCCGGAAGTGGTTCTGCTTGCCCTTGTTCATGAATCTACAAGACGGTGTCCAAACCATTCTGGGTTGGAAAAAGTCCAAAGGCGAAGCAGAGACGCCTTCCCATGTCGTTCAGATGATTGAACAGGGCTTCGAGGCCGCAAAAGGTTTCGGTCAAGCGCTGCTCCTCCTGGATCGATACTTCTTATCGGTTCCAGCCTTGGAGCGGCTGAATGCGTGCCACCTGGCTTCCGAAACCCGCATGCACCTGGTGACCAAAACCAAATCGAACGCGGTCGCCTACGAACGTCCCCCTGCAAAAAAGCCGGGACGGGGCCGACCGCCGAAAAAAGGCCAATCGGTCAAATTGAAGGACCTGTTCACGACTCACGCCGCCGATTTCCAGACCACATCCCTTCTGTTGTACGACAAAGAAGAGACCGTTCAGTTTCTGTGCCTGGATCTGCTTTGGGGCCAGCGCTTGTATCAGGAATTACGTTTCGTGCTGGTGGTGCATGAGGGCCGCTGCTCCATTTTGGTCAGTACGGATTTGAGCCTGGCGGCTACCGACATCACCCGCTTGTACAGCTATCGCTTCAAGATCGAATGTACGTTTCGGGAAATGAAGCAAGTTACCGATGCCCTCGGCTACCGTTTTTGGAGCAAGTCGATGCCGAAGTTGAACCGGTATTTGAGAAAAGAGGTAACGCATCCCCTCGAAGCCGTAACGAATGAGCAAGACCGGCAGCGTATCCAGAAAACGATCCAAGCGATTGAGGGATTCGTGATGTGCCAGTGCATTGCCATGGGACTCCTCCAACTCGTCGCTTTGCAGTTTTCAGGCCGGATGACGGGGCTGTTTTTCCGCTATCTGCGAACGCCCTCCCATGCCGTAGTCTCCGAAGCCACCGTTGCCGCTTATTTACGCAAGTCTATTTTTCGCCTGTTTGCCCAAAATCCGCACTTATCCATAACTAAAATAATTAAATCCAAGCAGGAAAACGCTGGTATGGAGCGCGATTCGCTGGTTTCTTAGTGCTATAGAACTTTTTACTGTCCAGTCTTTATCTTACTCATCCAATAATTGATGTAAATAAAGTTTATTTTCAAAATAAAGGATTTTTATCACGTTGTGTCGAAGATTAAGCAAATATGTCAGTGAAACATGAGGTGTACCATGAGCGTAGTAAGTATTCATTCTGATATGAAAAACCGTATTATTCGGAACTCTAACCAAGACGTAAAATACTTTATTAATAAATACAATCTTTTGACCTATGGACAATTAACGGAAGAGAATCTCCTGTTGCTTCATAAGGAAAATGCTACATTGTTCTATGATGTTGTTAGGATATTTGGCTTTCTCGGCGTTCGCTTTACTGGTAAGCTCGAACAGTTTTCGGCCCTCGACCTCAATCAAGGCTCGTTTCTTTATTATGAAGAAAATGAAACTGACGAAATGCACAATACCGATGTGGCCTTCACTTACAAAATAGAACGGTTTCTCTCGCCTTTTATGACTAGCTACGGCCTGCAAACTATAGCTGACTTTTCAGGTCTGCATCTTCCAACCTTACGGAATCATTTGGAGAAGTTGAATTTTGCTTCCTGGTACCAACCTTTAATAGAAGAGCTGCTGGAGCAACATTTTATTATTGTTAGTAAGTTAGACGAATACAAGCCTATCGTAATGGATTCTGTCTTGTCGAGTGAATCGACTTCAAATGCAAAAGCTCAACCTAAAATTGTGTATTTTGACGACTTAATGATCACGATCCCACCTAATATCCAATCGCGTAAGATCGAGGGTGTATTCTCCAGCTCTCTACTACGCAACGTCAATTGTCTTATCTCGGACGGTTTCACGACTTATGGGCAGCTACCAGAACGGCTGGCGGACTATTTTCGCACCAAGTTTCAGATTGGTGTTGGTAAAATTAACAGATTCAAGCTGGAGCTATTGAAGAATTTAGAAGAAGACGGAAATCACACAACTCCTCTTGCAACAAAAATAGATAGTGAGACACGGGTTCAGCAAGAGAGGCCCATTCATGTGCCGGCAATCCTTTTCAATAAAAGAATAGATCTTTTTAACTCAGTTATTACGAAGTATACCTTATATCCAGAAATAGCCGAACGACTCACTCAGTTAGGAATTTCGAAATGGGGGGAACTCACCGGTTATACAAAATCCGAACTACTTGAAAGGCTATCGAAAAAAGGCACTCGGATGAACCGCCTTTATCACATGTTTGAGACTTTGG
>RCUO01000764.1_pt1 | contig 14463 bp, 10 predicted proteins | sample 2166161 | NCBI WGS metagenome assembly RCUO01 (sample SAMN09932617, study PRJNA488358) | compost metagenome | feature: garden; material: soil; isolation source: compost soil in cyclohexanecarbonitrile-enriched culture | place: Germany: Experimental Botanical Garden Goettingen | collected 2016-01-27 | reverse complement strand
GCGCATCGCTGGCAGCGATGAGGTCAGGGGTTCGATCCCCCTTGGCTCCACCAATAACATCATATGGACTCTTAGCTCAGTTGGTAGAGCAGTAGACTCTTAATCTATTTGTCCAGGGTTCGAGCCCCTGAGAGTCCATCCCATGAAGAACGGCAGAGATGCCGTTTTTTTGTTGTGTTGAATGGTAAGGGAACAGTGATTGCTTTAATATATATTGTGGGCCGCCTCACTGGTTCTAAAACTATAAAGTATAGGCTTCCGAATGATTTTACAACAGTACATTGAGTAAAGTTACTTGAACGGCCAAAGTACGTGATCATTTGAACAATTCTAGGCCCTGAGTACTCCGGGTGACTTAACTCGCCAGGGCTAGGCATCCGGCGTCGGGGAGACACAGCACACCGTACCCCCATCCGAGCTTATTAACCGTCCGATCGATCCGGTCCATTCCCTTGGCTACTAATTTACGTTGTCATAACTCTTAACATAACCTGCTGCGCTTGATTGATCCTAGAGACCTCATGAACTCTAACGGACCGTAGCGCCGTTATTTCCGCCATTGAGCTTGTCTTCACAAGCTAACGGACTGTAATGACGTTATTCTCCCTAAATACAGCCTGATTCAGCTGCTGGAACGAAAATAACGTCATCCGGGTCCGTTAGCCTGAGAAGTCCCCCATTTTAGCGGAAATAAGGGCACCTGGGTCCGTTAGACATGGGTAGGAGAAGATATGATAAGTGTGCTCATGATCGACAATGTGGCAAGCTACACCTTCAGCTGGTACGCACGATAACGATGGGTCCCGCCGCCCGAGATATCAAGCAACTTTTGTTCAGATAGCTGATGCAGGATGCGTCTGGCATGCCGGTCTGTTACATGCAGATGGCCTGCGAGCTCTTGAGGGGTGAATGACCTGAGCAGGCGTCTGGCAAAACGCATAGTTTCCGCTTCGAGCCAAGTTAACGTAGATGAAACATCAGTCGCCACGAATTTACCTATAAATGAAAGCACTAGCTGCTGACATTGTTTGGGCTCTTCTACAATAGAGGGGTAAGCGATGGGGAGAAACGTCCAGCCGTCCAAAGCCAGCAGACAATGTCTGCGGCATAAATCCTTGAACCTCCTAACATCAAGGTCTCTGGCGTGTGGTCCATAGCCCTGAATTTCAATCCCTCCCTTTACACCTCCAGGCATGTACGCCAAATCCAGATAGCGGTATCCGTTACTAAAGTTACGCACTTCCCACTCTGGAAACAAATGCTCCAAATTGCCAACTGCCGGGAACCAGACCGTCCGGAGGAATTCAACAGTTCCGTGGCCTAACCCTTTACCGAGTAACTCTTTTCGCCTGTGATTGCTTTCCTTTTCCAGATTGTGAGCTAGCCATTCATCATACCGTTGCTCAAAACGTGCCATGCTGTACCCTCCTGAACGCTCACTTGAGCGTTATAATTGTCCGCAAAAAAGCCGCTCCCACACATTCCTCCAGCGTACTTTAGGAGGAGATTGTATGAAAACGGCGTGTGCTTCACGGCTTATTTTCCATTATATCGACATCAAATAAGGAAGCAATGACATTCTGTTGATTACAACCGCAATAAATGATAAGTTTCAAATACAATCGACATTGATTCCAAAAAATAAAATTCACAGGAGGGCCAATATGGCTGCGACTAAATATCCGCAACTATTTAATATCATCCTAAGTGATCCCAGCGGTGGTGTCCGGGGACGCCCGTCACGCAAAATCGCCATTGCTGCGGAGGCGACTTTGTATGATCTTGCCGAGGCTGCCATCGAAGCCTTTGATTTTGACCTGGATCATGCTTTTGGATTTTATGATAACATTACAAACTGGACACGTGCTGAGGAAGGCTACGAATTATTTGCGGATATTGGCCAGGAAAGCAGGTTTCCTGGTGTTCAGAAAGTGACAATCAGCAGCGTATTCCTTGCACCCAAGCAAAGGATGCTGCTGTTGTTCGATTACGGTGTCTGCTGGCATTTTATTGTTCAATATCTGGGGGATGCAGAAGTGGAGCCGGCTCAAAAGCTGCCTCATGTTATAGAGAGCAAAGGGGAGACGTATGAGCAGTATGATAGCTTTGGCGTTGAGGATGATTGGGATGAGGATTAAGAATAGCGGAACTCTAATCAAGCCGTAGTGAATTTCCCCACTTCCCAATCTCACACAACATGGTAAGATAAGCAGACGGAAATGTACCGTGATTACAGAGACAGGAAGGGTCAGAAATTACATTATGAGCACTAAGAAAGCAACAACCAAATCACTTGGCAATACAGTAACATCTATTCAGGCCCTGGCCATTGTGGTCGGGATGATTATCGGGTCCGGGATCTTTTTGAAGCCGGGGATTGTGCTGAGCAATGCCGGTACTCCGTGGATGAGCATCCTGGCCTGGAGTGTCGGAGGCATCATTACATTGGCATCTGCGCTGACTGTGGCGGAGATTGCGGCTGCGATTCCGAAGTCCGGCGGATTGTACACATATCTGGGCGATCTTTACGGCGGTGTAGCAGGCTACCTGCTGGGCTGGGTGCAGGCGGTGATCTCTTATCCGGCGTCGGTAGCGGCGCTGGCGATTGCTTTTGCCACTTATTCCGGTTACTTTGTGCCGCTGAACGGCTGGCAGCAGAAGCTACTGGCTGTAGCCATACTGGCGTTCATCCTCATCATGAATGTCATTGCCACCCAATTCGGCGGGATCATCCAGACGGTTGCGACGGTGGGCAAGCTGATTCCCGTCGCGGGCATCATCGGCGTTGGCCTGTTCTCGAATTTGGCTCCCGGCTTTGACGGCATCAGTGCACCGGCAGCGGGAGCAGGCTTTGGAGCGGCAGTTCTGGGTACGCTATGGGCTTACGACGGCTGGATCAGTGTGACGAATATGGCAGGTGAAATTAAGAATCCGGCTAAAACACTGCCGAGAGTCATCTCTATCGGGGTTATTTTTGTGATTGCAGTGTATGTTCTGTTTAATATGGCGGTGTTCAAGGCGCTGCCTTATGAGCAGATCATTAGTTCACCTACTCCGGGCGCTGACGCGGCTGAGGCACTGTTCGGGAACGGGGGCGGAGCGTTTATTACCGCGGGCATCATTATATCGGTGCTGGGTGCGCTGAATGGTTATTTGATGACCGCAGCCCGTGTGCCGCAGGCGATGGGGGAGAAGCAGCAGATTCCGTTCTCACGGGTGCTGAGCAGCATTCATCCGAAGTTCCGGACTCCGGCGAATGCACTGATTTTTCAGAGTGTGCTCGCGGTTATCTACATATTCTCAGGGACCTTCAATACACTGACGGATCTGCTGGTGTTTGTACTGTGGATCTTTTTCACGATGGGTGTGTTTGGAGTCTTTCTTCTGCGCAAAAAAATGCCGCCCGAAAAAGGACGCTACCGTGTGCCGCTGTATCCGGTTACTCCGGTAATAGGGGTCGCTGGCGGACTCTATATTCTGGGCAGCACGATTGTCAGTGACCCGCTGCGCTCGCTGATCGGAATCGGGATTACGCTGGCCGGACTGCCGGTGTATTATATTTTATCACGTAAAAAAGCTTAATCCGAATACAAGAGACTGCCTTCTATTCACTCAGGAAGGTGGTCTTTTTGCGTATAACCAGCCTAAGCTGCAAGAATGTCCAATCCGGGTTAAATAGTCCAAAACCGCATAATAGAGCGGGCAAAATTGTCCTATTGCCGGAATAATGGGAGATAAGTATGCTACAGTTGTTGATTCTTTGGAGAGATCTCATTATAAAAAGGCAGGTATGGAGGAGAAACGTAAATGAGTATTCAAATGGAGCATTTGGACCGGGGGCTGGCGGCAGTCTGCACTTCGGAGGGAATATTTATCAGCTGGCGGCTGCTGGGACAGGAAGTGAGCGCTGCTACAGACAGCGGTCTGATTGCTGCCGATTTTCGGATATACCGTAACGGCGAACGAATTGCTGAGATTAGTGACAGCACGAATTATCTGGATACGTCCGGCAGCCGGGAAGCGGAGTATGCGGTAGCCGCCGTTATAGACGGAGAAGAGAAAGAGCGGTGCGTATCTATCCGGCCGTGGGAGACCCCCTACCTGGAAATACCGCTGCAGAAGCCAGCAGACGGAGTTACACCTGCCGGTCAAACGTACACGTACAGCGCAAATGATATGAGTGTAGGCGATGTTGACGGTGACGGGGAGTACGAATACATTGTAAAATGGGACCCGTCAAATGCGAAGGATGTCTCTCATGTGGGATATACAGGTAATGTGTACGTAGATTGCTATAAGCAAAACGGTACTCTGCTGTACCGGATCGATTTAGGTGTTAATATCCGGGCAGGGGCTCACTATACCCAGTTCCTGGTCTATGACTTTGACGGGGACGGCAAGGCGGAGCTGATGTTCAAGACTGCACCGGGTACGCGGATCATCTGTTATAAGGATGGGGCTCCTGTCTCTGAGTCTTTCATCACCATACTGCCGGAGGATGAAGCGGCCGGATACAGCCATCAGGATGACTACCGCATCAACGGTGCAGGTTATGCAGAGCATGTGGCAGGTATGTTTGAACGCTGGCATGAGCATGAAGAGGTAGTGGCAGGGCACTGGCCTGCCACGCTGGAGGAATGCTTCGGCATTACACCTGAATATACATACCCGTTGTCTAGAGAGGATGCAGTGCTTCTGGCGGATTATTTCCTCGATGTGTACGCACCTTCGAGAAGTGAGCGGAACAAGCTACGTGCATTCGAAGGCTTTATTCTAAAAGGGCCGGAGTACCTCACAGTCTTTCGCGGAGAAACGGGAGAAGAGCTTAAGACAGTACGCTATAAGCCGGAGCGCCATGATGACGGGCTGATGTGGGGAGACTATTCCTGGAACCGCATCGAACCGGGCAACCGGGTAGACCGGTTCCTGGCCGGAGTGGCTTATCTGGACGGAAAGAAGCCATATGCGCTGTTTGCCCGCGGATACTATACAAGGGCTACAATGGCTGCTTACAGCTGGGATGGACAGGAGTTGAGCGAGACCTGGTATATTGACAGCGGCTGGGTCACCATGAACAATCCGTTTGCCGACACGCTGCACCTTCAGGACGGCAGGAACCCCGGCTTCGGCGGTTTAGCCAAGCAGGGCGCCCATGCACTATCCACTGCCGATGTGGATGGAGACGGCTGCCAGGAGATTATCTACGGGTCAGCTACGATTGATCACGACGGCAGCCTCCTGTACAGCTCAGGCGGTATTCTGCCGGAGGGAAGTGCAGCTCCAGGTGAATACGCCAAGCTCGGCCACGGGGATGCGCTGCATGTCGCGGTGGTCGATCCTGACCGGGACGGACTGCAGATCTATATGGTTCACGAAGAGGGGATACACGGCCCTTATGGATATACACTGCGTGATGCGGCTACCGGGGAAGTGCTCTACGGAGGGTTTGCCAAGGAGGATGTAGGCCGCGGTATGATCGGTAAAGTAGAGCCGGACGTACCCGGATTGCAGACCTGGTGCAGCGAAAGTCACCTTGCCCAAGAGCCGTCCCGCGGCCTGCGGTCTGCCAAGGGTGAGCAGCTGGACGAGCAGGCGCCGGGCACTAACATGAACATCAAATGGGCAGCCGATATGACGACCCAGTTCATCAGCGGCACCTTTGAAGATCCGGTAACCATTGAAGACTGGAGACGAGGCACGCTGCTGACAGCTGAGGGGACGCGCTCCAACAACGGAACCAAAGGCAATCCTTGCCTGGTAGCAGACCTGTTCGGAGACTGGCGGGAGGAACTGGTTGTACGTATGGCCGACAGCTCGGCTATCCGTATCTATATGAATACAGAGGTGACAGACCGGAAGCTATATACTCTGATGCATGATCCGCAGTACCGCACAGGAGTGGCCTGGCAGAATGTAGTGTATAACCAGCCTTGCTATACCAGCTTCTATCTGGGTACGGACATGAACTGGTCCAAGGTGCCGGTGCCGGATCTGCTGTAGCTGATTTAGGATACGTCAGATCCTTTTTCGCTCGTCCGTTGCCTTCTCCGGTGCATTATTTTGCTCGGACACCTTTCTAACGGACCGTACAGTCCTTATATCTTCCATATGGCATCATTCTCAAATCTAACGGACCCTAGAGACTTTATTCACCCCATAACCTGTCTGTTTCAGCCAAACCGCTGTCAATAACGTCAGCTGTGTCCGTTTGAGCGCTGAATTCCGCTTTTGGGTAAAAATAACGGCTTCCCGGTCCGTTAAAATAATATTAAGCCGCTGGCTCAGCATTAACAGCCAAAACGACCGCCTATTTAAAAGGGCGGTCGTTTTGCTTTGCTGTGCATTCATTCATTTGCAGCCCGTCAGGCTGCTGACGCCCTGCTATACCAGACTAGCTGTGCTCCGCGATCTGCACCTCAAAGCCGTCCGGGTCCAGCACATAAAAGAACCGCAGATGCGGATTCGGCGAGACGGGTCCGCGGGCTACCGGTATGCCGTGGTTTTTTAATTCCTCGATAGTTCCATCCAGTGACTCTGTTTCGAATCCGACAGAGACCCCGCATTCAGGCTTCAAGGCAGGGTCACTTCCCTGAATCAGCTCAATCTTGGGCTGTCCCTCCGGACCTAACATAACGATCTGTCTGCCCCTGCTTTCAAACTGCCGCTCAATAGGGAGACCCAGAATCCGGTGATAAAAATGGAGGGATGCCTCCAGGTCGCTTACTCTAAGCGTAATCCAGTTAAGGCTTAGCTTCATAATAAAATGCCTCCTGTTCTGATTCATGTGACATGTCCGCTGTATTCATTATACGTCAATTTGCACGTGCTGAAAGCCCGGGTGTCTAAGCGCAGTTCATCTAGGGGAGATTGATGTTATATTAATCAATCAGTGTTTTTTTCCTTAAAATGTATTTGCGTGTTATATAAAGTGACATTAAGTTGTGCATTTTAGATGATTTTGTCGAATAATAGGATTTAAATGAATTTCTAAGCTGCTAAAATAGACCTATATTCATATAAGGGGTGAGCAGGAAATGAGAAAATGGTTAAGCGTGTCAATTATTATGACAATGGTGGTGCTGGTGCTGTCTGCATGCGGTGGTAACAAAACAGATGAAGCGGCGTCGGGCTCCAGCAGCGGTTCATCCAGCAAGCTGGTGGTCTATACACCGAACAGTGAAGCGATGATCAATGCACTTGTTCCTGCATTTGAGAAGCAGACAGGCATTACAGTGGAATTGGTATCGGCAGGCAGCGGTGAGCTGATCAAGCGGATTCAGTCAGAGAAATCCAACCCGTATGCTGACGTCATGTTCGGCGGAGCATACGCCTTGTTTAACGATAATGCAGATCTGTTCGAGGAATACGTGTCACCTAATGATAAGGATTTACTTGAAGGGCATACGAATACAACAGGCATTATGACCTCGTACGTCTCGGATGGCAGCGTTTTGCTGGTGAATACAAATCTGGCAGGCAGCATTGAGATTAACGGCTATGAGGATCTGCTGAATCCGGAGCTGAAGGGCAAGATTGCGATGGCTGACCCTGCCAACTCCAGCTCAGCATTTGCGCAGCTGACTAATATGCTAAAAGCAATGGGCGGGGATTATACCTCTGAAGCAGGCTGGGATTATGTAGCGAAGCTTCTGGAGAATCTGGATGGTAAAATTGCCGGCGGCTCCAGCAAAGCGCACAAAAGCGTAGCAGACGGTGAATATGTAGTAGCGTTAACCTACGAAGATCCGGCAGTCAGCTATGTCAGAGACGGTGCCCCGGTAAAGGTTGTCTATCCTGAAGAAGGAACAGTATTCCTGGATGCAGTAGCCGGAGTTGTAAAGGGCTCACCAAACCAGGACAATGCCAAGAAGTTCATTGATTTTCTGATCTCCAAAGAAGGGCAGGATGCCCTTGGACAGGAGACGACTAACCGGCCTTTGCGCACAGATGCAGCGATTGGCGACTTCATGACACCGATTGAGCAAATCCAGGTCATTGATGAGGATGTAGCGTATGTTGCAGAGAATAAAGCGGCCATTGTGGAGCGTTACACGGAGCTCTTTACCGATATAGCGGAATAATTCGGAATAAGTACAGCTAATTAGAACGAAAGCGGGTGTATAACATGAGCGTTGCGATATCCTTCAAGGACATTGTTAAAAAATATGGCGACACAACCGTTATCCCCGAGCTGTCCTTGGACATTCAAAAGGGTGAGTTCTTCACCCTTTTGGGTCCTTCTGGCTGCGGGAAAACGACCCTGCTGCGGATGGTGGCAGGCTTCAACAGTATTGAAGGCGGGGATCTTGGGTTCAATGATAAGGTGATGAATACCGTTCCGCCGGGCAAACGGAATATCGGCATGGTGTTTCAGAATTATGCAATCTTTCCGCATTTAAATGTCGCTGAGAATGTTGCATTCGGGCTGCAGAACCGTAAAGTCAGCAAGGAGGAGCAGCAGCGCAGAGTAAAGGAAATTCTGGATACGGTACAGATCGAAGTGTACAAAAACAGGATGCCCAAAAACCTGTCAGGCGGACAGCAGCAGCGGGTAGCCCTGGCCCGGGCCATCGTCATTAATCCGGATGTGCTGCTCATGGACGAGCCGCTCTCCAATCTGGATGCCCAGCTCCGTGTCGACATGCGTAATGCCATTAAGCGGATTCAGCGCGAGGTTGGAATTACCACGGTCTATGTAACGCATGATCAGGAAGAGGCGATGGCAGTATCTGACCGGATTGCAGTGATGAAATCCGGTATCATCCAGCAGGTAGGAACCCCAAGGGATGTCTACCAGCGTCCGGCTAACCTGTTCGTCGCAACGTTTATAGGACGGACAAATGTAATCGAGGCACAGCTGGAAGCAGGTGCTGAAGACAAGGCGGTTCTTCGTATTGGCAGCAGCTATACACTTGAGATGCCGGAGCTGCTGCCAGAAGTGACGTCTGCTGGTGCGGTAGAAGTCAAAATTTCAGTCCGGCCTGAGGAATTTGTTCTCTCGGAGGACGGGCAGGGACTCACCGGAAAGGTTGTCAATAATGTCTTTCTGGGACTGAATACACATCTGGTCGTCGAGCTCGAAAACGGGCAGGAAGTAGAAATCATTCAGCAGTCGGCAGTAAGCACAGTAGTGGATATCGGCCGGGAGGTTACGCTGGCTATCCTTTCAGGAACAGTCAATGTCTATGATGCGTCCGGCGAACGCAATCTGAACCGGGGAGCGCACCTATGAGCGGCCGCATGAAGCGCCTGGACATCTGGTCGCTGATTACCTTTATTATTTTTGCCGGATATCTTGTATTCCTGGCACTGCCTTTATTCATGCTGCTGATCAAAAGCTTCTTTGACGGGACAACCGGCGAGTTCTCGCTCGCATACTTTCATAAATTCTTCAGTAAAGCCTATTATATGAACGCGGTATGGAACAGCATAAAGGTGACGGTAAGTGTCACGCTGCTGTCCATCCTGGTGGCTGGTCCGCTGGCTTACATTATGACGGTTGCCAAAATTAAAGGAAGCGCAACGGTCCGTATCCTGATTCTAATCTCCTCCATGTCAGCTCCGTTTATCGGCGCATACGCATGGATCCTGCTGCTCGGGCGCAGCGGGGTAATTACCACTTTCTTATCCAGTGTATTCGGTATCCGTATGCCTGATATTTATGGCTTTTCCGGCATCCTGCTTGTGCTGACCCTGCAGCTGTCCCCGCTGATTTTTATGTATGTATCAGGGGCGCTCAAGAATGTCGACAACTCGCTGATGGAAGCAGCAGAAAGCATGAACTGCACGGGTCTGCGGAAAATGTGGAAAATACTCGTACCGCTGATCACACCGACCTTACTCGCCGGAGGACTTCTGGTCTTTATGAGGGCATTTGCCGATTTCGGCACACCGATGCTGATCGGTGAAGGGTACCGGACCGTACCGGTGCTGATCTTTAATGAGTTTATCAGTGAGGTTGGAGGCGATGACGGCTTTGCTGCTGCGATCAGTGTTATAGTAGTTCTGTTCGCCGTTGCTGTATTTCTGCTGCAGAAGTTCGTGGCTAACCGGAAATCATACAGCATGAGTGCGCTGAATCCGATTGAACCTAAGAAGCTCAAAGGGTTCGCCAATCTGGCAGCCCACGCCTACGTTTATCTGTTCACCCTACTGGCACTGCTGCCGCAGGGATATGTAGCGTATACGTCATTCCTCAAGACCTCCGGTAAAATATTTGTGGACGGATACTCTCTCGACAGCTATCGTGCAGCCTTCTCTAAAGTTGGCGATTCCATCTACAACACCTTTATGATGGCCAGTATTACAATCATTATTATCACGCTTGCTGCCGTACTGATCGCTTATGTAACAGTAAAGCGCAAAGGTGCAGTTGCGAATGTCCTGGATACCTTCACGATGCTGCCCTATATCGTGCCGGGCTCCATTCTCGGGATCGCCCTGCTGGTTACCTTCAACAAGGAGCCGCTGGTACTGAGCGGAACCACCGTTATTCTGATTGCCGCCTTTGTTATCCGGCGTCTGCCCTACACGATCCGCTCCAGCGCTGCAGTGCTCCATCAGGTGAATGACAGCATTGAAGAAGCGGCAATCAGCCTTGGAGCCTCCACGATGCGGACATTCTTCAAGATTACCGTGCCGATGATGATCTCAGGTGTATTCGCCGGAGCCATCATCAGCTGGATAAGCATTATAACAGAGCTCAGTACCTCCATTATTCTGTACACGGGAAATACCCGGACGATGACGGTTGCTGTCTACACAGAGGTTGTACGCGGCAATTACGGGGTTGCAGCCGCCCTGTCAACCCTGCTGACAGCCATTACTGTGGTCTCCCTGCTGCTGTTCTTCAAGCTTTCCGGCAAAAAAGAAGTAACCATGTAACAGTGAACCGGTCCTGCGTAAGCGGGCCGGCTTTTGTTCATCTTCAGGATGCCGGCCGGAATGGTTTCGTGAATCCGGGCAGTCGGTTATGATAGTAGGACGAATCAGAGAGGGAGTGGCACAATGGTAAAACGGAGCTTCAAGGATTCGCTGCGCCGGATGTTTCTGCTGCATACCCTTGTGCCGATTTCCATTTTGTTTGTGCTGTTTCTAGTGTTCATGATGATCAATTCGCGGTTTGTGCTGGTCAGCCAGACGGCGGAAGCGGGCAAACAGATTAAATCGTCGATGGAGGCAGTCTACAGCTCCTACATTAAGGAGATAAGTGAAGCTGCAGCGCTGGAAACGGTAATTTCTTTTGCCGGGTCACGGAATCACGGTCCGGAGGTATTTGAGCGGTTTTACGGCTTTAATAACCGGCAGCAGGTAAAAAGCATTATGTATATAATCGGTGCTGACGGGATGATCATGGCCTCCTCTGCCAACTATAATGATGAACCGTCTGATCTCGCGCTGCAGGCGATTGCCCGGCGGATGCACAGCCAAGGCTTGCCTCTCCTTGCCGAAACCAATCATATCCGATTCTCGCATGACCGTTATACCGCCTATACCTTTGCCCATGAAATCCGTAACGGAGGGGCAGTGCTCGGTTATCTGATCTATCAGCTGTATGAATTAGATCTGCAGAAGCTGATCTTTGTGCAGAATAACGAAATTGCCGTGGTTACAGATCCTTACCGCACCATTATTGCCACTACGAATAATCTGACGCAGGGGCTGATGAATAAATACAGCCTGTCCAGCGATTCTAAGGGCTACATGTGGATAGATAAGGGGAAGTATTATAGTAAAGAAACATACATACCGTTGTCCCAGTGGCGAGTATACACGTTAAGCGCTGCTGAGGGGAATCATAGCGCCTATTGGTCACTGGCTGTATTTTTTATAATGGCTAGTCTGCTGCTATGGCTTGTTATTCAATATTCTGCCCGCATTATCTCCACGCGCCAGTCACGGGCAATAGATAAGCTGATCTATGCCGTCAGAGAGCTGGAGTCAGGCAACATGGACTCTTACGTCTATATTGGGACCGGGGATGAGTTCGAGACGCTTGCGAGCCAATATAATCAGATGCTGCAGCGACTGAATGAGCTCGTCGCCCAGAATGTGGAGCTGTCCGATTTGCGCAGGGTTATTGAGGTTAAGCACCTGCAGTCGCAATTTCATCCGCATTTTATATTTAATGTGCTGGAGACGCTTCGCTACGCTATTGTTGTAGACAACAAGCTTGCTCAGGATATGGTACTTACTCTTTCCAGACATCTGCGCTACAGCATTGGCAACGAAAAGGACCATGTTATGCTTGGCGATGATCTGGAGTATATTGCCGGGTACATGAAGCTGCAGCAGATAAGGTTCAAGGACAGGCTCCATTACCGGGAAGAGGTAAGCCAGGCGGCCAAGACTGCACTGGTTCCCAGGCTGACGCTGCAGCCGGTCATCGAGAATTCAATTAAATACGGCTACCGCCAGCGCCAGACTGTTGCCGTTACAGTGACAGGCCGTGTGCAGGGTGCGGATCTACTCCTTGAGGTGAAGGATAATGCGGGAGGGATGAGCAGCGAACGGCTGGAGGAGGTACGGGCCATTATGGCGTCTCAGGATAATCGTGCCCCGCATATCGGGCTGCATAATTTGCACCGGCGGCTTGTGCTGATGTACGGGGAACGTTATGGCATTCAGATTGACAGTACTCAGGGCGAAGGAACCCGGGTTACTTTTGTACTGCCGTACAGGAAGGAGGAAGCGGATGTTTAAGGTGCTGCTGGTAGAGGATGAAGAGATGATCCGTAAAGGTCTGCGGTTTACCTTTGACTGGATGGGGGCCGGGTGTGTGGTGGTTGGTGAAGCAGAGAACGGTGAGGAGGGACTCCGCCAGATCGCGCTGCTTCATCCTGATATTGTGATTGTTGATGTAAATATGCCGCTGATGGACGGGATATCCATGATTGAGCATAGTGTGGAGGAATCGGATTGCAGCTATATTATCCTGTCCGGCTACGATGAATTCAGGCTGGCCAAGGATGCTATCCGGCTGGGGGTTACCGAGTATTTGCTGAAGCCGCTGGAACAGGAGCAGTTATCAGCTGCACTAGAGCGTGCTAAGAGCCAGCTGGAAATGAAACGCCAGTATAATGCGATGGTAACTTCCGGAGCCGGAAACGGGGAGCTGCTGCAGGCGTCTGTTGTGAAGCTGCCGGGGAAGTCGTCCCGCTATGTATCCAGAATGATCCAATATGTCCAGGAGCATTATGCGGAGAAAATCGGCATTAAGGATCTGGTTGAAAGCCTGGGCGTAAGCGCCACGTATCTAAACCGGACATTCAAAAGTGAAACAACCTATACCTTCAACGATTTTCTGAACCGTTACCGCATTCAAAAAGCAATGGATCTGCTGAGCAGCGGCGAGGACAAGGTATATGCAATTGCTGCTGATGTAGGCTATAAGGATTACAAATATTTTATAGCCATCTTCAAGAAATACGCGGGATGTACCCCAAGCTATTATCAGGAGAGATTTGGCAGGGGAGAGGTAGACCTTTGATTGAACGGTTGAGGATCGTTGTACCGGGAAAGGCATGGCAGCTGCCCGGCAGAGTGAGCCCAGGCAGCTGCAAAATAAATAGTTGACATTTATATCGCCACGAGGTATATTATAAGAGTTCCTTTTGAGAACAAAGGTTGTTAACAGCCTACATATTGTGGACTCTTAGCTCAGTTGGTAGAGCAGTAGACTCTTAATCTATTTGTCCAGGGTTCGAGCCCCTGAGAGTCCATCACATGAAGAACGGCAGCGATGCCGTTTTTTTGCTGTTCTTTTATATCTCTAAAAGAGCGCCTCCGTTAAAGCAAAGGGAGGCGCTCTTTATTATACACAGATCATCTGGTTTCCAGATATGCAATGCCCAGCGCCCCGGTAACCGGATTGCGGTAGGTTTCGCAGGCCACGTCAAAGACCTGGCCGATCAGCTCCTTGGTGAGGATATCCTCCGGTCTGCCGCTGGCCGCAACCTGACCCTGCTTCATCACATACAGATAATCGCAGTATTCGGCAGCAAGTGTAAGGTCGTGGAGTGCGGCGAGTATGCCGATGTCCAGCTTTTTGACGATGTTCAGGATCTGCAGCTGATATTTGATGTCCAGGTGGTTAGTCGGCTCGTCAAGAATCATGAATTCCGGCTGCTGTGCCAGCACACGGGCCAGAATGACACGCTGCTTCTCGCCGCCTGACAGGGAATTGTAGCTGCGCTCAGAATGGCCTTCCAGATTAACCATGCGCAAGGCGGAGGTCACGATTTCATGGTCCTGACGGTTGTCTGTCTCAAGCATCCCCTTATGCGGCGTCCGGCCCATTGCAGCCATCTCACGGACAGTGAAGTCGAAGCTCAGCTCGTTGAACTGGCCGACGACGCCCAGCTTTTGCGCGACCGCTTTCGGGCTTGCTTTGATTACGTCCAGATCAGATAGGAAGACGTTCCCCTGCTTAGGCTTAATGACTTTGTAAATACTCTTCAGAAG
>RCUO01000755.1_pt1 | contig 14552 bp, 11 predicted proteins | sample 2166161 | NCBI WGS metagenome assembly RCUO01 (sample SAMN09932617, study PRJNA488358) | compost metagenome | feature: garden; material: soil; isolation source: compost soil in cyclohexanecarbonitrile-enriched culture | place: Germany: Experimental Botanical Garden Goettingen | collected 2016-01-27 | reverse complement strand
CTTTAGTATACACGGAATAAAGACAGTGGTGAAACTTTGCATCCCGCTCAAAGTCCGGCATAAATACCGTGACGGCTGGGGATAACAATGGAATCAGCGATCCTGGAAGATAGAAGCTTTAAGAGGCGAATACAACGTTAAAAGGAGGCGAGGCTGTATGGAGCAGCTGCTAAAAAACCGGAAGCTACATATCCTGCTCTGTCTTCTGCTGCTGTTTGCCGGCAGCATTAGCTCCTCCGGTTATGCTGATGCCGTCTCCGGATCTGCCTGCACTATGGCTCCGGAACCGGAACAGCTTCAAAAGGAGGAGAAGGATACACCGCAGTCTATCCCTGCAGACTCCCCCCTGAAAGCAGCTGCAGCCCGGCGCAGTAAGCGTAACAAAGGGCTGACCTTAAGCCAGCTGATCCGTAAATATCCGGAGACCCTATTGACCCAGGGCCCGCGGACCAGAATGATCGCGCTGACCTTCGATGATGTTCCAGACCCGCGGTTTACTCCTCAGCTGCTGGATGTCCTGCGTAAATATCAGGTGAAAGCCACTTTTTTTGTAGTCGGCAGCAGGGCTGAACGCCACCCGGAGCTCATTGCGCGGATTATACGTGAAGGACATGTCATTGGAAACCACTCCTATAATCATCCTGAGTTCGGCAAGCTGGGAATGAATGAATTCCGCACCCAGATTATCCGCACTGAAAATATCCTCTCGGCACTGGCCGGCTACAAGCCGAGGCTGATCCGGCCTCCCTACGGGGATATCAGCGAGCCGCAGCTGAAGTGGGCCAAAGCACACGGTTACAAGCTGGTGAACTGGAATGTGGATTCTCTGGACTGGCGGGGCCTGTCTAAAGCCCAGGTCAGGAACAATATTGTAGCCCATGCAGGCAAGGGGGCAATAATTCTGCAGCACGGGGGCGGCGGCAGGGGCAGCAATCTGCAGGGAACCATTCAGGCGCTGCCTGAGGTGATTACAATCATGCGTAAAAGGGGATATACATTTGTGACGGTGCCTCATATGCTGCAGGTCTCCAAGAATAAATAAACAAACAAAACGGATACCCCTGTGCAGGACGGTATCCGTTTTGTGCGGTAAAGAATGATGATGTTCATTATCTTTACCTCAAATGCTATTCAATAATGAACAAATTTACGTACTGATAACCAAATTCTGCAACTGAGCTCTGGCTGCCCGGAATAAATATATCAATCCGGTTGCCCTTAATAGCACTGCCTTTATCCGAAGCTATAGCCAGAAAAGCCATCTTCGGTAATCCGGGATGCGAGTGTCCTGTCACAAGCACCTTGGTTCCAAGCGGTATTACGCTCGGATCAACTGCAATGGTACCCAGCTTCAGCGGATTTCCAAAATAATCGACAGCCCCCCATTCACCGTTCTCACTGGCAGCGGAGGAATAAGCGGAGGCTTTGACCTGAATCACCTTGGCATAGCTGAATTCCTTGCCCCAGGCCTCGACAGTATTGGTAGCTGCTTCGACGTTCAGGCTGGCCGAGATAACCGAGGCCTGAGTGACGGCTGCTGTTTCAATTGTTGTTTTGAGCGCAGCTGTTGCTTTGGGAGAGGTAACTCCGGGAATCGTAAGGCTCAGGCCCGGATAGATATTACCCGCTGTAACACCCGGATTAGCATTCATAATTTCATCGACGCTTATGCCATAATAACCTGATAGAGTATAATAGGTAGTACTTCCTCCTGCGATATGTACGCTGTCTGCCTGTACGGGTGCTGAATGCAGCAGTGTGCTGATCCCTATAGCGGCAGCTAATAATGTAACGGCTCTGAATCTGGTCTTCATATGTGCCTCCTTCATTAATGGGGTGTGCAGGAATTTCCCTTTCTCACACCGAAGTAACTCTGGACTTACGTACCTTCATCTTATCCGGCATCTAAAGTGCAGTGCTTTGTTAACTGACAGTAACGAATATATCACAATTTTGTAACCAATGCCTATGAAAATGTTACCATTCTGTTAGAAATGCGTTAACCTTCGCGGTTTGGAGGACGATATTCATTACTTGCTGATCATAAATTCTAATGAATTTATCAATATATTAGAAAGTCCGTCAGCCAGCCGTCAAAAATTTTACACAGAGTTAACATTTCTCGCTTTTGCAAATAGTAGAATAATAGAATAAGGTTTTTATTAGATACTGAAGCATACTTGGAGGGTCTATCAACGTGACTACAGATGAAAAAAAGAACATACAAAGCGGTCCTGCAACCGCATATCTTAACCGGGACCTGAGCTGGATTGAATTTAACCGCCGGGTACTGCAGGAAGCGCAGGATATTGAGAATCCGCTGATGGAGCGCGCTAAATTTCTGGCAATCGTATCAAGCAACCTGGATGAATTTATCAGCGTCCGTGTCGCGGGCATTCAGGATCAGATCCGGGCAGGCTACACCAAAAAGGATTTTACAGGATATACGCCCTCGGGCTTATACAAACGCCTGATTAAACGTGTTACTAAAATTATCGCCGACCAGTACCGCACCTTCCGTGATCTGTCCCGGAATCTGCATAAGGAAGGCATTGTATTCGTCAATTATGAGGATCTCACCCATGCGCAGGAGCAGTCTATTGAGCAGTATTACCGCGATATCATTTTCCCTGTTCTAACGCCGATGGCTGTTGACCAGAGCCGGCCGTTTCCGCTTGTTCACAGCCAGTTCATCTATCTGGCCGTTGTGCTTACCCGCAAGAGCACGCAGGATGAGGAGCCTTACTTTGCTATTTTGCAAATTCCGTCTAATCTGCCTAGATGTATTCCTCTGCCCCACCGTTCTAACAGTAAAAAACGCCAGTTCGTATTCATTGAAGATGTGATCCGCCATCATATCCAGACCCTGTTCAGCGGTTACGAGCCTGTAGCGGTCAATGAGTTCCGGCTGACCCGGAATTCCGATCTGACCATTGATGAGGAAGGCGCGGAGGATCTGCTGGAGGAGATTGAAAAGGAGCTGCGCAAACGCCGGCGCGGCGTACCGGCCCGTCTTGAAGTTCAAAAAGGCATCCATCCGTATGCCCTCGAACAGCTGCAGGCTGAATTCGAACTGGAGGATTTCGTATTTGAAATTGACGGTCCGCTGGATCTCGGGTTCCTGCGCGGCTTCGCTAATAGTCTGAAGGGCTTCAATTATTTGTTCGATTCCCCGATTGAGCCGCAGTATCCGGCAGAATTTGATGAGAATGAGGATTTCTTCGAGGTTTTGCGTGAGCGGGATGTACTTGTCTACCATCCTTATGAATCATTTGATGCCATGGTTGATTTTATCACCCAGGCTTCAGAGGACGAGTATGTAATGGCCATCAAAATGACACTGTACCGCGTAAGCGGCAACTCTCCGCTGATTGCTGCGCTTGCCCATGCTGCCGAGTCCGGCAAACAGGTAACTGTTGTGGTTGAGCTAAAAGCCAGGTTCGACGAGGAACGCAACATTGCCTGGGCGCGCAAGCTGGAGCAGTCAGGCTGTCATGTTGTCTATGGTCTTATGGGCCTCAAAACACATGCCAAAGTCACGCTTATCGTCCGCCAGGAAGGCAACGAGCTCCGCCGCTATGTCCACGTCGGCACGGGAAATTATAATGACAGCACCGCCAAGGCTTATACCGACCTCAGCCTGTTTACAGCGAATAGCGAAATCGGCCTTGATGCTTCCGAGCTGTTCAACCAGATGACCGGTTATTCGGCCAACTATAACTGGAACGCTTTTATCGTCGCCCCTACCAATATGAGCCTGTCGCTGCAGAAGCTGATTATGCGCGAAGCCGAGCATGCCGCTGCCGGACGGCCGGCACGGATTATCGCCAAGATGAATTCCCTGTCCAACCAGGAGGTCATAGACAGCCTGTACAGCGCGGCCCAGAGCGGAGTGTCCATCGACCTGATTGTACGCGGCGTCTGCTGCCTCCGTCCGGGCATTGAAGGCCTCAGTGAGCGGATTACAGTACGCAGCATAGTGGACCGGTTCCTGGAGCACTCCCGCATCTATTACTTTGAGAACGGCGGCGATCCTGAGATTTATCTGTCCAGCGCCGACTGGATGACCCGCAACCTCACCCGGCGGATAGAGCTGATGTGCCCGGTGAAGGACACCGTTATCAAGAAAGAGATTGTAAAGGTGCTGGATATGTCGCTCAAGGACAACATGAAAGCAAGCTTTCTCCAGCCGAACGGATACTATGAGCGTCCGGACGACAAAAAGGCCCCGTTCCGGAGCCAGTTCGCCGCTATGGATGTTAGACGCTGGAAAAGTAGCCGAGCTTTACCTTCACCGACCAAGCAGTCCTGAACGCCTTCAGGGCGTTCTCAATGTCCTCCTGGCCGATAAGCACAGTTGTCGTGCCATGCAGCTCCAGATCGAGTGTTCCGCCGTGCAGGCGGACACTTAGATCGCGGATGATACCGATCTCGGTACTGTCCAGCGCGATGCTTAGCTGCACAAGTGTTCCCAGCTTATGAATCAACTCTTCGTCGGAAGCCAGCAAAATGTCCTTATGCGCCAGGGACAATTTCTGCTTCCGGTTTTTTGTGCTGTACGAAGCAATCATTGCGCAGAGAATCAGCTGGCGGTGTGTCAGGCCGCGGATCGGTGAATTCATCAGCCAGTAACGGGTATGCCGCTTGGACTGATAATAGTTAATATTGGAGCCTGTACGATGCAGCATCACAGAGACATAGATGAGCATCTCCTGCTCTGCCTTGTCCCCTCCCGGTTCAAAAGCGCTGAACAAGCGCAATGCCAGCTTATGAATATGATCCAAATGCTGCTTGGAGGTGTGGATGTCAAAGCGGACAATAGTATCCAGGCTGAATTCCAGCGCACTGTCGCGCACGGGCTGCTCCGGCCGCAGGAGATCATGCAGCATCCCTTCACGCAGCCCCTCGCCGCTGATGACCGCCTGGCTTGCCCCGATGTAGTGATACACGGTATGGAAGATAATCAGCCCGGATACGATAATGTCTGCACGGCTCTTGGACAGCCCGTCCTGATCCTTGCGCTTATCAAAGGGCGTCGCCGGCAGAATCTCCATAAACCGGTTGACCGTTTCAGCAGATAAGGTGTAGCCGTGTGAATTCGGCAGCGAATAATCCCTGTTCCTCTGATCCAGCTTGCCAAGGGACCGGAGCGTACCTCCAAGGCCGTAGAGCGGGAGCCCGGCTCCTGTTCCCAGCCAGTCATGCTCAACCAGTCTTCCGGTTACATAGGCCTGAAGCTTCTTGATCTGCTCTGCATTCCAGTTCCCGTTGTGGCTGAACAGCAGATTCGTATTGACTGCACCAAAAGGGAAAGAGATGCTGTGCTGATACCGGCGTCCGCGGAACAGGGTAATCTCCGTGCTGCCACCGCCGATATCAATAACGAATCCGTCCTGCACGTCAGAGGCATTGATAACCCCCAGAAATCCGAAGTAGGCCTCCTGATAGCCGCTGATAATCTCAATTGTAATCGAGGAGTTTGACGATAAATACTCTATAATTTCAGAGGAGTTGGCAGCATTCCGGATTGCTGCTGTGGCTCCGGCGCGGATTTTTTCTACACCGAAGGCACTGCATATCTCCCTGAACTGGCGCAGAACCGGAATAACAGTATCCATATCCTTCCGCTCCAGTCTGCCTTCCTTGGTAATCTTTTCACTCAGACGGGCAGAGTACTTGCACTCCTTGATTATTTTGTAGCCTCCTTCCGGGGTTGTATCATAAATCACGAGTCGGATAGAGTTGGAACCAATATCAATGATGCCAATCCGGCATAGTTCATCTCTCATCTGTATGTACTCCTTTTCAAGTTGATTGGCCATTTGTTATACTATATCACCCAATAGCCCGCCCGCCAAAATAATAAGCCAAAAAAAACGGCTCCCGGATAATCCTCCAGAGGCCGTTATACCTTTATTACAGCACTTTACTCAAGAAATCCCGGGTCCGGACATGCTGCGGATTCCCGAATACCTCAGCCGGAGTCCCCTGCTCGACGATGAACCCGCCGTCCATAAACAGGATACGGTCGCCTACCTCACGCGCAAAGCCCATCTCATGGGTAACAATAACCATGGTCATACCCTGCTCGGCCAGCTTCTTCATTACTTCCAGAACCTCTCCGACCATTTCCGGGTCAAGTGCCGAGGTAGGCTCATCAAACAGCATCACATGCGGCTGCATCGCCAGAGCCCTGGCAATCGCAATGCGCTGCTTCTGACCGCCGGACAGCTGTGCCGGATAAGCATCGCGTTTGTCTTCAAGTCCTACCGTGCGCAGCAGATCAACGGCGATCTTCTGGGCTTCCGCGGTTTGCTGCTTCTTCACTTTTTGCGGGGCAAGCATAATGTTCTGCAGGACGGACATATGCGGGAACAGGTTGAACTGCTGGAACACCATGCCCATTTTTTCACGGGTCTGATTGATGTCATGCTTCTTGCCGGTAATGGATTGGCCTTCAAAGGTAATCTCGCCCCCGGTCGGCTCCTCCAGCAGGTTCAGACAGCGCAGGAAGGTGCTTTTGCCCGATCCGCTGGGACCGATAACAACAACAACCTCACCTTTCTTAATCTCCAGGTCAATTCCTTTGAGAATTTCCAGCTTGCCAAAATGCTTCTGCAGGTTCTTAACGGTGATCATCCGTATTCAGCCTCCGTTCGAGTATGCCCAGCAGCTTGGACAAGGTAAATGTCAGTACAAAATACATCACAGCAATGACAACCAGCGGCGTCAAGCCTTCATAGGTAATCGTCGTAATGGTTCTTGCCTGAAAGAGCAGATCCGCTACCCCGATCATCGACACAATGGAGGATTCCTTAATAATCGTAATGAATTCATTCCCGATCGCCGGAAGCACATTCTTGAGTGCCTGTGGAAGCACAATGTAGCGCATGGTCATTCCCTGCTTCATCCCAAGCGAACGCGCCGCCTCCACCTGGCCCCGGTCCACGCCCTGAATACCGGCGCGGAAGATTTCTGCCAGGTAAGCCGAGCTGTTGATCGTTAGGGTAATCGCCCCCGATTGAATCGGAGAGAATTCCAGCCCGAATTCCGGCAGGCCATAATGGATCAGGAACAGCTGCACCAGCATTGGCGTACCGCGTAAAAATTCAACCCAGGCGGTTGCGATAAAACGCAGCACTCTCCATTTGGACATGCGCAGCAGCGAGACGATAATCCCCAGCACGAAGCCGAAGAATACGCCGAGCACAGCCAGCAGCAAGGTATACTTTAATCCTGCAAAGAAAAAATTGCGGTATTCATAAGCCATATTTAAAATATCCATTTGACGGCAAAACCTCCTCTTCCTATCCTTTTCAAAAAAATAGAAAACAGCGTGTTACCGCTATTTTCTACTTAAAGAGCAATGTTTACTTATATTAAAAACTTATTCGCTCTCAGCAAGCTCACTTGCTGCCGCTACATACTCGTCAATCTTGCCTTCGGAGTTCAGGCGGGTCAATGTAGTATTCACTTGGTCAAGCAGCTCTGTATTGCCCTTCTTCACGCCGATTACATAACCGTCATCTTCAACCTCAGGCTTGGCATCGGTAATAACCAGTCCGTCAACATTTTTGACAAAGGATTTGGCTACCGGTCCTTCCATAATAGAAGCGTCAACACGGTTAGAGTTCAGCTGCAGGACGATTTCAGAGATTTTACCGAGGGAGGTCAGCTGTGCGCCTTCGATACCTTTGGCAATGTCCTCCTGGATGGAACCGGTCTGAACGCCGATTTTGACTCCCTTCAGGGAATCCATAGTGGCATATTTATCTTTATCGGCTTCACGTACAACTACCGCCTGCTCTGCTTTGTAGTAGATATCAGACAAATCAACAGCTTTTTTGCGTTCTTCTGTCGGGCTAAGGCCGGAAATAACCAGATCAATTCTGCCGCTTGACAGCTCGTTAAGCAGGGAATCGAACGGCAGATCCTTGATTACAAGCTCAGCGCCCATATCAGCTGCAATGTCCTTAGCAATATCAATATCAAAGCCTACGATTGTATCTTTACCGTCGATGACTTTGTGGAATTCGTAAGGCGGGAAGTCTGCACTGGTGCCCAGTGTCAGAGTCTTAGTAGCGGCAGCTCCGGTATTGCCTGCAGCGTTGTCAGTTGTAGCCGCATTATCATTATTGTTGCCGCAGCCTGCCAGAAGTGAAGCCGCAAGCAGCATACCCAGTGAAAGTGTACCCCATTTTTTCATCTTTATATCTCCCCTATTCTCTCATTATGTTATCTATGTTGTTCTTTGACCGATTTATTATAAATCACTGCGCATGAATATGCAAAGACATTTTTTATCATCAAATGCTTATTTGACAGGAAAACGCTATCAGTTTCGTGACGTCCCTACGCTTTTGCACATTCCAGGAAAAGAGGGGTATACTACTACTATCTCCAGCAGCTGACAAATTAACCGGGCTGGTTCACAGCCGGACTGCACGTGGTAATATTTACCTGAAGTTTGCGAAGCCAGTTCACCGATAACCGCATGCTTCCGAAGACAGTTTTGTACGACGTATCTCAGGTAGCCATGCTCACAAAACTTTTAGGAGGTGCTTTCATGCTTTTGGAAGCTATGTACCATGTGCCCCGCGATAAATGGGCCTATGCTTACGATGCAAAGACTATACATCTGCGTGTACGCACCAAAAGGGACGATGTGGACTGTGTTACAGCCCTTACCGGGGACAAATATGACTGGGAGCATACTTGTTACGAAATTATGATGGACAAAGCAGCTTCGGACGATAAATTCGATTATTGGGAGTGCGCCGTCAGGCCCAAATACAAGCGCCTCAGCTACACCTTTCGTGTCAGCAAAGGGACGGATAATGTGTACCTGCTGGACAACAGCATCCGTTCCGAATGTCCGCATCCGCCGGCCCATTTCTATGAGTTTCCTTATATTCATCAGATTGACCTGTTCCAGGTGCCCAAATGGGCCAAGGACGCTGTATTCTATCAGATTATGACGGAGCGTTTCGCAAATGGTGATGCCTCCAACGATCCGGAAAGAACGGAGATCTGGGGCGGCAAGCCGGCGTACCACAATTTTTTTGGCGGGGACCTGCAGGGTGTGCTGGACCATCTGGATGATCTGCACGAGCTCGGTATAAATGCCGTTTATTTCACGCCGCTGTTCGTCTCCCCCTCCAACCATAAATATGACATTGTCGATTATAAAAAAGTTGATCCGCATTTCGGCGACAATGAGCTGCTGAAGCGGGTCGTTGAAGAGTGCCACAGCCGCGGTATCCGTGTGATGCTCGACGCTGTGTTCAACCATTGCAGTGACCAGTTTCCGCCGTTCCAGGACGTTCTGGAAAAAGGAGAGTACTCTGTTTACAAAGACTGGTTCCATATGAACAGCTTCCCTGCTGAAATTGTCGACGGTATTCCGTCGTATGACACTTTCGGCTTTTTTGGCAATATGCCGAAGTTCAATACCGCAAACCGCGAAGTCAAAAACTATCTGCTTGAAGTAGCTGAATACTGGATTAAGGAGATTAAGGTGGACGGCTGGCGGCTGGACGTGGCGAATGAAGTGGATCATCATTTCTGGCGCGATTTCCGCAAGGTCGTAAAGGCTGCCAATCCGGATGCCTACATCGTAGGCGAGGTATGGAGCGACTCCCTCACCTGGCTGCTGGGCGACCAGTTCGACTCCGTTATGAATTATCCTTTTTCCGGTACCGTGCTGGAATTCTTCAACGGGGGCATGGACGGAATTACCTTCGGTCACCGGATCGGCAGCCTCCTTATGCGGTACCCGCAGCAGACGAACGAGGTTGTATTCAATCTGCTTGGCAGCCATGACACGCCACGCCTTCTGACGGTAGTCGGTGAAGATAAACGGCGGCTCAAGCTCGCGGTTGTGTTTCTTTTTACATTCATGGGGACACCCTGCATTTATTACGGTGACGAGATCGGCTTAACCGGCCATGAAGACCCTGACTGCCGTAAATGTATGGAATGGGATGTGGAGAAGCAGGACCGGGAGCTGTATGATTTTTACCGGATGATGATTGCGCTGCGTAAGCAGCACAAAGCGCTGCGTGAGGGACGTTTCCGCATCCTTCAGGCCTGCGAGAACGATCCCTGCATTGTGTATGAACGGGCCGATGAGCTTATTCATTTTACAGTCTGGATGAACAATTCTCCTGTCCCCCGCATACTCAGCCATCCGATGGAGACCGACGACTGGCAGGATGCGCTGACCGGCGAGCAGGTTATCCCGGATAATGGAATGATGAATATCTCGCTTGATCCGTACGGATACCGCATTCTGAAAAGGAATCTGGAGCAGTATACAGTCTAAAATATAATTCATTTACCTTAGTATTATTTCATCGGGGGGAGCAGCTGTGTCACCTATTAGTGCAAACGATTTACATGAGCTATTCATACAAAAAGGCCAGCTGACCCAGGAGGAAGCATTCAGCTGGTTTGATCAGCTGGAGCCTGTAGAAATGGAGCGGTTATGGGGCAATTGGCGCGGTAGTGAGCTAACCTCAGGACATCCCATGGATGGTCTTCTTGGTTTGACGGGCTGGTACGGTAAAGAATTCCAGGATGCCGAGACGGTCCACCCGCTAATTTTCGAAAAGAAAAACGGCAGGCGGTTTACCGCAAATCCCGGGTTCATTCCGCTTAGCCTTCCCTTTCAGCTTATCCCGCAGCGGATAGTCAGGCCGCTCTTCGCTTTGGTCTCACCATTCATCCGAACCCGTTCCAGTAAAGCCCGGCTGCGGATGATTGAATACCGCGGTAGGATCAGTGCCTCCATGGTCTATGACCAGAAGGCGATCATTGACCATTTTCGGCGGATAGATGAAGACACGCTGCTGGGCGTGATGGATTTCAAAAGCCAGCAGGAGCTGGGTTACTTTTTTATTTTGCGGAGGGTGACGAGTTAGGTGGTTAGTGGTGATGATGTACAGCGCCGGGTGGGCGTGTGTGTGTGTTGACAGGCTGATGGATGGATTGGAGCGGGCTGGTGGCGGTTGGTTACTGGCTAATGTTGGGTTGAGGCGGGCTGGTGGTTGGTTACAGGCTGATGGTGGGTTGGAGCGGGCTGGTGGCGGTTGGTTACTGGCTAATGTTGGTTACCCGGTTGGGCTAGATATTTAAAGGCAAAAATGCCTCTCATTTCGGCTATTCACTGTTCAGGCTGAAATCGAGGGCATTTTTGCCCTTGATTCGCCCGTCGATCATAAGGGATGCTAACAATAAAGGGACTTTTCCCATTAATGTGCTTATCCCCTCCTCAAATCGCCGCCATTAATGGGATTTTTCCGCTTAATCACCCGATTCACCCTGTAATTATCGTCATTAACGGGATTTATCCCCTTTATCACACCCAATTAACACTAAGACAACCGCCTATAAAGGACTTTCCATTTTAATCCCTCCATCAACTTCCCCTTCACTACCTCTATCACCCTTCTACTTTAATCCAGATGCTTCAACTCCTTACTCAAAAACCAAAACACTCCGCAAAGCTGTACGCTTTACGGAGTGTTTTGGGGTGCACAACCGGACAAAGAATGAACGGTCAGCTATTATTCACTTATTTTATTGTAAATATCAATGTACTGCTGCGCGGATACATTCCAGCTGTAATCTCCGGCGAAGGCGTTCTTAGTAACCTTTTTCCAGTGCTCCGGCTTGTGATAGAGTGAAACGGCCCGGCGGAGGGTGAACATCATATCATGGGCATTATAATCCTTAAAGGTGAAGCCGTTCCCCTGCCCCGTCTCTTCAATATAGGACTGGACGGTATCGTTCAGCCCGCCAGTCTCGCGCACAACCGGAATACTGCCGTAACGCAACGCCAGCAGCTGGCTGATGCCGCACGGCTCGAATTTGGACGGCATCAGGAAGATGTCGCTGGCCGCATATATTTTACGGGATAATGCATCATTGAACAGAATTTGCGAGGACAGCTTGGTCGGATAACGCCATGCCGCTTCCCGGAACCAGCGCTCATACGTTTCATCCCCTGTGCCCAGCAGAACGAACTGAATATCGTCGTAGTACAGGATTTCGTCAAGCACCCGGGTCAGCAAATCCAGGCCTTTGGAGTCCACCAGACGGGTAACCATTGCTACCATAGGGATGTAAGGTGCGACCGGCAAGCCCAGCTCCTGCTGCAGACCGAGCTTATTTTCCGCTTTTTTAGCCAGATTCGAACGGTATTTCGTAAAAATTTTATTGTCCGCATTAGGGTTATAGCTCTTAGTATCAATTCCGTTAACGATCCCGCTCAGACTCTCAGCCCGGTGGTTCAGCAGCCCGTCCAGCCCATAGCCGTAATACTGTGTGCGGATTTCCTCGGCATAGGTCGGACTGACAGTAGTGACATGATCACTGTGCACAATCCCGGCCTTCATATAGTTGATGTTACCGTAGTATTCAACACTGTCGTAATAGCTGTGATCGAGGCCGAGCAGTTCCCCGAGCACAGAATACGGAAACACTCCCTGGTACAACAGGTTATGAATGGTGAAAACAGTACGCATTCCGCTATAGAATTCCAGGTGACGGTAATGTGCCTTCAGCAGCATTGGAATAACCGCCGCATGCCAGTCATGGCAGTGCAGCACATCCGGCTGAAAATCAATGGCCGGCAGGCATTCCAGCACAGCACGGTTATAGAAGGCAAAGCGTTCGCCGTCATCCATATACCCGTAAATACCGTCCCTGCCGAAATAATACTCATTGTCGATAAAATAGACCGGGATCCCTTCGAATATTATGCGTTCAATCCCGCAATACTGGCTGCGCCAGCCAACCGGCACGTCCACTACGGCCACATGCTCCATCTGAGCTGTGTATGCTTCCGGAATTCCTTTATATTTGGGCAAAATCACCCGTACATCCACTCCCGCACCTTTCAGCGCTTTGGGCAAAGCTCCAATGACATCAGCCAGGCCTCCCGTTTTGACAAACGGATGGGCTTCAGCGGCAGCAAATAAACATTTCATGCAGATTTCCCCCTTTAAAATGTACGGATTTTCTATTCCAACACGGCTTTGGGCTTGCGTCCGGCCTTCTTTAACACCAAAAAGCTTAACGGCGGAATCGTCAGCTCCAGGCTGTTCACCTGGTTATGCCATTCCTTCTTCGAGCTCTTCAGCGGACCGTTATGATAACCTGAACCGCCGAAGTCAGCCGTCTCCGAGCTAAAAATCTCTTCATAAGTGCCAGGACGCGGAACGCCTATCCGATAATTTTTCCGTTCCACCGGCTGAAAATTAGCAATAACAACCAGCGTATCCACCGGCTTTTTGCCTCTGCGGATATATGAAAGCACGCCCTGGTCGTTATCGTCCGCATAAATCCACTGGTAGCCCTCCATGTCATGGTCCAGCTCCCACAGTGCTTTTTCGGTTACATAGAGCTTGTTAAGCCCAGCTGTATAGGCCAGCATCCGGCGGTGAGCCTCGTAATCCAGCAGCAGCCAGTCCAGCTGATCCTGATCCTTCCACTCGATAAACTGCCCGAATTCACCGCCCATGAACAGCAGCTTTTTGCCGGGATGGGAGATCTGATAGCCCAGCAGCAGCCGCAGGCCTGCGAACTTCTGCTCGTAGGTGCCTGGCATTTTGTCCAGCAGCGATTTTTTGCCGTGTACAACCTCGTCGTGGGATAAAGGCAGCGTGTAGTTCTCAGCATAGGCATAGGCAATCGGAAAGGTCAACAAATTATGATGATAGGGACGTACCCCGAAATCATGTTCTATGTAACCTAAGGTGTCATTCATCCAGCCCATATTCCATTTATAGTTGAATCCCAGCCCGCCTTCGTGCGCCGGAGCAGTAACTCCAGGCCAGGCGCTGGATTCCTCCGCCATCATCAGTGCTTTTGGATAGTAATGAAAAATCGTCTTGTTCAGCTGCTGAATAAACCGGATCGCCTCCAGATTCTCCAGCCCTCCGTTAACGTTGCGTCTGTACTGGTGGCTCTGCTTCTCGAAATCAAGACGCAGCATGCTGGTTACCGCATCCACTCTCATACCGTCAATGTGGTATACGTCGTACCAGAAGAGCGCATTAGAGATAAGGAAGGAGAAAATTTCCGGTTTGCTGAAATCAAAGGACAACGTGCCCCAGCCGGGCTTTTCGGCCAGCAGCGGATCGGCATATTCATACAGCGGCGAGCCGTCAAACATCCTTAGCCCGTGTGCATCCTTGGCAAAATGCGCCGGTACCCAGTCCAGAATGACGCTGATGCCGGCTTGGTGCAGCTGGTCAATCAGGTACATCAGCTCCTGCGGTTCACCGTAGCGGCTGGTGGCGGCAAAATAGCCCGTCCCCTGATAACCCCAGGACAAATCATAAGGATGCTCGGCAAGCGGCATAAATTCAACATGCGTATAGCTCATCTCCACTAAATAGGGGATCAGCAGATCAGCCATTTCCTTATACGTGTAGAATTCGCCGTCTTCCTTCTGCTTCCAGGTGCCGAAATGCATTTCATAAATGTTCATCGGTCCGTTATACGGAGCTTTGTTCCTGCGTCTCCACTGGCTGTCTCCCCACTGG